>Ga0209635_10000349_pt1 | contig 30681 bp, 25 predicted proteins | sample DeeMarSWOR230_32_FD_187463 | JGI IMG/M metagenome (GOLD analysis project Ga0209635, IMG submission 187463) | Marine sediment microbial communities from White Oak River estuary, North Carolina - WOR-2-30_32 (SPAdes) (version 2) | ecosystem: Environmental > Aquatic > Marine > Intertidal zone >...
AGCAGAAAACGGAGAACTTATTGTAATTGTTAAACCTGAAAAAAGTAAATGATTTGTTTTAACTTGATAGAATTTTTATATCTTGTTTTGTTACATTTTTCTTTGTTTCAAAATAATTAATTGTTTCATCATTTTGTTCATTTACAACTCTTCTCAAGTTTATAGATTCTATAGCTTGTTGTTGAAGATTTCCAATATTAAACAATTTCTTTTTTGTTGAAAAACTTGGTTTTTCATCAATCTCTTTAAAAGCAAATAGTGAATCTTTCGGATAAATATTTTCTATGTTTATTTCTTCAATTCCATATTTATAATATCCGTAATCATCTTTGTTTAAAACTCTTGTAGTGTTACCTAAAATGTCTTTATGTTTTTTTAACCAATCATAAAAATTCTTTCCTCTTTTTGGAGGAACATGAACTCCACCTAAACTATCAAAACCATGCCCAAAAGCTAAAAGATCTCTAGCGGTCAGAACTCCTATTTCGTTGATAGCTTTACCATAACTAATATTTACATTATGAAGAAAATGATTTTCTTCATACCCTTCTTCGCTTATTTTTCTTTTAATTACATCGATACCTGGTTTGTTGGTATTGAGTGTGGTGCCATCAAAATCAACATAGAATGCATTAATTCCAAGTTCTCGAATATAAAAATCTACAATCAATTCAATAAATGCAGGGGCAACCATAGGTATATATCCCAATATTTTCTTTTTATTACTAATTTTGATTTGATCGTAACAACTTTGTAAATATCCTAAGAAACTGGATAGAGTTTCAAAATTAATATTTCTCGCAACTAGAGGAATAGATGGAATAGCTGTAATATCTGAAAGAGAATAAGCAGCATTGATTAATCTTTTTATCTCCTGATTATCTGGAATTTTCGGTATCGGTACTTTATTTTCGTTCTTTGGTTCTTTATTTTTATATTCAACAAGAGTAATAGATGTGACATTATCATCTATTTTTTTCTTATGTTTATTATATGCTCTGCTTTTTTTATCTGTTGATTTTTTATCAATATAATACAACTCTAAATTTTTTTCATCGAATCTAATAAAATGTTCACTAAGATTGGATAAATCTTTAGGAAAAACAGTATCTTTGAAAAAATCTGTTGTTGTAATTGCTTTAACTGGAGTTTGAATTTCACAATTGGAAAGTTTGACTTTAAATGATCTTAGTCTCGAATCATCAGAAGTCTTTACATCACTAATTTTTACTTCTAAACTCATTTTATCAACTTATTCAGCACCTCTTTCTTAATGCGAAAAGGTGATTCTGATATATGGTCATATATTAATTTACATTCTGGTTCACTAATATCTCCTTTCTCCTTTTCCCACAGTGACAATCCTACAATACCAGCTGTTCTCAAACGTAATTGTTCCCCTATGCTTCTTGCAGGACCTTCATCTAAAATACAAATATATGGACTCTTTAGTTTACTAAATTCTATACCAAGAGACAATACTCCAATTTCACCTTTATGAAGTCTTGGATACCTTCGACTTAGATATTCAAAGTGTTCATCACAAGAGTCTCTTATGGTAAAATCATCTGCATATTGTTTGAAGTGAGAAAATGTGTTTACATTCATTCTTATTTCATCATAAACTTGAGTTGGAATAAAGAGTTTATAATTTCTTTTTAAACAATTATCGATAATTTTTGGAAATTTAGCCTCCTGAAAAATGCATACGATACTAGAAGTATCGAATATTTTTTTACTTTTCATGACCCGCTCGCCAAATATTTAGTAAACTCTTCCAAGGATAATCCAGAGAGAAATGCTGCTTTTTCTAAGCTTACTTTTCCTTTCTTGTAGAGTGAAACAGCAACTGGTTTGCGTTTTGAGTATATTTCATCTTTAATACCAGATTCAGTGGTAAATTCTGGAAAAGAGATATAAGTAAAAACAAGTAATTCATCTCTAGTTAAATCATTTAGAAAATCTTTAAAATCTTCAATTGCCTCAAGTTTTTTCTTTGATAATTTCCCTTTAAACTCTCTATATATTTCTACACCTAACTCAGTGATTTCATAACCTTCATCAATTCTTTTGACCAAATTATAAGAATTAAGATTGCTCATTGATTTTTCAGCTACTTCACTATAGGGGCCAAGAGTATGTGATATAAAATCCGCATTAGGTAACATGTCTTTTATGTAGTTGAGAACTAAAAAAATTTCTTTTTGAAAGAAGAGGTCGCTTTTTATTGATTCCTTATCTTTTGCATTTAATAATGCTAAAATTAACAATTCGAGCTCTGAAATATTTTTAATAATTAAATCCTTGATTTTTTTATTAATATCCATTCTTTTTTTTCTCCATTTTTATAAATTAAATAATTTTTTCTTTAGGTCTTTGAAAGTATATTTCTCGGTTAGATTAACTACAATCTCCATGATTTCTTTTAATTCTTCTATAGAATATTCATAATTTGAATTTGATATACTAAATGATTTTGTTTGATCAAATTTATTCTTCTTTTCTCCTTGTTTTTTTATCGTTACTTCACCCCAACGTCCCGTGTCAACTCTCATTAAATTATACCTCTGGCTATACCAATAGTATAATTTTTAAATATAAAAAGTTTGTTACCAAGAATCTAAAGAATTAAATCTAAATGCACAATACAAAGTATAGAAAAAAATGGATACTGAGCTTTTCAATGAGAAAACAATTAAACGTCTTTGTTCAGGCGTGAAGATTACTCCAAAACAAAAGAAAAATGCAGAAGAATGGATTAAATTACTAGAGTCAGGCGTACTTGAAAAAGAAAAGAGAAATTATTTCAAATTTGCAATTTATATTCTAAGAGATATTCTCGGATATTCTATACGTGAAGATTTAGAATTTGAAGAAGCAAACATTGAATTTACTTTTAAAGATTCGATAGGAAAAACTATTTTATGCATTGAAGCGAAGGGAGAAACTCAAGATCTTTTTAGTAGACAGACAAGAACTAAAAAAGAACAATCAACTCCTTTTAAACAAACCTGGGATAATATGGGTAGAATTGATACTATTAAATATGGAATTTGTACAAATTATAGGGATTTCATTTTGATTGATAAATCAAGAGGATACAGTAAATACCATTTCTTTAATTTTCTCAGTATTAAAAACAATCCAGATAAATTGAAAGAATTTATCGCTATTTTTTCTAAAGCGAGCATAATTGACAAGGAATTTATCGAAACCCTATATGAAAAATCCATTATTGAGGAAAGAGAATTTACTAAGCAATTTTACAAACTATTTCATGAGACACGATTAATGCTCATTGAAGAATTTCAGGATAATGGTGCAAGTAGGGATGAATCAATTCATTTTGCTCAAATATTCCTTAATAGACTTATGTTTGTGTTTTTTGCTGAAGACACGGGCAAACTCAAACAAAGGCTTTTTGAGGATATGGTTTTAAATCTTTTAAAAGTCGATAGTGTTTTTTCTGAAAAAAGCCATATGGTTTGTAATCTTGTTAAAAGTATTTTTGAAAACTTAAATGAAGGTTCGGAACGACATAAGATTTTTGGATTTAATGGAGGACTTTTCAAAGAACAAATTCCTGAAAAAATATATTTTATGGATTTCAGAAAAAAAGAATATTTTAATGAAATTTATCAACATTCAACCCTTAAAAAAGAAATTATACTTGATGAACGTTCTAAAGCTATTATTGATTTGTACCATGAGGGGATAAATCCCATTACCATAAATTTGCTTTATATGGCTTCTTTTGACTTCAATACAGAAGTAAGTGTTTATATTCTTGGCCATATCTTTGAACAGTCGATTTCGGATTTAGAAGAATTACAAGAACAAAGACCATCAAGAAGAAGAAAAGAAGGAGTTTTTTATACACCAGATTTTGTAACTGATTATGTTTGTAGAAATACAATAATACCTTACTTATCTAAAAAGGGTATAAATAATGTCGATAAACTAATCAAAGAATATTCAAATAATATTGAAGAACTTGAAGAAAAATTCAAGAATTTAAAGATACTTGATCCTGCTTGCGGCTCAGGATCTTTTCTTCTAAAAGCCGTTGAGATATTACTTGAGATTTATAAAGAAGTTCAAATTTTTAAAGAATCAATTGGAGAATATTCTCAGAAACAAGCATCTCCTTTATCAAAAAGAAGATCTAAAAAAATAAGAAAAGAACAGTTAACTTTTACAAAATTTGTAGAAGAAGATGAAGCACGAGAAATCATTGAAAATAATATATTTGGTGTTGATATTAATGAAGAATCTGTTGAAATAACTAAATTAAGCTTATTTTTTAAAATAGCAAAAAAGAACAAAAAGTTAATTGATTTGTCAAGTAATATTAAATGTGGTAATTCATTAATAAATGAGGAAGAAATTGGGGGAAACAAATCATTTAGCTGGGAATCAGAATTTCCTTTTAAGTTTGATATAATTATTGGAAATCCTCCTTATGTCCGTAGTAGAGAATTTTCAGAAGAAGAAACTACTTTTATAAATAATCAATTTGATTTAGTAAAATCTGGATTTGATTTGTCAACACTTTTTATCGAAAAAGGATTGTCTTTACTTCACAATGAAGGTATTTTAGGTTTTATCTCTTCTAATAAATTCTTTTCAGCAAGTTATGGAAAACTTATCAGAAAATATTTAATTGATACAAAATTAATCAATAATATTATTAATTTTGGTTCTGGTGTTTTCGAGGATACGCCAGTTGAAACATCGATATTAATTATAGATAAAAAATCAAAGAATGATATAATACGATATGGTAATTATATAAAAATAAAAAAGATTTCAAAATTATTAGTAGACAAAAAAATTGAGATCAATGATTATAATTTGTTACCTGCTAATATTTTCTTTTTTCCAAAAGATAAGAAAGAAGAGATTGCTTTAGATAAATTAAAAATAATTGATACAAAAGTTGAAAACTTTTATAAATTTACAGCAGGAGCGGGTATTACAGGTATTAAAGATAAATTAAAAGATGAAGAGATTTCAGGTTCTATTCCTGTTTTTACTGGAAAATCTATATGGCGTTATTATGATAAACATCCAGAGTATTGGATTGATCCGTCAGAGATAAAAATATTTGAAACAAATAAAATTGTATTGGTAAGAGAATTATCAACAAAAAATAGAGCAAACATAATACTCAATTATAAAAAAATTGGTTTATTAAATTCTGTCACAATTGTAGAATCAAAATTAGATAATATTGATGTTAAATCATTTGCTGCAATTTTTAATTCAAAAATATTCGATAAAATTTACAGTCTACTCTATGAATCAACAAGGACTCATTCAAATTTAAGATTTAAAGAGATATACTTAAATCCTATTCCATTACCAAATATTAGTAATAGTGAAGTATTGGCCAAAAAAGTTAATGAAATCACTAACTTGAATAAAGAATTTCATAAAAAGATAAATAGGTTTATTGCAAGAATCTCCTCTAATTTAAATTTAGAAAAAATCACAAAAAGATTAGAGAGATTTTATGAGTTAAGTTATGGCGAATTTCTAAAAGAGTTATTCAAACAGAAAATCAATCTTAACCTTCGACAACAGGATGAATGGGAAGATTATTTTAATAAATACAAAGAAGAAATAATCAGACTACAAAAACAAATAAATGATATAGATAAGGATATTAATCAAATGGTTTACAAGTTATATAGATTATCAAAAGAAGAGATAGAAATTGTTGAAAATAGTCTCTAACTATTTTTTCTTTTTTAGATTTTTTGCAATAAGGATTTTTAATTCTCTCTCTTTTTCACGAAGCTTTTCGGTTAATTCCTTAACTCCTTTCTTATTCTTCTCAAGTTCGGGGATTAGATCTTCTAATTGTTTTTTCGTCTTATCAAATTTGTAGGATATTTTGTAGAATATAAAATGATAGACGAATACCCATATGTAAAATAAAATTAAGGGAATTATGTTATCCCAAGTATAATTTTCATACACACGAAGAAGTAACCATACTAAAATTCCTCCATGAATTGCAAAATCCGTTGTTTCAATTGCCTTCATAAAAGCTTTTGTGTTTTCCATATATCCTCTCTCAACATGTTAATTCATAAATAGATATATAAATGTTATAACAACAGATAATTGTCAAAAATGTTTATTGTGCAAAATGGGCATTAATTGTGCAAAACAAGGCTTGTCATGGTTTATTGTGCAAAGCCCTAATTTAGAAAACATTTATATTGAGTACGTATAGATGCGTGTTCTAAGTGATTTCTCCTTAGAAACTCATATTATAGCCTCACGATTAGTTCAAGATTTTCTCCTGTTAGCCGGATAACTGCCCTGCTATGTGGCAAGACAATAAATAATAAGAGAAAAGTTAATCTGATAAAGAGATATTAAAATCAAAGGTTTTAGAAGAACTTCCAAACAGTTATTTCATCACTGGCATTGTTGCCAGCAACGTCATAGGCAATTACTTTTATCATATGTCGGAATCTAAATGGTGTTCGTTCATCCCATGTCCAACTATATGGTTCTGAGGTATCTGTTGTTTTTAACTTGTTGTCGATGTAGATTTCAACTTTATCTACTCCCAGTAAGTCATCTGTTGCATTGACTTCTATGTCTATACTACCAATTATCAGTGATTTCAACAGTAATGGCATTATTTTCTTGTTTATTATATAAATTGCATTTTCTGGTTTGAGTATTGAAACAGAGGGCGGGGTATTATCTTCTGATATTGTTACTGTTGTAAAGTCCCAGTCCCAATTACCAAATTTATCTACTACTTTTAACCTAACATCATATGTTCCTGTTTGATGGTAAGTATTAGTTGGATTTTGTTCATCTGAGTGTTCTCCATCTCCAAAAGACCAATCCCATGTATAAGGGGGAAAACCTCCAGAAGCTGATCCATAGAACTGTACTGGTATGCCAACTATACCTTCATATGGCCCACCAGCATCCGCATTTACAAGTTCATCAGCGATGTATACTATTGTTGTGTCATCAGTAGTATTTCCTTCACTGTCGACAACTGTTAATATTAAATCATATTGACCAATTGTAGAATAAATATGCTTTGGATTTCTTAGAATTGAAGTATTTCCGTCACCAAAGTCCCAATGCCATGTATATGGTGGTATTCCTCCAAATGCATCGCCTCTAAATGTTACATTATAAGATACAAATCCATCATATGGTCCATATGAATCGGCAGATAAAGGAATGATGCCTACTGATTTCGCTACTAAAGGATAATGATCAGTATCCCATTTTGGAATATCATAAGTATTATCACAAATACCATCGCTACCTGGAATGTCCTGATTTGGTCCTGAAAAATCATCAATGAAATCAGGATGATCGTCCCAATAATCACCACAAATAGGATAGCTTAAATTCCATGAACTACGTGAGCAGGAATAGACATTTTTTGTGTTGTTTAGGAAATTATTGTGATATGCGAAATTATCATCATCTGTATAATTTTCTAGATAAATACCATAATTAGAGTGGTTTGAAATTGTGTTTTTAAAAAGGTTATTATATTCACCATCAAGATGTATGCCCTCAAAATTGTTATTTGTTATTTTATTATATGCAAATATGTTTCCTCTAATTCCATATGGCATACAATGAATACCTTGAATTCCATTATTTGCTATTGTATTATTAACTATGTAATTATCTTTAAATTCTCTTAGATAAAATCCATATTCACTGTATTATTAGATAGAGAAGACATATACAAATGGGTTAAAAGAAGCTAGAGTAAAAGAAGGGGTAAAAAGAGGTTTAAGGTAGAATGGTAAGTTAAAGAAAATGAATTATGAAGGTCGCCAATCATATTGGAAATAGAAAGAATGTATTCCAAACATGTACTCGCTATTTATTTCTCCATAGTATGTTGATGCTTTTACATAAAATTCATCTTCCATGATAACCCATCGAAATGGCAATATACCCATTAAACCCAATACAATTATACGATCTGGGATTACAGTATAGTACTCTCCATCCCATGATAAATCTGAGATTGTACCACGGAAAAAGCCCCAGGCATGTATATAACCTGGGCCATTTCTTGTTTCTGTTTGTTCAATAGTCTCAGAAGTAAACGCTCTAGCAGATGACATAGTTGTTATTAACAGAATAAAAATAGTTAACAAGCTTCCAATCAATATTTTCTTTTTCATTCTATTTTCCTCCTTATTATATTGCCGAGTGTTGGCATGGCATATATAGTAGAAAGCATATATAAATAATTTATCGAACAATTATTGAATGTTTTAACGATTTTCGAAGAAAAACGAATAGAGTGATTTATCTTACAACAAGGGTGGTAAAAGAGCCAAAAAAGGAAAAAGAAAGTTTTAGAAAGAATGTCGAATATTTCGACGATATTTTTGGCAAAATTGATAAGGTAACCACTTTGTTACCCGTCCAATGTAAAAGAGGATAAAATAAGGATTTATTAAATATTTTTGAAAGTTATTATTAGCTATTCTCAACCAAGAATTTTACTGAAAATCATAGAAGAGAGAGTTAAGTGGATATTTAATTACTTATATCCACCAATCATTAGACTTGGATCACCAAGAAGACTGTAAGTAGTAATGCAGTGAGACTCGATCGCACGATAATCAGGATTGTTGTCCAAATATCTGATAATTGCGCCGCTATGCGCTTGTCCCAGAGTGTTTGCATCTTCCTGACCTATCTGATAAAAGAAGTTCGTCTCTAGTTCAGCACTTAATTTAACTGGAGTTCCAGAACCAGGTCCAATGCCAAGACCAGTGCCAGCAATTGTTGCAATTGAACCGCCCCAAGGTATAATATTCATACCCCAAGCGAAGCATACCGGAGTTGACACACCATGAGTCCAATAATATGGATATTTGGTGTGGTTACCCGTTTTTTCTAAGGTTACATTAAAGAGGCCATTGTGGCACCCGCCTATGACTACCACTGGTAGCTTTCTGAAATTGAATAACTTCCAAAAATCAAAAAGCAACAAACCACCTGCCCAATCTTTTGGATATGAGCCATCTGCCCAGATAGTATCCCATTTGATTGGGTTACCATGTCCTTGAAAATCTACAAAACCAGCGCCACGTCGAATTGCTCTCTCAATATCTTGCGGAATTGGACGAGGTCCACCTGTATCATTATTTGAGACATACAATTTTTTAGGTTCAACCAAATCATCCATGTATTCAAGAGCCTTTTCACAAACGTATTCGCCGTCAGGCATTCCACTATAAAAACCAAATGTTTTACCGGCAATAACGATCATTGTGTTAAACCAACGCTTGGAATTAGGAGATGTTCTCTCATAATTGATGATCTTGTTAACAAGAATTCTTAGTTCTAATTTGTTCCTACAGGCAAGTCTACCGACATAAACATCAGGGTTTAGATCTAAAACATCTTTAATATCAGAGTGACCTTGCAGATCTGTATCAGCTTCAGCAAATATTCCATTTCCGTTAGAATCCCAGTCATCGAACACCTGACCTTCCTTGAAAATATCTGCATAGTATAAATCTGAAAGGCAGCCAGGTTCATCGGGAGGCACTTCTGGATTAAACTGTTCATATAAGTCGATATTTGTATATCTTACTGGAACCCACCAGTCAGTACTTCCTTGATTAGCATCTTCTCGATCTGTTGCATTTTCATAGGATTTCAAACCTCCAACAAGAAGTACATAGGAAATATTCCATTCTTCGATAGCATCCTTAATAAAATACTTAATCTTCTCTGGTTTGTCTCGACCTTCAAACTCTTCATTTATATCTTCGACCGTCTTCAATATTGTTTTCATCCCTAGTCTGTTCTTATGGTCTACGAGTCTTTTTAGAGGCCCAAATGGTCCAGAAAACTCTTCTGGTGCTATTATTATTAAATCATATTCATCTTCAAAAACAGCTTTTTCTTTGGGAACATTATACGTGATTTGAATTTCTAAATCACCGTTAACAAATCGCACTTTGTTATCTCTTGGAGAATATTGTACAGGATTTATCTGCATATGAATGAAGCCAACGAGTAAATTGTCTTCGTTTCTCCCACATGTAACCCTGTAACTATATAATTCTTCTGGATACCAAGCTGAACTTGAGTAGATATTTTCATTTTTTTCTAATTGTATATCCTCCATTCTACGATTTACATCTTGGATGACATATTTTGCAACAGGGATAATCTCTTTTGTGAGATCTAAACTCTTGAATGAACATTCTGTGCATCTGACTTCTATGTTTGAAGCCTTACTTGGAATTTGAAAACTTTTAGTGTATACTGGTAACTCGGGTTCACCGGGAAATTTCAAATATGTGTTGGCCCCTTCAAAACCTAATCTGAGAAAGTTATTTTCTTCCTTAAATTCAGGGTCTGCTTGAAAAGAAATTGAATAAGATAATTTCTTCGCAACGGATTCTGTTTTTTCGGTCGCTTTATTTAAACTTGCTGCACCAACTCCAAGTCCACTTAGGACTAGAGCTATTACAACCAGTATAGGTATTATTTTCTTCATTTCATATTCCTCCTGAATCTTTCCAAATTATTCCACTTAATATATATTTATTATTAATAATATATAAATTTATTTATTAAAATATTGGACAAACAAATAAAATACAAGAAAGAAAATATCTTTTGTACAAAAATTCATAATTTAGTTAGTTCCAAAAAAGTACTATTTTTAGCTTCAGTCAATGAAGCTAGAAAACCAACAAAACCAGTAAATATATCGGTGATAATAAATCCCAAAAGAGTAAAAACAAATACCTTTTCTTCAGCTACAGAAAAAAGTGTAGAAAACAAGAAAATTGATGTTAGTTCTCTGGTTCCAATGCCAGCAAAGGTTATAGGGATAAAACCAGCAAAGTTAGCAATTGGGAACAACAATAGGAAGTAAAGATAGGGTATGTCAAGTCCAAGTGCTAATACGATGATATACTCCTGAGAAAAGATAATGATCCATGTGAAAAAACCAAGAATAAATGGAGCAATAAGTTTTTTTACCTGAGGGAAATCAATATAGAATGTGCAAATAAATTGATTAAAATGATTTTTTAACTTCTTTGGAATGAGAAATTTCACTAATATAAGGAAAAGTTTCTCGCCTCGTTCTTTTTTAATAAAATATAATAAAATTAAGGCAAGAATTATTATCCATATAACAGTTAAGAGAAATAGCTCAGGTATTGTTCCTATAACAAGTAGTGCACCAAAAATCATCATTACATAGAGCGAAAGGGTATGTATTACATTCTCTATAACCGTGTTTACAAATAGTTTTCCATAAGGTTCTCTCGTTTTTTCTTTCATATACGGGACTCTCATTAGTTGTCCAACATATGCTGGAGTAATACTTCCATAGAAATATCCAATCAAAAATACTTTTAAAGATTGAAGGAAGCTGATTCTAATTTTTTGTTCTTTCTGAATTAGTTGCCATGCATAGTTTCTAATAATTATTCGAGGAATTGTAAGTGATAAAGAAAATAGAATAAACATCGGAGGAATTGAAAGAATTGCATCTATTATCTTTTCAACATTTAAGGAATAAATAAGGTATATAAATATTGCAATTCCTATTAATGGTAAGTATTTTTTAGCTTGTTTAAGAATCCTTGTTGTCATCAGCTGATGGTTGAAACGAAATCTATCTTTTATGTTTGTTCATTCAAATCAAAAAATATGTATATTGAGGAGTTCGGATGGAAGGAACCAGGAAATGTTGAATGCTCATCCTGTATTTCTTATCCGAACTTCCCCATTTTGTTTAACGGTAATTTCCTTTTAAACCTAATCTTTTTTCAAAATATTTGAAAATGAGGAGTCGTTCTAGCTAAGTCCTAATATAAATGGGCCAAAAACAAAACCTTCTCCCGACCATGTGTTCGAATAAGTTGCACTGATAGAAATTTCCACTTTTCCTATTCCAAAAATAAGCTTATCTGTTTTTACAGTAATTGTTTCCCCAATAGCAATAGGTTCATTTCCCTCGGTTTGTACATTAATGAAATTAAGTAACCCACCATTTACAGAAATACTCCAATCGATATTAGTTGCATCTGCATCTCCTGCATTTTCTAGTGATGCTGATATTCCTAATCCACCTTTGATATCGCTTATTTCTATTCTAGGTCTTGGTAGTCCTCCATGAATAGATAAAGTCGGATCACCAAAAAGATTTGTCTCATAGTAAACCCATCGTATGCAAGATCTATCGATGATGTATAGGTTATCCTCCTTAGAATCTGAATTTGCCTTGCTAATTACAGATATGTCCTCACCGAAGACCGCATCCCAAAACTGTCTGTGGAATCTTTGCGAGTCTCCGTCAGTACTGTAGGACCAGAACCACCCGTAATCTGCATTCCATATGCCTGCAAATGCTCCATTCATGCCTTTTACAGTAAAGTATTCTGCAATACAATCACCTTGATCAAATCCACCAGCCATACATCCCTGAGAGTATACAAAACAATATTTATCATTGGTAAGACTACTTACATCAGAATTAGACATTTTCAGGTTGTAATCATAACTGGAGTGACCAAGATGATTGATGATGTAAACACCGTTATTTATATGGTTCATGATTTCTGATTTTGGCCAATCGTTACCTGGCCAATCACGATCGTATAACTTTGTAATATTATATTCATCAGCAGATATACCAACTGTTGTATATCCATCATCTGAAGAACCATTGACGAGTTGATCACAATAATTACCTCCCCAACTAGCTATACCATAATCTCCAAGGTATTCACCAGCCATTACAACTTCATTTAGATAATCGTCTTCCCCAACAGATAGATAAGAGATAGTCTTCTCAACAAAATTACTAACTTCTGCAGAGTTGCCAACACATGCACGTCCTACATAAACATCGGCAACAAGATCTACGTCACCGCCGCCTTCGCCATCTGTTGGTTCGCCCCACTTGTCGTCTCCATCATAGTTATAAGGTCCATCTAGACATCCATAATAAAGATCAGAGGCCAAATAGGTTTCATATGGAGTTGTATTTTCATCCAATCCAAATACCCAAAAGATTTTTTCTGGAACGACATTAGAATCACCTCCAAGAAGAACGTATTCAATACCCCAATCGTTGTAAGCGTCTCGGATATAATCACGTAAATCTTCTGAAGTGCTTCCCCCAATGTCAGTAAGGGTTTTTATCACAGTACTGATCCCATCATTATCATGTACATTCTTCAAAGGTTCAAAATCACTTTTCAGTTCATCTGTTGTCACAATAAGAAGATCGTATTCTTCCATTAAAGATCCTGGCGATGTTGAATATGTATCAACAATCTCAGGATTATCTACCTTTTTTATAACTTGTTGTTTGTCTCTATCTAACCCTCTGAAAAGCGAGTTTTGATTGTAATCCTTTTCTAAAATAACTTTGACGTCCATGTTTGAATAATAATAAGCTTCACCTGTAGCAGGAATGTATTGAACAGGGTGTAACATTAATACAAGAATTGGATATCCTCGAAAATAATATATACCCACCTTGGTAAATAACCTACCAGGAAATTCATTTTCAGAATTATAAATTATTTCATTAGGGATGGGTCTAGAGGCTAAGTCAATCTTTGAAATTGGAATAGGTTTACTTTGTGGGAGGATCTTAAAACCAGACCCAAGAAACGTGCTTTCGCCAGTAACTTTTATTTCCTTAACTTTTGTTTGATGGGGTAGAAGTAGATATGATCCCTTCGTAGGTAAACTTGGTTCTCCAACATTTCCAGAACAGGAAGCGTCTAGGATATTCAACTGATCATACACTTCATTCTCGATTTGTATTTTAGTTACTACAGGCGATTTGAAAGCATAACTCATAGTAATTTGACTGTCATTATTTTCGTTGTTTTCAACTGCAATAACGGATAATGATGCTATACATAGTACAGCAGTTATGATTAATATTTTAAAATATAATGTGAATTTAATAGTTTTCTTCATATTTTTCCCCATATTAAATTATAGATGTTTATTATTTAAAAAGTTATCTGTTGATTTATTTTTAAAGTTTAATGAGTAAATAAGCGTATTCATTTCTTAAATTTGTCTAAAATAAGTTCTGCAGTCCATTTAGCAACATTACCTGATACACTCGGACATTTGTCGATATGAGCCCCTGCTTTTTCAAATTCTTCGTATTCATTTTTATTCATCAAGTTAAAACTTCTTCCGAACAGCTTCGTTTGAACATCACAGCAAAGAGGAGAACCGTATTCATCAATGAATCGGTCATACAAAATTTTTGAATATTTAAATACACGTCTCTTCCTTTTCCCCTCTTTAAAATCTTCATATTCTCTACCAACAATTGAACTTATTGCCAGTAATCCACCAACTAAGGCACCACATGTTCCTCTAGAAGAAAGAGAAGTTCCTCCGGCCAAGGCATCAGCTGATTTAATAGTATCATCACTACCAACATCGAGTGTTTCTTTTAAGGCAGCTAAAACACACTGAGGACAGCTACCTAGCTCTGCTTCATATTTAAATGCTAAGCGATAAGCAATCTCAGGCAAGTTCTGATCTGATTTCATTAATTCCCGTGATAATGTTCATTTAAAAAGATTTACAGCAGATTCAATTCTCTGTAACAAATTATACAATACTGGAAAGTTATGTGAAGATGAGTCTTCCTTCTCTTGCATATGGAATGTAAATATTTGATTATCTATTACCAAAAAGTCGAACAATACCATTTGAAATTCTTCTGCTTCTATTGTTACACGATATGTCCGATCATACTCAAATTCCAGAATGCAAACCCCGTTGTCATCTGTAATACATGAGTTATTATGATCAGTATCCAATCCATATGAGGCTATTGACGCACCGGGAATAGGAACGCAACCACATCCTGTTCCTTCAAATATATTGAAGGTGATCTCTGCAAAAAACAAAGGATGATTGCCATTGTCTTTTTCTTTATTTTGAACTGTAGTTTCTTGTTGAGTTCCAATATTTATGGCATTAGCAGCTACAATAAACGAAAATGTAGCTAAAATTATTACGAAAGCCACTGTAGCGGATTTTATTCTTTTCATTTTCTCACTCCTCAAAAAATTAATAAAAAGGATCATTTAACCTAAAACTAGGATAAATGGTCCGATTACAAGTCCTTTTACATCCATCACAGTTGTTTCAACTGTTATAGTTATATCAATTCCTCCAAGTCCGAATATGGTTTCATTTGTTTTTACGCTTTCTTCATCTCCGGCTCCCAGAATTTCAAAGTAACCTTCGGTTAAAACATCGATTCGCCCCAGTATACCACCTGTAGCAGCGATGCTCCAGTCAACATCGGGATAATCATCTTCTCCGTTGTTCTTTATAGTTGCGGTTATATATGATAATCCTCCTTTGATCCCAATTTCGAACTCAGGAGGATCCATATGAACGGGAAGTATACCTGACCAGTCAGTCACATGATCGCCTCTGTCTTTTGCTTTGACCTTTACTTCATAATCTCCTTCTTCTTCCCATTTATGAGATGCTTCTGCAATAGCGCCAGAACTGTAAGGTCCTATCCAGCCACTATTTGTCCCGTCACCCCAGTCAAACCAGTAAAATAGATCACCTCCATCTGGATCTGTTGTATTTGTAGAATAGCTATATTCAATACCTGCATTTCCACTTGTTGGACCATCTGGAGTATTAGGTGTTTCTGGAGCGAACGACTCTTCATAATTAGTTATGCTAATATCAATTTGAAGATCTCCAGCCCCGAGCCATGTCACTGAAAGGGTTAGATTAAGTTCATGTACATCTCCAGCCCCACATTGCTCTATTCTTTGTCTATAGGGTGTTTCACTAGGGTTTCCACCAACATAAACTTTCCTACCGCCATCAAAAAACGATGTTGGAAATCCATAGATATTATATTCATTTCTCAGCCTTTGAGCCCCACCCGGAAATTTATCATCGACCAATGCAACAAAGTAATATGGATAATCACCAGACTGATATATGCTATACAGTGCATTAGCCATATCTGGACAGTATGGACACCATGTTGCCGTTCCTTCTTCCACGAAAACTGTATGGGTGAAATCCTCAGTTACCTGATTGTAATCTGTTGTTCCTGGTGTCGTACCTGCAGCTGCATCATTATAGTGTGCATCAAAGGGTTTTTGTGAAGGTGGACGTGCGTATCCTTGGTACCATTCTGCGTTAAAAACAGCAGCAAAAACAATTGCATTATTCTCTTGAACATCTCCTTCCCATACAATTGTGTCCTCATAGGTATCAAGATAATCAATTGAAATATCGTCATTAAATGCAAAATCTAAAGCAGCAAAATGATATGGATATCCATTGTACATATTCCATCTAGATTCCGGTTCAGCTACATAAATGATCAAACGTCCTTCGTAGGGTAGACTGTCCATTTGAATAATACTAGGTGATCCGATTTTTTCTTCGGAAGTTTGTATTGCCATCGATGTGAATGATGAAATTACCAGGATAAAGATTATACCAGCCCCAATAATTTTTCCAATTCTATTATTTATCTTCATATTTTTCCCCGCGATTATTAACGCATGTTAACTATTTATATATTACCCTATTCCTCTATTTATAATTTTCCCAGAATGTTTTATCTTAAAATTATTCAATTTATAATCAACTAATTTGGAAATATTTATTAAATCAATATATTCTTACAGACTGGTTAGAAAATGGACACAGACGTTATTCTGATTAAAAAGGGTGACGAAAAGGGTAAGATCAAGAAACCTGGGAAAACATATAGATTAATGGTAAAATCAGATAATATTGAAACCATAATAGCTGAAATCGATCCCCATACTGAGTCAAGATGGTTTCGGCATGAAGGTGAAGAACTACATCTCGTTCTCGAAGGTACAATGGAATATACAATTGGTGAGAAATCCTATATATTGAGTGCTGGCGACATTCTATGGCATAAATCAACTCTTAAGCATCGAGCATGCAACTTTAGTGATGAAAAGGTTAAATATATGACACTTGGAACCCCGCCCACCTTTTCAAAAGATATGATGTAACTCGTTACAGATAAATACAATCTCCACTAAAGATTTTTTTTCTCTTGTAATTATCATTAGTAACAATTAAAAAACCATTTTCATCAATATCAGTAGCAGTTCCCTCAATCACCCCTGATGGTGAGAGTATCTTCACCTTTCTGCCAAGGGTGTCTGAATGTTTTCTCCATTCTATTAGAATTTTTTCAAAATTTCCATTCTGAAACAAGGAATAATATTTCCCAAAGTTTAATAAAAGATCTTTTAAGAAGGCTTGATAGTCAACAGTTGTTTTAAGCTCTTGCGAGAGAGAAGTAGTAGTCTTTCTTAATTCCTTTGGTAACTGCTCATTTTCTATGTTTAGGTTAACACCAATTCCTAAAACTATGGATAATATTTCTTTACTGTCAGTTTCTGACTCTACCAAAATCCCAGCAACCTTTTTTTCATTAATTCTTACATCGTTAGGCCATTTAATTTTAGAAGTAACTCCAAAATGATTTATTGTTTTTGAGACTGCAAGAGCGCCAATCAAGGGAAGTAAAGATGCCTTCTTAGGATGTTGTTTTGGCCTTAGAACTATAGAAAGATATAACCCTCCAACTGGGGATACCCAAATTCTGTCAAATCTTCCTCGACCCTTTTTTTGAGATCGAGCAAGTATAACTGTACCTTCTTCCGCACCAGCTTTAACGAGTTTTTTTCCTTCAACATTTGTTGAGGATACTTCATCATAAATAATTAGTCGTTTTACTAGTTTAGTCTTCAATGAGTTTGAAAAATCTCTCATTTCTTCTATGAAGTTGTTTTTACTCATAAGCAAGGCTTAATAATTCCTATTTTTCTTAACAGAATTCGCTGCAATTATAACTGTCTGTACAGCTGCCATCGCAGCAGCAGTTTTTGGTGTAGTTGATTGCGTTTTCATCTCTTTTACAAGTTGTATGACTTGATCAAGAATCTTATAACGAGGAATGAAGCTAGTATCATACTCTCCTTTAATCCATTGAGGGTTATTCATCACGACTTGATGGAAGGGTATGTTATGCCTCACGCCTGCAATTTGAAATTCCCATAACGCCCGTTTCGTCCTTTCAATAGCTCTTGATCTGTCTTCAGCCCAGACTATAAGTTTAGCTATCATAGAATCATAGAATGGTGGAATAGTAAACCCTTGGTAGACTCCTGAATCAATCCTAATTCCAGGACCGCTAGGTTCTGCATATCGAATTATTTTTCCAGGGGCAGGTGAAAAATTGTTCAATGGATCTTCTGCGTTAATCCGACATTCAATAGCATGACCTCGTGTTTGTATGTCTTCCTGCGTATATTCCAGTTCAAATCCTGAAGCCACACGAAGTTGTTCACGAGCCAAATCGACACCAGTCGTAACCTCAGTAATGGGATGTTCCACTTGTAATCGTGTGTTCATTTCAAGAAAATAATATTTTCCATCTTTGAACATAAATTCACATGTCCCAGCGTTATAATATTTTGCAGTCTTCGCAGCTAAAACAGCTTGTTCACCGATTTCTTCTCGTAGCTCAGATGTCAGTGCACAAGAAGGAGTTTCTTCAATTAGTTTCTGGTGACGACGTTGAACACTGCATTCACGCTCATAACAATGGATCAGATGTCCTTTTTTATCGCCGATCACCTGGAATTCGATGTGGCGTGGGTCTTCGATAAATTTTTCAATAAAAACAGAATCGTCACCAAATGAATTTTTTGCAAGCTGTCGAACTGAGGCCAATGCTTTCTCCATGTCCTTTTCACTATCAACCTGTTGGATGCCAATACCACCACCACCAGCTGAAGCTTTCAGCATAATTGGATAGCCAATTTCATTAGCTATATCTTTGGCTTTTTCATAATCTGCTATTGCCTTTGTGACACCAGGCACAACATGAACTCCTGCTTCCATCATAGATTTCTTAGAATCAATTTTTGATCCCATTAGTTTCATGGCATATACAGGTGGACCTATGAATTCAATGCCGTTTTTCTGACAGAGTTCTGCAAATTCTGCATTTTCTGCCATAAATCCATAACCTGGGTGGATACCCTCAGCTTTAGATTTAAGAGCGATGTCGATAATCTTTTCCTTATTAAGGTAACTCTGACTAGCGGGACTGGGGCCGATATTGTATTTTTCATCTGCATATTTTACAAATAAAGCATTTTTATCAGCATCCGAAAATACAGCAACAGTTGCTATACTCAGCTCTTTGCATGCTCGCATAATCCTAACCGCGATTTCTCCTCGGTTTGCGATAAGAACCTTATTCAACATAATGCTACCTTGCTATGATTTTTTAAAGAACTTGTATAAGAAGATCCCCACTATTTATAGAGTCCCCTTCTTTTACAAATATATCTTTAATCTCGCCTTGAATATCCGAGTGTATTTCCTGTTCCATCTTCATTGCTTCAATAGTTGCGATGACATCTCCTTTCTTAATCTTGTCCCCTTTTTTTACCTTAATCTTAAGAATAGTTCCCTGCATGCTAGATTTCACACCGCCCTCAATCTCTTTTGGTTTCTCAGGTGGTGCCATTTCCCCTACCCCTGCAACAAGGAATCCTCCCGAAGGTTTCACTTTTACTTCGAATGGTTCACCATCAACTTCAACTTCAAACTCTGTCGGTATTTGTGCTGGGCCTGCTCGTTGATCAGGTGGAGTTGATTCAAGCCAAATCTGTTTTAACTCTGGAAACGATTGTTTTACCATCGCTCTAGTCAATAAATGGTCGATAGGAAGTGGTAGCTTTTCTGAGGTGAATTCCGCAACAGCTTGTCCTTTTAAAAATTTCAAACCAACCTGAGGATAGAGCGTATAAGTCATTATATTTTCATCTGTCATCTCTATTCCATGCTCTTTTAATTCTGATTTGCTTTTTTCCCATAGTGGTTCCAATAAATCGGAGGGACGACAGTCAATTACCTCATCTTTCCATTTTGGACCAAGAATCTTCTTCATGATCTCTGGTTTAATGGGTGCTGGCGGTTTTCCATACATGCCTCGGCAATAATCTTTTGTCTCTTTCGTGATTACTTTATATCTACCATGAAGAACATTCATAACCGCTTGCACACCTACGACCTGACTCGTTGGCGTTACTAGAGGCGGATAGCCCAATTCTTCTCTGACTCGAGCAGTCTCCCCAAGTATGTCCCGATATTTATCATGCGCCCCTTGTTCTTCCAACTGAAAAATAAGATTTGAAAGCATGCCTCCAGGGATTTGATGGAGTGTTACACTAGGGTCAACCTTTAAGGCATTGAATCGATGCAAATGCCGATATTTTTCCCAGATACCAAGAAAATATTTTCGAATTTCAATGAGTAATTTCAAATCATAATTAGTATCCCACTCTGTCCCCTGAAGAGCTGCGACAATACTCTCGGTTGCAGGGGCGGCTGTTCCACCAGAAATTGGAGACATGGATGTATCCAATATATCAATGCCGGCCTCTATTGCTCTTTGATAAGCCATTCCTGTCATACCACTCGTGCAGTGAGAGTGTAGATTGATTGGAAGTTTGATTCCTGCATCTTTTACGCCTTTCACAATATCATAGGCACGTTGTGGTGAGATCATACCTGCCATATCTTTAATGCACAAAGAATCTGCACCCATTTTTTCAAGTACTTTGAACTTTGCAACAAAATAGTCAACAGTATGAACAGGAGAAATTGTATAACTTAAACATGCCTGAACATGGCCGCCATTTTCCTTGGCGGTTTTCATAGGAACTTCCATATTTCTAAGATCATTTAAAGCATCAAAAATCCTGAAATAATCTACACCATTTTTCTTTGCTAGATAAATAAATTTTTTCACAACATCATCGGGAAAATTCCAGTATGCTACAATATTCATTGCACGTTCAAGCATTTGCATGGGGGTATTGGGCATTGCTTTCTTTAGTAGTCTAATTCGTTCCCAGGGATCTTGATTTAGATATCTGATACAAACATCGAACGTTGCCCCACCCCAAACCTCAAGGGCAAAGAAACCCACTTGATCTAGTTTTTCAGCAATTGGTAGCATATCCTCTGTTCTCATTCTTGTTGCTAACATCGATTGATGTGCGTCTCTCAATATCAACTCGTGTAATTGAACCATTATTCTACCCCTAATTAGTATGGTCTGAAATGGAAAATGGTATCTTATTACCTTACTTAAGAATATCGTGATAACTATTATTTCTGGGTAAATTTTTAATATTTGATCTTGTATAGGCTCGGGCACATGGAGAAAATGTTATGATGAAAAAGTTACTGTTGTTAGTATTAAGTTTTATTATTTTATGTTCTACCTTTTCTCAAATCTCACTTGCAACATCAACAGGAGAAATATATGAGGGAACAGTATTAATTGAATACCGTAATGCCACAGTTTACGCACCAGCTGTAGCTCAGACCGATAACGGATATGTTGGTGTTATTTCTACGATAACTGTTACTATTCAAAGTAATGGAAGCGGTAGAGTTTTTGTAGATACATTGCCCCTAACTCAGATAGATATGCAAGGCTCTGCACGACTAGCAGTTAAAGTTGCCAGTGCTTTAGTTCAAAGTGATGAAAGATGTGTAATCAATCCATCCGAATACGATTACTTTTTTGTTGTTCGAACTTCCGCACCAATTATTGGTGGGCCATCTGCAGGGGGAATTATGGCAGTTGCTGTGGTGGCATTATTGGAAAATTGGAGTATGGATAATAAAACAGTGATGACAGGAATGATAAATCCTGACGGAAGTATTGGCCCAATTGGAGGAATAATTCAAAAAATCGATGCTGCCTATTCAGTCGGAGCAACTAGGTTTCTAATACCTAGTGGGCAAGGAACCTATACAGAGACCATAACTGAAACTACTGTAAAAAATGGATGGACACAAATTATAACGCGACAAGTTACCAGAAATGTTTCAGATTATGCATTGGATAATTATGGAATAGAAGTGGTGGAAGTTGAAGATATGAATGATGCTATTCTTTATTTTACAGGTTGGAATTTTTCTGTTCCTGCATCTGAAGATAGTATTACAACAGAAGATTACATCGATTCTATGAAACCTCTTGCTACTACACTTCTAAATCAATCAAGAGAATCCTATGTCAATGCAAGTGAATCTTTAAATAACTCTGAAATAACAAACAGCTATCCTTATTATTATAAAAATCAAGTTACTGATATTCTCAATAACGCTGAGGAAAAACTAATAGAATCTGAAAATTGGTATAATCAGCAATTGTACTACACTAGCACTAGCAAGTCATTCCAATCGTTGATCGATTCAAATTTTGTAACTTATGCTTGTGAATATTTTAATTCAAAAGATCAAGAAAATTACGTTTTATCACTTCTTGAAGAGGCAATAGAATTTTATAATAATAAAAGTCAGTTAGCAAGGAATGCAGAGATAAACGGAATGATTTCGCTTCAGTGCGTAGGTGCAGCTCAAAAACGTGTATCTGACGCGGATGCATATCTTTCAGAGGCAAATTCTAGTTTCATAAATAATGATTTTTTAACAGCTTTGTATAAAATTGCCTATGCTATACAGAGGATCGAAAGTATAGAATGGTGGATTGGCATTTGCACTCCTTTCAATGATACTGGAGAAGTTAACTCTGAAGAACTTAACTCTCTCGCGGGAGAATATATTGACGATGCCCAACAAGCTATTGTTTATTCAAATGTTATTCTTCAGGAAATGGGAGAATCGTCTAGTTATTTAATAGATGCTGAAGATTTATTAGAAACCGCAAAGGATGATAGAGAAAAGGGCTATTTCGCTGCTGCACTTTTTGAAGCATTAGAATCTCTTATAAAAGCTAATCTCGCCTTGGAGCTGGTAGATGATAACATTGAAAATAAAATCGAAAGAGCCCGTGAGAGTGCTAGTGCCAGTATAAGCGAAAGCAGAAATCGTGGTATAGAACCAGTTCTTGCAGTAAGTTACTATGAATACGCTCAAAGCCTAGTTAACGAATCATTGTTAGATTCTGCCATTGTTTACTACAAATATAGTGATATTATCGCTGGTGCACTAGGATTCACAAGTATCTCTGGAGGAGGATCATCACGATATGTTGGAATTCCTGAAATTGATATTTCTATATGGGACCGTGGGATTTTCAGGTATTCGGAAGAATTCATCTTAATTGCTACTTTTGGTGTGATTTTTGGATTAGGAGTAGGGATACTAGTTGGAAGTATTTCACCAGCACGACGTAAAAAGAAACTTGCTTCTGCCCCTTCCAAGCAAAGAAGCATAGATGATTATTATAGAAGACAAAAAGATGGAGACTTTCCTGGCGGAGAACTTCCTAGAAGCATAAGAGATTATTACAAAAAAATGAAATAATACATTTGATTTACTTTATATAATGCAAATTGTAGGAGAATTTATTGATAACAAAATAATAGTAAAGAAACCAAAGGAGGCGGGACGGCTCTACAGTAAGAGTCATTTTGGCAAACCTATTTCTGGTAATAAGTTACAGCTGGATTTACTGGAAGGTATTTTTCTAATTGACGAAGGTAAAATCAGAATATTTGATAGTAAAAAAGAAATAGATTTTCAAAGACTCATAAATATTGCTACACAACAGATTTCTGAATTTGAGGTAAAATATCTTACTTATAAGGATTTAAGAAAAAGAGGGCATGCTATAAAACTCTGTAAAGAGAATGAACCCACTACATTTTTTCAATTTATGCAAAATAAGACGACAAAGCCTTCTGAAAAACAGTTTTTTGTTACTGCATTTTCTGAGAGAGATATTTTAGATCTGGAAGATACAAATAATGTAATACAAAAAGTAACAAAGAATAATGGAGCGCTATGGTATGCTATTGTAGACGAAGAAGGGGATATAACATATTATGAAGTTTCAGCACTCGATCTCGGAGGAAGTGTCGAAGAAAATGTGTTTCCCAAAGGAACTGGCCTCCTTCTAAAAAATCGTGTTGTAATTTTTGATAAAAAATTGTCCAAACACTTACTACAAAAGGAATTTTTTGGTAAGCCATTTGGCGATGGTTTACAAATCTCACTTGTAGAAGCATTATATCTTTCAGAACGTGATGTGATTGTTATTAAGAACAGCGAAGAAAAAATTCTTTCTAAAAAAGAATCAGAGAAATTAATTCTTTCCTTGCAACCAGATATTCAATCAAGACTAACTGTTTTTAGGGATTTGAAAAAACGAGGGCTAATCATTAAAACTGGTTTCAAATTTGGGGCGCATTTCCGGGCATATACGAAACAACCCGATGAGACCCATGCTGAATATCTCATTCATGTGGTTGGAAAAGATTTCAAGAGCATATGGGCTGAAATAAGTAGGGCTGTAAGACTTGCACACTCAGTAAATAAGGAAATTGCATTTGCACAAGTTGATGGAAAGAATATAAATTACATTAAGTTTGGACGGCTACGGCCATAACGTTTTTAAATCAAATAAAACATACAATTTATGTAATTTTTAGGGAGGAGGAAAAAATGCTTCAAATACGGTGGCATGGACACGCATGCTTTGAAATAACAAATGATATAACATTGGTAACCGACCCACATGACGGGAAATCGATAGGCATCCCTGCACCGAGTGTTATAGGAGATGTTATTCTAGTTTCTCACGATCATTATGATCATAATAAGACAAAATCTGTAGAAAAAGAGGATTCTAAGATAGTTTCAGACGAACGGAAGCGGACCATTTCAAATATTGAAATAAAGGGATTTGAGTCATTTCATGATGAAGTTCGGGGGGCAAAAAGAGGTAAAAATATAATTTATAAGTTCACTTCAGAAGGCATAAACTTTTGTCATCTGGGCGATCTAGGGCATGAGCTTGATGATGCAACAATTCAGCAAATTGGGGATGTAGACATCTTATTCGTTCCAGTAGGTGGTAATTATACCATAGATTCAGATCAGGCTTGGAAGCTTATCAATGCAATAAAACCAAAAATTACAGTACCCATGCATTACAAAATTGAAGGACTCTCCTTGCCCATAACAGGTGTGGATCCGTTTTTGGAAAAAAATAAGTATAAAGTTCTTAAGGTTGGTAATGAAATAGACATTGAAAAGAATGAACTCCCAAAAGAACCTGAGATATGGGTGTTCACTCTCTAAATATTTTTTATCAATTTAGCAACCACAATCGTTGTCTGTAATATTATTAGGATATCCCCCAATTTTAAGACTTGGATCACCAAGTAGAACCTTCATTTCAACGACTTTACAGTGATGTCTATCTTCATAAACAGGATAATTGTTAACGTAATCTTCCAATGTTTTTCCAAGTAATTCTCCCAAAAAGTCTATTTCTTCTTCAGTATATAAGTTAAATAAATGTGTATTAAACCAGCCATCATAAGATTCAATGCAATCTGGGATATCGTTTTCATTCAAATCTCCTATCCCAGTAATTGAATATCCTGTTCCCCCAATAGATGCTATACTCCCTCCAAACATCTTTCGTACCATGTGCCAAGGCCAACATTCAGGGATGAATTGCCAATATTGAGTTAAAAGATTAAGATCAAAAATACTAACATTAAATTGACAGGGATGGCAACATTCAGTAATTAGAATAGGTAATCTGTTTTGATTGTATAACAGCGATACATGACGATTGCGGAAAAATGGAAGCCATGTCTCAAAATCCGCATGAGGATGGGTTGTCCATGCTCCAGGATTACAATGGCCTGAGAAGTAGACAAATCCGGCTCCCTGATTTAGTGTTTTAATAAATCTAAAGAGCCACATTCTAGATGTGCTTAGATTTCCATTTGAAATCCAAAATCTGATTGGGTTGAATGAGCTCATATAACCTAGTGCTTTTTCAGTGATTATTTCCCCTTCGCTAAAATCTGTTCCATATGTGATATCATTAAACGAATCTCCACCAACTGCTACTATTGTATTAAACCAATCTTGCCCATAAGCGTTTTTCTCATAATCTATTATTTTATTTACCACAATTCTAGCTTCAATCTTATTTCTACATGCCAATCTCCCCAGATATACATCTGGTTTGAGATCCACAGTGTCTTTTACTAAATTGTCTCTTGTCCACTCACCAAAAATATCATTTTCATTAGAATCCCAGCTACAAAAACTTCCATTCTCATCATAGATATCTGCATAATATAAATCACTGATAAAGCGATCTTCGAAAGCGTCTATGCCAACCTCTGGTGGAATTGTATCATAGTCTGTTTCAAGATAACTATATCTAACAGGAATTTGTCGATAACTGCCAACAAGAAGCACATACTTGATTTCCCACTCTTCAATAGCACCCTTAATGAAATACTTAATTTTTTCTTGTTTATCTCTACCTTCGACAGGAAAATATTTACCTCTATAGATTTCATAGGATGTTACAATTCTCGTCTTAATTCCCACTGAATCTTTATGTTTGGCCAATGGTTCTAACAAATTTGCATATCCATAATAAGTAATAATTAAAAGATCATATTTATCATCACCACTAATTAGCTCAGATTGATTGGTCTTGTCGATATCAAGACCAGAGACTATGGACGAACAAACGAGAATGATTATTATTACTATCAACAGCGCTTTTTTATAGAGAGACATTTTTATACCTTTATATTAATATAATAATTTAGTTGGTTCCAATTTATAATGATTTCTATCAATTAATGAGTAATCATAATTCATAAGCCGAATACATTGTATAATTTCTTTGCTGAATAATCACTTGTGACGCTATACACAAAACGATGTGGTGTAATGTGATCATCTCTAAAACTCCTTTTTAAAGAGTTTGTGGTTGAATAGAATTCATTGACCAATCTTTTCGTACCTTCATATAGTTCTTCTTTTGTCATATTCTTCGGTTGAAAAACTACATCTTTAAGATTATATTTACTCCAATCTTTTGTTAGAATTCTTCCTTCTTTTTCCAATTCACTATATAGCTTTGTACCAGGAAACGGAGTTAGTATGGCAAATCCAGCTTTATCCAATTTCCATCGGTATATTGCTTGTATTGTTGTATCAAAAACTTCGGGCATATCTGTGTCAAAACCAAACATAAAAAGACCCATTATTCTCATGCCATGATTTCTTATTTTTCTCACTGTGTTAGCATACTCATCAACTTTATTTGTTTGTTTCCCGATAGCATGTAATGTTTCTTGATTGATTGATTCAAAACCAATAAGCCATAACTCACAACCAGCTTCATTTGCTAGTTCCAATATTTCTTTATCATTTCCCAAGACATTTATATTACCATAGCAACTAAACGTTTTTTTTAGCCCTTTCATCTTTTTGAAAAGTGTCTTTGTATACTCTGGATTAATGGTAAGTGAGCTATCAGCAAAAAATAATCGTTTCGATCGAATAGATTTTATTTCCTTAATCACCTCAACAATGGGTCTCATTCTAAGGGTAGAACCTTCAACTTTTTGAATTGCACAGAATTTACATTCATATGGGCATCCGCGAGTTGCCTGAATCGAAGCAACGCCTTGGAAACGGGTTGATATTCGCTCACAAGAAGGAATCTTTTCTGGATTAACGGGTTTTGAATGATAGAATGATTTTAATCTACTTTGTTCGAAATCCTCTAATAGCTTCGGCCAGCTCTCTTCAGCCTCACCTACTACAACACTATCTGCATGCTTCTTTGCTTCCTGGGGTAATGATGATGGATGATAGCCACCAAGGACTACAGTCTTTCCTTTTGATCGAAATCTATCTGCTATCTCATACGCATGCTGTGCGCTGTAGGTAAGACTAGAGATTCCTACTAAATCTCCATCCCACCCATAGTTAATATTCTGCCATCGTTCATCAATGATTTCTAAATCATGATCTGTTGGTGTTATAGCCGCCAATTGATCTAAAGTAAGAGAAGGATAATAGGATGTATAAACAAATTTATAGAAGAGGCTCTTCTTTTTTATTCCATGATGTGCTAGAATAAGTAATATTCTCATAGTTAGACCTTTTTCTTAGCTAATTTAATGTAATTTGTTGGATTAGTAACACAAAGATCCTTCATATTTCTTTACTGACCGATAAAAAAGCATTGTGAAAATATTTTCCCAACCTTTAACAAGGAAGTCCTGAACGCTTAAGTTCTTGCTTAAAACATTTCCTCTTATGATTTGGGAGAGTGAATAAAATCGTTTTATTGTATCCCATGTTCCATCATAAAGCTCTTGTGGGGTCATATTTACTGGTCGAATTACTACATGGTCAGAATCATATAGTGACCAATTCCTTGTTAATATTCTACCTTCTGTGTCTAGTTTTTCGTACAATCTGGTTCCGGGATATGGTGTTACAATACTAAACCTCACATGATCTAGGTTCCATTCAGATATCTTATTTAAAGTAGTATCAAATACATTGTTTGTATCTGTGTCAAAACCAAACATAAATAATCCAATAATCGTCATTCCATAGTCTCTAACTTTTTTCACAGCTTTTTCATATTCTATAATTTTATTTGATTTTTTTCCAGCATTGTTTATGGTTATTTGAGAGAGCGATTCAAATCCTACATGCCAGCGCTTAACACCTGCATCCCTTGCTAAATTCAAGAGTTTTTCATCCTTGGCCAGCACATTCACATTTCCTGAGCAATCAACTATTCTGTTCAAATCCTTCATTTCTCTAAAGAGTTCTTTAGTATACTGTGGATTGATAGTCAAAGAGCTATCAACAAAAAAAATCTTTTTTTGTGGAATATTCCTTATTTCTTCAATAACATCTTTAATCGGTCGTGGGCGGAAGTATGGTCCCTCTATATTATGTATTGAACAGAATTTACATTGGAAAGGACACCCACGAGTTGCTTGAACTGCTGCCATAAATGTAAGATCTTTGCCTACTAATTTTGCAGAAGGGATCTTCTCTGGATTTACAAGAGGGGACTGATAAAATGGTTTTATTTTTCCTTGTTCGACATCTTTTAAAAGCTTAGGTAAACTAGTTTCTCCTTCCCCAATAACAACGCTGTCTGCATGTTGTTTAGCTTCCTCAGGTAGAGCTGAGGGATGATACCCTCCAAGAATAACTTTTTTTCCGCGCTTCCGAAATTCATCCGCAATATAATATGCGTGATTTGCACTATAGGTAAAGCATGAAATACCAACTAAGTCTCCTTCCCAGTTTAGATCAACAGTCTGATATCTTTCATCAAGTAACTCAACTTCATGTTTGCTAGGAATAACCGCTGCTAATTGTTTTAAAGTCATTGATGGTAATAAAAATCTTTGAAGAATGCTATGTTTTGGACCGTAGTGCGCAAAAATAAGCAATATCTTCATGATTTTACACCTATCCGAATTTACTTGTAAGATAGGGACCTGCGTATTTCATTAATCCAATTGGAATAAGTTTGATTGAGATTCTTCCCAATTTATTAACAGCTGTGTTCTCAAAAGAGATGACACTATCAGGATAATACTGGTGACCATACAGAGTGTCATTTGTGTTAAAAGATTTCTTAAAAAAGATCAGCCCTTCGCCGTCAATTAGGGTCATTCCCAGATCGAGAGTTTCATAGTTATTTTCGTAAGCCCATTCTAACACTTTCCACAATAGTAAGTTGTTTGGCCTTAGTTTTAAATTTTGAGTATCAGATGTCGCACAGGCACATATTATTTTTTTGTTAAATAAAAGGAAAAGTGCAGATGCTATGGTTTTACTGTTATATTTAATATTGAATAATTCAAGATACCCTTTTGGATGTAGTATTTCCCACATTTTCTTGTAAAGGATAATCGGGGGAGGGAGAAAACCTGTGCGTTTCCTCGTCATCAAATCTAATCTATAGAATTCTTCGATATTAGGATTCTTATTAACTCTCTCCAACTTCAACTCATTTTTCAGACCCTGTCTAATTGCATTTCTATTTGATTTTTTGATTTGTTTCCATAATAATTCGGGTTTCTCAATGTTGATATATTGATTCAACCTATTTTCGTGTTTTATAAAGGCATTTTTTTTAAATTCTGTATCGAGATTGGAAGAAGGTTGTTTGACTAATATACAATTACAATTTAACTCTTCTTTCAACTGAATTGCCTTCTTAATCATTTTTTCAATGAACTCTTTATCTCCGATTGCTCCACCATATATCGAAAAAGGAATAGATTCTAATCTACAACCTAGCAATGTTTTTACACAATAAAGAGGAAAAATCGCATGAATTTTATTTTTGATATCTTTTGTAACAAGATAAATTGATTTGTAATTAAAAGAGGTGTCAATTACTTTCTTCCATAAGAGTGTGTGATAAATAGTCGCTTCAGGTCTTTTTGAGAGAAATTCTTCATAAGATTCTCTATCCTCCTCGCAATAAGGCTCAATTTTTACTTTGATCGCTGTTTTATGGCCCATTTATATACCGCTAACAAATCTCAAGTAATATTTTTTATTTAATAATATAAATAAATTTCGATTCCTTTGTCATTAGTGAATAAAAACTCCAATTTTCGTATATCCTAAATTCTTTTAAATTAGCAGCTTGTGACGTGCTATCACGAAACATAAATTCAATGTGTGCTTATAACTTTTCCGATAACATTTTATAAAACCTTTGAAGAAATT
>Ga0209635_10000350_pt1 | contig 30567 bp, 32 predicted proteins | sample DeeMarSWOR230_32_FD_187463 | JGI IMG/M metagenome (GOLD analysis project Ga0209635, IMG submission 187463) | Marine sediment microbial communities from White Oak River estuary, North Carolina - WOR-2-30_32 (SPAdes) (version 2) | ecosystem: Environmental > Aquatic > Marine > Intertidal zone >...
AGCGTTGTCAGTTAAATACAGTATTTGCTTTGCATTTTCCGCAAGGCTGAAAATCTCGGATATTTGGTTTATAACAAGCTGCTCTTCAGCTTCTTGGATAAGTTTCGCTAGGTCTTCAAATTCGAACCTATGCTCCGGTATGTCAAACTCGATGATGTTGCCCACAATAGAGCACACGCAAGCCTTTCTGAATCTGGATTTCGTTGAAGTTTCCTTTTCGATAAGTTTCTTGGTTGCCGGGAGAAATGTCATCGCTTTCTGGTTGCTTAACTGCTTCTTTCTAGCGTAGGGGTCTGGGTTGCCCGTAATATCCTTGATGATACGATCTCTCTTGGTTCCAAGTATGGCTGGAACAGCGCTTGGTTTGAATTCTTGGCTCAGCAAACGTGTAAGAGCTGCCACCGATTCCCATTGGAGGGCCCGATCATTTGTCGCTTCAAGAGTTTCCATGTAGCCTCGATGCAGCACACAAACAGCGCATTCGGGTTCAACCTTCAAACTGGGATGGCTCCCTAGCTATACCTTCATCATCGCATTTGAAAACTCCAGTAAAACCTTGCGAGGGTTCTGCGCTTTCACAATGCCGCTTGCAACCAGGACTCCTTCGGTTCCAAGTCTTAACGCCGCTCTTACGTCTTGACCCGTTGTTATACCAGCCCCACAGAGCACAATTACGCTAGGATTAATCTGTTTCACCAGTTCCACTGTGCCGCTTACGACCTCGGGTTTAGCCTTAGACACGGAAACTCCCGTGCCGATCAGTTCAGGTGGCTCAACGGCAATCATGTCGGGCTTCAGCGCTGCCGCGGCAGCGCTTACGGCTGAGTTGTTGGTGCAAACCAAGGAGATTAAGCCTGTCTCTCGTGCTCTAGATATTGCAGCTTCTATGTCAGCGAGTTCTAGCCGTCTTTCTGAATGGTTAATAAGTGTGCCGACGGCTCCAGCTTGTTTGACTGATTCTGGGAGAACGTGTCCCGTTGAGCTGCCTGGTTTGATTGGGTCGATGTGCTGAGCAAACACGGGAATTGATACTGTCTCAACGATTGGCGGAATATCCACGAATTGAGGGGCCACTCCAACGCTGATTTTAGTTTCTAGACTTACTTCTTCGCAGTTTTTCGCGAGTTCTAAGGCTTTTCCTCCCGTGGCTTCAGAATAGGTTTTGAAGTTCACAACAATTGCTGGCATGATCTTCGTCAACTCAACCCTCCGCGTATAGCATGTGCCTCAAAATTTAAAACCATTTGGGAAAAGAACGTCATAGATACAGACTCTTGTAGTTGAGAGTGTTCGACGTTGAAGGTGAGAGCGCACGTTTACATTAGTGGAAGAGTTCAAGGCGTATTCTTCCGTTACGAAACTCGAGACAAAGCCGCAAGACATAATGTCACTGGTTGGGCGCGAAACCTTTCAGACGGAAGAGTCGAGGCTGTCTTTGAAGGAGAGAAGGAGAATGTTGAAAGGCTCATCGAGTTCTGCAGGAGAGGCCCGCCAGGGGCACATGTGACTAAGGTAGAAGTTACGCGGGAGACCTACACTGGCGAGTTTAAGAATTTCGAAATACTCTATAGACACTGGCGGTACTAAATGCCATCATAAAGAACATTCCGTTCGGATAGCCCTAGAGGCTTTCTCTATCTGCACAGCTATTCAAATGCTCTTGGAAGCCTGAAGTGCGACTCTTTTCCAGCGCTGACGTATTCTCCGCCTTCGTCACGCACAATAGAGGCTATCTTGGCAAAATTCTCTGAACCTAGATATTGACGTGGCTTAATTACAATGTGCTCCTTTTCTTCTTCAAACAGGAGCATGTCTTCCAGATCTTTTGGAAAGAGCGTGCGTACATCGTCCGCTGAGCGCTTCTTGCCTTCTACAGCAGATGGGGCCGGTGCAAGTGCTGGCACGGGAGCTTCAGCTTCTTTTAAGGACTTGGCCACGTCGGCAAGGTCTTTAGATATGGCTTTCATAACATCAAGCAGTTCATCAATGCGCTGTAAAACTTGTTCTCGGCTTGGTTTCTTCTTGCTCATACTTCTCCCACGCATAACTATTTCCATTAAGCTCCTCTTTTGCTTTACCCTTGTCCCATCACAATATAAAAGAACCACCTCAACTACAACTGAAAATGACTTGAGGCTTCAGCATGTTAGAAGTTGACGGCAGCCAGAAGAGCGGAAGCGGCACAATTCTCCGCTTGTCCCTAGCCCTCGCTGCAGTCCTAAATGAGCCTCTCCATATCTACAAGATTCGACAACGAAGACCGCAGCCTGGACTACGCCCCCAACACCTCGAGGCCGTACTGACGGCGACCAAAATCTGCAACGCTGAAACCAGAGGCGCAGAGCTTGGCTCCCGCGAGCTCTGGTTCAGACCAGCTGGAATTACAGGCGGCAATGTACAGGCAGAGATCGGCACAGCTGGAAGCATCCCCATGCTGTTGTTGACCATATTGCCCTTGTGCGCCTTTGCCAGAAAGACCGTTCGAGTTCACGTGACACGAGGCGGCACCGACGTCAGACACGCACCTACAATAAACTACATCAAACACATTCTGCTTCCAGTATTGAAAAGATCTGGTTTAAAGGCGATACTTCAAGTCAAGAAGTATGGATACTACCCGAAAGGCATGGGTGAAATCTCATTGGAAGTTCAGCCCTGCTCGGAGCTGAAACCGCTACGCCTTGAAGGTTCTGGCCAAGTGGAACAGATAAGAGGAGAATCTGTATGCACTTTCCTGGCAGAACGAAAGGTAGCTGAACGCCAAGCTAAGGCAGCAAACAACATTCTGAAGACTCATGGATATGAGGCACAGATTCAAATTGTGAACGACATGTCTAATCCTCTCCAGAAAGGAAGCTCCCTGGTGTTATGGGCGAAAACCAGTACAAGTGCGATTTTGGGTGGAGATGCCATCGGCGAACTCAGAAAGCCCAGTGAAGCCGTTGGCAAGGAAGCCGCAGAAAACCTTGTCAAAGAAACCGAAGCTAAAGCCACCGTGGACGTGCATTTGGCCGACATGCTGGTCCCTTATGTGGCTCTTGCCAAAGGCGAGTCCACCTACTTATGCCGATCGATAACTGAGCACGTAGACACGAACATTTGGTTGGCTCAGGAAATCTTAGGCGTGAAGTTTGAAGTTAGCAGAGTCAGAGGTCTCTATCGAATCAGGAAATTGGGGGCATAATATGGAGGCCTGCCTCTGGCTGAGCCGCGCGTCAGAGGTACGTATTCAAACGCTCTTACAAAGCTTCTGCTTGACAATGATGTTGCAGGGCGCGTCTCCTGCGCGCGTCAATTGAAAGAGTTTTAGGTGTGTTCTCTTGAAACATGTAACAGGATGTTCGCGTTGGTTGGCCTCTTAGACCCCTTAGAAGTAAAGGGATTGAAACTGAAGAACCGAATTGTCATGCCTCCTATGCATACAGGTTTTTCCACCACGGAGGGAGCGGTGACCAACAGGCTCATTGACCATTATGTTGAACGTTCAAAGGCATTGGGCCTGCTGATTGTTGAGCATAGCTACGTGACCCTTGATGGTAGACTCAGCACGAATCAACTGGGAATATGCGACGATGGCTTAGTCCATGGACTGAGAAAGCTTGTGAATAGCATCCACGCAACTGGCACTCCAGCCGTAATACAGATCACCCATGCCGGAAAAACCGCCAGCACGAAAATTATAGGAACAAGACCTGTTGCTCCATCTTCGAGCGGGTACTATCGGAAGCTACGACCTGATAATATTGAAGCCTTAACTGAAGCCTTCGCCTCGGCGGCTGAAAGAGCGACTAGCGCAGGGTTCGACGGAGTTGAAGTTCATGGAGCGCATGGCTTTCTTCTTAACCAGTTCTTCTCTCCTATAACCAATAGACGCCGCGATAAGTATGGAGGTTCCTTAGAGAACAGGATGAGATTTCCATTGGAGGTTGTTGAAAGGTTGAAGGAAAAGATTGGGGGAAGACCGCTCTTTTACCGTTTAGGCTCGGATGATCTGAACCCAGCAGGAACCAAGATCGAAGACTCCCAGAAATTCGCCGTGAAACTGGAAGAAGCCGGAGTAAACGTCATTGACGTGTCTGGAGGTCTATGCGGCAGTCGGCCTACGCATCTTCAGAATAGACAAGGCTACTTCATCCCTCAAGCACACAAGATCAGAACGGTGATAGACATACCTGTTATCGGTGTCGGAGGGATTACTGAACCAGTGTACGCCGACAAGCTGATACGAGAAGGCCAAGTTGACTTGGTTGCTGTGGGCAGGGCACTTCTGAAAGACCCGAACTGGCCGATAAAGGCGATCGAAGCACTAGGAAGAGACTAGTTTGCGCTCAGATCATCAGAGTTGACCGCTTCGGAGGTAGTATGTCACAAGGCTCTTTGCGATCAATCTTCCTTTGTCATCTTTCACTTCCACGTCACTTAATGTGGTTTTCATACCTTTATGCACAATTTGAGCCTCAGCGGTTAAGCAACCTGACTCTACGGGCACCAAGAAATTAATCTTCATTTCAACTGTTACGGGAACAGCGTTCACACCAGCCGAACCTACTGTCGCCCAGGCGGCAGCTGAATCAGCCAGGCTTGCTATAGCTCCTCCGTGAACCGTCTTCAAGAACTGAAGATGTTTCTCCCCCACTTTCATGGTTAACCGAGCAGATCCCTCTTTCACTTCATCAATCTTCATGTTCAAAAGCAGGTAGTAAGGACAATTCTCATTGCGCTTTATCAAATCTGAAATCGTACTCATAGCTTAAACACCTGGAAAACAATAATTATTCATTCTAATACGGAATCTCTGCAAGCATGTGGATATAACCTTTTAAGGTTAAACTTTTGAAATGCTCAGTAGTGTGGGAAAATGGTTCTACCCGCCAAGATCTTCGAAATAAAAGAGGAAGCTAGTATTGGCTCGATAGTTGGGAAGCTCAAAGACTTCCGCGAAGAAGAGCTTTACGAGACAGAGAACAGAGAAAAAATAAGCCTAGTATCAGAAATCTTGGACCTGAAACAGGACGGAGACACGGTAGCAGGGATTTTCAGCAAGGATTTCATGCGCAGACGCTTCTACAGGCGCAAGCTGGTCGAAGCTCCCATCACAGAGGAATCACCTTTCTGGATCAAACCTTTCAATGGAAGAGTTTTCATAATCGTTTCAGCACCATCTGTAGCTCGAGGAGTGAAGAAACTACTCACAAATTTCGTTGCGAATAAGCTCAGTAGGATTCTCTTTATCACAACTCACGCAATTGTCGAAGTAGGAATCCCTCATGTGACTCTAAAGGAACTCCACGAGTCGAACCCGCAGGCGACGAAGCTCATATGGTTTGACCAAGTTGATATTCCTGGAGTGGAAAAGCTGTGTCTTGCGGGACCCGATCTCGTCGATACTCAGCTCTACAGCGACTACCTTGAGCATGGAAAGATCTGGTATGTGGTTTTTGAGGTCCAGAAACGTGGCATTGTGGTTGGGATCACGAGGAACTGCGTTGTAACGCTCTTCAGCAAAAGCAGTGTCGAAGACTTTGTAGACTATATTCTGGAAGACCTTCTTGAGTTAATTGAGTAAGTTAAACGCCGAACTACAGGTGTCCACAGACTTATGATGTGTGGTATCAGAAGAAAGCCAAATAGGAAGAGACACAATGGTAATGGGAAGAAAAAGGATATAAGCATCGGTTTTCATCGAACCACTCTCAGAGCGTAGATATATGAACCTCTTGAAACTTCGACTATCCATAATCGGGACGTTAGCGATCATAATCGGACTATCCACGCTATTCTTCACCGTCATCCTCAGCCTGATGGGTGTCAGCCTAATACTGCTCCCTTTCTTTGTTGTCGCCTTCAGTATCATTCAATGGTTGATTGCACCGTACCTCATCGATACGATGTACCGAGCAAAGGAAGTATCAAGATCTGAAAACCCACAACTTTGCGCGATGGTAAAGCGCTTGAGCCAGCAAAGTGGCTTGAGCATGCCAAAGGTCATGATAGCCAACATCCCGGTTCCAAACGCCTTCGCTTATGGCTCGCCGATTGCAGGAAGCAGAGTCGCTGTGACGAGCGAACTCTTGAAGACGTTGGAGGAAGAGGAGGTTGAGGCGGTTATCGGACACGAACTTGGACACTTAAAGCATCGAGATGTCCAAGTTATGATGTTTGTCTCCATCTTACCAGCAGTCTTCTACTTCATATACATCACCATGTTTTGGTCTTCAATGTTTGGAAGCCGCCGAGACGAAAGAGGAGGAAGCGCAGCTGCCGCCCTCATCGCTGTGGGAAGCCTAGTTGCCTATTTGGTACTGACTGTGTTCACACTTTACTTAAGCCGGCTGCGAGAATACTATGCTGACCGACACAGTGCCAGTATCGTAGAAGAAGGACCTCGCAAGCTCTCTGAGGGCTTGGCGAAAATTGTGAACCATACTAGTAAAATGAAGCGTCAACGTACACAGGTTGGCAGCTTCAGCTCGTTTAAAGCCCTATTCATATCTGACCCAGACCGGGCGGAAGTAGACTCCTTCTCTATAACTTATTCAGGAGCTCGCATGGCCGACCAGAAGCTTGTTGAGCAGGTTCTTAGAAGGAAAGTGACTTTCTTTGATAGACTAGGGGAGCTGTTTTCCAGTCACCCAAACATAGTTAAGCGGTTGCAGGCGCTGCGAGAACTAGCGTAAACATCATCGAAACTTGTTGGTTCACGTGTTTTACAGTGCACCAATAGTCTTCCCTAGTCCTTGTGCTATGTCTCCGCGGCGAATCAAACCTCTCAATGTTTCTAGCTCTCCATACATTGGCATATCTTTCTTCTGATGAGGCACTCTCTTTCTTATCATTAAGTACGCCTCTCTTGTTCCCTTTCCAAGTTTCTCTGAACCTCGAAAATCTACTGCCTGTGCCGTACATAGTAGTTCGATGGCTACGATGTACTCGACATTGTGTAAGATTTTCTGAGCCTTTCTGGCTGCAATTGGTCCCATGCTCACAAAGTCCTCAAAATTCGCCGAGGTTGGAATAGAATCGACGCTGGCTGGATGAGCTAAGACCTTGTTTTCAGAAGCCAAAGCAGCAGCCGTGTACTGAACTGCCATGAACCCGCTCTGCACACCCTTTTTCGCTTTTTCATGAATCAGAAAGGCGGGAAGTCCGCGGCTAAGGTTTTCGTCGATCAGTCTAGCAATTCTTCTTTCAGCGATGTTGCCGACCGTTGTTAGCGCGATTCCAAGGATGTCCATGGGTAATGCGACAGGTTGTCCGTGAAAGTTGCCTCCCGAAAGACACATCTCATCTTCTGTAAAAACTAGCGGATTGTCTGTCGCAGCGTTGATTTCTGTTTCGACTATCTTCCTCACATAGCTGACAGAGTCTCTAACTGTGCCCAAGACTTGAGGGGCACATCTTAAGCAGTAAGGATCTTGCGGATACAGTCCTCGCTTCGTTGCCTCTTCACCTGAAGTGATCAGCGCGCTTCCAGCCGTCAGCAACCTAATGTTGCGAGCACTTGTGATCTGACCCAAATGAGGCCTTACTCGCTGAATTCTTTCATCGAAGGCGTCAAAGATTCCTTTCAAGGCTTCGAGGCTTAATGCGGTTGCCACTTCAGCCGACTTGACCAATCTCTCAGCGTCGTAGACCATTAGGGCTGCAATGCCAGTCATGAACTGTGTACCGTTGCTCAGGGCTACGCCTTCTTTGACATCGAGTTCAACTGGTTGGATTCCAGCTTCTCTCATAGCTTCTTTTCCGGTCATTCTTTTGCCTTCGTGTTCAGCTTCACCTTCACCCATCATTACGAGGGCCATGTGAGAAAGTGGAGCGAGGTCTCCGCTGGCGCCTACCGAGCCCTTTTCTGGAATAATCGGATGCACGCCTTTGTTGAGCATAAGAACTAAGGTCTCCAAAGTCTCAAGCCGAGTTCCGGAGTAGCCTTTAGCGAGTGCATTCACCCGCAGCAGCATCATAGCTCGCACTATGTCTCGGTCTGCAGGTCTTCCAACACCCGTCGAATGGCTTCTGATAAGGTTTGACTGAAGCTCCCTCATCCTGTTGGGTGGAATAGTTACGTTGCCTAGCGCCCCAAATCCAGTTGTAACTCCGTAAGCTACACGTTTTTCTTTCACGAAACGATCTAGAAAACGCCTACATTTGTCGACTCTCTCCCCGACTTCCTTTGGGATTTCCACCTTGGCGTCACAACGGGCTACGGCGACAATGTCTGCGATGGTTAAGGCTTCACCGTCAGCGTATACCTTATTCATATTTCTTCATCTCAATTGTTGAAGGCACTGCTGGAAGTAGTTACCAAGAAGAATACGCTTAACTCTTTGCCTCATTTACCGGAATATCGGCATCCTACGGGTATTATTTCAACATGGGTATCTTAATTCCCCTTGCTTTAGCGATCTTCTTAGCTTTCTCATAACCAGCGTCAGCGTGTCTCATGATAGCTGTGCCAGGGTCGGTGGTTAGAACTCGTACAATTCGCTTCTCAGCGTCTTTTGTGCCGTCTGCAACAAGGCACATTCCAGCATGGATGCTGTAGCCAATTCCGACTCCTCCCCCGTGATGAACGGAAACCCAAGTGGCACCAGCCACAGCATTTAGAAGAGCGTTCAGAATCGGCCAGTCAGCGATGGCGTCGCTTCCGTCTTTCATGCCCTCTGTTTCCCTGTTCGGCGACGCAACGCTTCCGCCGTCCAGATGGTCTCTTCCAATCCACATTGGTCCCGAGAGCTCGCCTTTACCCACCATGTCGTTCATGATCTTCCCAAACTTGGCTCTCTCACCGAATCCCAGCCAGCAGACGCGGGCAGGCAAACCTTGAAACTTAACCTGTTCTCTCGCTTTCTGAATCCATCGGCAGAGTTCTTTGTTATAGGAAAAAACATCTCGGATGACATTGTCGAGCGCGTATATATCGTCTGGATTACTCACAAGTGATGTCCAACGGAACGGACCTCGCCCCTCACAGAACATCGGTCGTATGTAGCGCTGCACGAATCCTGGAAAGGCGAAGGCGTCTTTGAGTCCAGCGTCTTTAGCCTGTTGACGCAGGTTGTTGCCGTATTCAAATGTTGTCGCTCCTTTGTGCATCATTTCTATCATGGCTTTCACTTGAACTCGTATGCTCTTCTTGGCATGGTTCATATACTCCACAGGATTGTTTTCTCGAAGCTCGTCTGCTTCCTCCTTTGAAATCCCACATGGATAGTAACCGTTCAACGGGTCATGCGCTGCGGTCTGATCGGTTAAAACGTCAGGAATTATGCCCCGTCTGATGAGTGCAGGGTGAACCTCAGCAGCGTTACCAAGCAAGCCTATGCTCTTGGGTTGCCCTTGCTCGACAGCTTCGAGAGCCATGTCGAGGGCTTCATCTGTGTCGTCTGTCCACGCTTCGAGATAGCCATGTTGAAGTCGTCTTTCAATGGCTCTCATGTCAATCTCCACGACAAGCGTCACTCCGTCGTTCATAGTCACAGCCAGTGGTTGAGCTCCGCCCATCTCACCTAACCCAGCGGTTAAGACAAGTCTGCCTCGTAAGGTTCCATCGAAGTGTTCCTTGGCAACCGCTGCCAGTGTCTCGTAGGTGCCTTGTAAGATGCCTTGAGTGCCGATGTACGCCCACGAGCCAGCGGTCATCTGCCCAAACATTATCAAGCCTTTCTGTTCAAGTTCGTAGAAGTATTCCCATGTTGCCCACTTGGGAACAAGCATGGAATTGGCAATGAGCACGCGAGGAGCCCATTCATGTGTCTTGAAAACTGCAACTGGTTTGCCGCTTTGGATGAGAAGAGTTTCATTTAACTCCAATTGTATGAGGGCTTCAACAATCCTGTCGAAGCATTCCCAGTTTCTTGCCGCTTTGCCAGTACCGCCGTAAACGATGAGATTCTTAGAGTCTTTAGCGACTTCTGGATTGACAACGTTGCAAAGCATTCGAAGAACGCCTTCAATCTGCCAATTCTTGCAGTGCAGCGTAGAGCTTTTCGTCAGTCTAGCAATCTCACTCAGTCTTGACATGGTTTCTCCCCTGCTGAGCCATTGTGTAAAACCTATTATAATCTTTGCTTGCAGATCATCAATGAGATTGAGCAAAGCCTCTCTCTTCAGCGCTATGTTTGCAGCAATAATATGGAAAAGCCTGAAGCTACTGCCACAATCACGATATACACAATTGCAGCAATGAAAGCTGGAGGAAGCGATTCTAGCCAGCCTGTTCCGCAATAGTGTCTGAGCAATAGAATCCAAGTGATGACGGCAAACACAATGCCTACATCTAAGACAGGAATGGCCCCAGGTAAGAGAGGCGCCGCCAATGCAAACGCTACGCCTACGGCTAGACCCGAGAAAGCTATCACGAACCCATTGCTGTAAAAAGTGCGTTTTGTGGAACTACTGGCTAAGATGCTCGAAAAATAGAAGGTTAAGATGACCAAGCTTGGGAAAAAGGAGAGGGAGACAAACAAGAGTACAGGTAGAGAAAACACGCGGCTACTTCCCTCACATTACGTGATAGATACGAGAACATGATAGGCATATAAACTTAGCTTGCGTCACTACAGCTTTGGTCTTGCCATGAACCACTATACAAGATGCCAATACACTTGCTTTTCCTCGTGAATGCGTTTGCTTCCTGAATTTCGAATTCATAAATCATAAGTCCTGTCTCGGGGAGCAAAAAGATAGGGAAAACGATTTTGAGGTTAGCTCCTCTGGCAAGGATATCAGTTGCCATTTTCCTCTTGGTAGTGGTATCTTTACCTTACGTGGGTTCTGCGGCGAACTACACGTTCAGTTATTCGCTTCTCAACCAGCCAGATGGTTCTAGCCGTTACGAGTTGACAGTTACAGTGACTTCCTCGTTATACGAGTATTATAGCAGCAAAGACCATGACCTGTACTCCTTGGATTTTTCGAAGTTTGTGACTCCTTATGCTCTGAAGCCTATCGCTGATAGTCTCTGGAGCATCTACAGCGACGAAGAGGACTTTGCGAACGGCGTTTTGATGATTGTACATCAGATACCCTACGAAGAGAGTGCGCCTCAAAGGTATCCGGTGGAAACTATCGTCCAGAACGAAGGTGACTGCGACCTTTTCTCTTTTGTAGCAGCGTCCGTAATGATGGCTGGCGGGTTAGATGTTGTGCTGTTCTACTATGAAGCGGAAACACACATGACCCTAGGAGTCCATCTTCCCTCTGCTCCAGACGATGCAAGGTCACAAGTCTACTACATTGACTATAATGGAAGACCATACTACGTGGCTGAAACCACTGGAGGCAACTGGGACAAAGGATGGAGAGTGGGAGAATGCCCAGAGGAGTTGAAAGATGCCTCTGCGCAGATTGTAACACTAGAAAATGCTGAGCAATCGTCGCCTGGACAGGTCTCAGCAAGTTACAGCGTCTTGGCTTCTTCTTCCATTTCGTTAAGGCTCTCTTCCACGTATATTTTGCGAGGGAGCACTATCACGGTTAGTGGACAGCTATCACCTGTTGGCTCGAACAAAACAGTCACGATTTACGTGGGGACGAGGAATTCTCAGTGGAGCGTTCTGGGAACAGCCACAACAGATCCTAACGGAAAATTCTCGTTCCTCTGGATTCCCGGATCTGCCAGCACTTATTATATCCGAGCAAGCTGGTCTGGAAACTCAGACTACGCTGGCGCAGACAGCGACATTCACAGTTTTGTGGTTATACCGTTTGATTGGATGTTCACTTCGATTCTCTCGATTGTCGCGGCAGGTGTGATACTGGTCGCGGTTTTAGCTGTGGTGTTGAAACGCAGGACACCTACAGGAGAAACCTTTTCAGACATAGACGCAGTAAAAACATCCGTTTGATTCGCTTAAGATACCTTCAAATGTCTCAGTCTTTTGGCCATGATTTCGTGGCTGTGTCCTTTGTACGGCCGATTAGATGGCCACCAAAGCCAACTCCCCAGAGCAGAGCAGGGTAAGCAATCATGCGCTCCATTCCTCCCGAATCAAGACCAAGATAAGTGCCGGACCCGAAAAGAGCAAGTGCCCCAAGCGACAGGGCTCCTAACAGAACCGAAGCATAAGAGATCGGTGGTCTCAACAGTTTGTATGATATGATAGCGGACAATCCGCCGAACAGAAAAATAATCAGCGAAAAGGCGCCATGTATAGCGCCCGCAGTCTCAGGGAACAGTCCCACGCCCATTCCGCCGATACCGGTTATGGTCAAGACGATGGAGAGAAGTCTGGAATCGAACGCGCGTTGGATGAAGTAAGCCCCTGCTGCTAGAGTTACGCCAAGCAAGAACACAGACGAATTAAAGATGAGGGCAGAAGGCCCAACACCTAAGTCGCTTATGTAATTCTTTGAGGTACTATAGCCAGGGTAGAGTGCTTCGGCGATTATTATTCCCAAAACGCACTGGACACTACCGACAAATATAAGCACGCCCGCTACATTTCGACTATCATACTTCATGATGGTAGAATGCTGTTTTGACATCTTAAAATTTTGGATAACATGAAACAGTTCTTCGCATGAAGGCTCAGATTGACGCACACGAATTCATTGGTCAAAGACAGAGGTTAATGTTGGCGCCGGGAATGGGATTCGAACCCATGCGGCCTCGAAAGGCCACAGGCTTTCCCGCCCTTGGTCTCAAGGCCTGCGCTTTATCCACTCAGCCCTCAGGATGTAAGACGCTGTTTCCTACATTATCCCGGCACGTCTCAGATCCCGACGCCTACCTAGCAGATGCTGTAGGTTTACTCTGCCATGAATCTTAGTCTTAGACAACTGTTTATTTAGTTTACTCGGTTATTCCTATTCCGAGTTTGAAAGTCGGTTTCCCCTAAGGCTTTCTGAAGCGATAAAATACTCTCCCATCTTCTAGCTCGACGATTTTCAGCTTCAATCTGTCTCCGATTTCGAGTCCGTCATATTTTGCGTTGTCGATTCGTGTAGAGACCAACAAGCCGTTCATCTTCACTATGCCAATGCAGAACGGGATGTCTTGTGCAAAGCCTAATGGTGCGCCCAGCCGCATTTCAGTAAATGCATAAAGCTCGCCTTCCGCTCCCAAATCCACCCATTCTAGCTCGTCAGAGACGCAGTTAGGACAGACAATGCGAGGAGGCCAAAGCAGTTTGGCACACTTCTTACACTTTGTCGTTGTTAGGTGCCCTTGCTTGAGATTCTTGAAGAATTGTCCAATTCGCGTGTTCTTTTCATCTTCAAGTGGATAGAAATCTAACATAAGCGGGAGCTTTATTGTTTCGGGTCGCGCAATCTTCTCAAATTCTGGTTTGTCCAATTTCGGGTTCACCTCGAATAGACAATTATGCTATGGACGTTCGCTGCTCCGCTGAGGTTGTGTGCAATTGCAGTTTCAGCATTACTGACGAGTCTTCCTTTTGGAACAGCGCCTCTGAATTGATGAAGTATATCTAAGGCTTGAAGAATCGCTGTTGCGCCAAGTGGATGTCCACATCCGAGCAGTCCTCCTCTGGGGTTCACGGCAACTTTTCCGTCGATGTAAGACTGCTCTTCTTCAATGAATTTTCCACCGTCGCCCTTTTCGCACCAACCAAATGCTTCGTACTCGATGATTTCCGATATGGTGAAGCAATCATGCAACTCTGCAATGTCGATGTCATCTGGTCCAATTTTGGCAGACTTGAACGCTTCTCTGGCTGCGAGTTTTAGGGGCATCCATTCCGTTAGGCTTGCAAGGTTGTTTATTGTGTTTCCTATGCTGGCTTGTCCACTTCCGATGATGTACATCGGCGAATCTGTGTACTTCTTTGCATCTTTAGCTGGGACGAAAACTACACCAGCAGCGCCGTCAGTTATTCCGCTGCAGTCGAATAGGTTAAGGGGGGGAGTCACAACAAGCGATTTCAGCACATCGTCAACCGTGATCTCTTTTTGAAATTGGGCGAGTGGGTTCATGCCTGAATAATGATGGTTTTTCACGGAAACGAGCGCCATCTGTTCTTTCGTGGTGCCATGTTCATACATGTGCCTTTGAGCAGTCATCGCGAAAAACGGTGGAGCCGAAAGTCCGTTGATTCCATCCCATTCTCGATCTAATACGCAAGTCATGTTGGTCTGAGCTTCAAACATGTCGGGCATGAACATCTTTTCCACTCCAAAAGCAACAGCCACGTCAGCTAAGCCTGTGGCAACACATGCCCACGCGTATCTGATTGCTGCTTGACCCGAAGCGCACATCAGTTCAGTTCGGGCAATAACCTTCCGCGGTGTAATGCCCAGGTACTCGGCGACCATGGGAGCCACGTGTGCTTGGAAGACGAATCTTTCCGGTTGTGCTGCGCCGACGATGAGGCTGTCAACGTCCTTGGGCGACAGGTTCTCAATGGATTCAAACATGGCGTTTCCAGCTTCCTGCACTAGGTCTCGCCAACTTGCCTTCCTTTTGCCGCATTGTGTTGCTCCGCCGCCGATGATGGCAACTTTTCTCATCTGGACACCAACTTTGTCAAGCGCAACATTGTGATGGATTATTGAATAATAGCTCCATGTTATATTAACTATAGCATCGGAGAACAGGCTTAGCTAAAATGGAGAAGACTAGAAAGAAGACTATTTTCCCTTAAACTTCGGCTTCCTCTTCTCTAGAAAGGCGCTCACTCCTTCCTCAAAGTCTTCGGTCGAGGATACAATGCCAAACGCTTCAGCTTCTTGCCACAGTCCAACGTCAGGATGCGTCTCGGTGCTATTGTTTATTAGTGCCTTAGACAGTTTGATGGCTACGGGTGGTTTACCAGCAAGCTCTAATGCCAACTCTTTGACTTTCGACCTCAATTCGTCTGCTGGCACAACGGTGTTCACTAAACCCAGGCCCTCAGCAGTTTTTGCGTCGATGCGTTTGCCTGTGTAGATCATTTCTTTCGCTTTTCCCCTGCCGACGAACCTTGGCAATCGTTGAGTGCCGCCCCATCCTGGGATCAATCCAACGTTTATTTCTGGTTGTCCAAGCTTGGCGTTTTCCGAAGCTATTCTGAGGTCGCATGCCATGGCCAGCTCCAAGCCGCCTCCGAGTGCGTAACCGTTTATCGCAGCTATTACAGGTTTTCCCAAAGCTTCAACTTGATCGCCCAGTTGTTGTCCTAGTCTTGAGAGCTCTACGCCTTGCACTGGAGTTACTTCTTTCATCATTTTGAGGTCGGCGCCAGCGGAAAATGCTCGGTCTCCAGCGCCTGTGATGACAATCACTCTTATGTCTCCGTCGTTCTTGGCATCTTCAAGCCTAGCCATTAGTTCTTGAGCGGTTTCTGCGTTCAAGGCGTTAAGCGCTTTGGGTCGATTGATTGTGATGGTTGCTATTTCCTCGTCTTTTTCGTAGAGGGTGTTCTTATATTCCATCGTTTTCTTCTCCTTGGGTGGTTCTCACTCATTTTTTCCAGTCGTAGAAGCCCTTTCCTGTTTTCCTACCGAGCAGATCAGCTCTCACCATCTGTTTTAGCAGCGGGCAGGGTCTGTATTTGGGGTCGAGTTCATCTCTCAGGAGGTCGGCTATGGAGAGGGTGGTATCTAATCCGAGGTAGTCAAGCAGTTTCAGCGGACCCATAGGCCAGTTCAGTCCGAGGGTTATGGCTTTGTCGATGTCTTCCGGCTCGGCTATTCCTTCGTGAACGAGGAATATCGCCTCGTTTAGCGCTGGGATGAGAATTCTATTCACGATGAACCCTGGGGAGTCTTTTTTGACAACCACTGTTTCTTTTCCCATTCTTTGACTTACTTCTGTGATTACATTGACGGTTTCATCTGAGGTTTTGGCTCCTCGGATTATCTCCACGAGCTTCATCAGCTGGGGTGGATTGAAGAAGTGCATGCCGCAGACTTTTTCGGGTCGAGTGGTTGCCGAGGCGATTTCGGTTATGCTGATGGAGGACGTGTTTGAGGCTATTATGGCTTCGGGCTTGGCGAATTTGTCGACGTCTGCGAAGACGCTCTTTTTGATCTCAACTTTTTCGGGGACAGCTTCGATTATTAGGTCGGCTTCGGCCACGGATTCTTTCAGATCTAACATTGGGTGTATTCTTGCTAGGATTTTCTTGGCTTCAGCTTCATCTATTACTGACTTTTTGAGGAACCTTTGAAGGCTGCTGTTTATCATTTTCATGCCGTTGTCGATGAATTCTTGTTTCACGTCCCTCAGATTAACCTCGCACTTGGCTGTCTGAGCTGCAACTTGAGCGATGCCATGTCCCATCAAACCTGCGCCTAAGATCGCAACTTTTCTTACTTCCACATCTACACCTTCTTGGTTTTTGGAATACACAGCGAAGAGGATATATAATTTCCGACAATGATTATTAAGCTTTGACAGGTAGGTTCATGAGGCAGAGAACGGATGTTGAGCACATGGTTTGGCTGAATCTGGGTCAAATCTTAAGGGTTCACGCAAGGAATTTTCCCGAGAAGATCGCTGTTAAGGACTGGCGTGGAGAGGCTCGGACTTACGCGAAGCTTGATTCGAGAGCAAACAAGCTGGCGAACAGCTTACTGAAAATGGGTTTACATAAGGGTGACAGAGTGGCTGTGATGCTCTACAACTGTGCGGCGTTTGTAGAGATCTGCTGTGCCTGCGCGAAGATCGGTGTGGTTGTTGTCACGGTTAACTGGCGTTACATTGGCAGAGAAATCGAATATGTCGCCAACAATTCTGACGCCAGAGCGATGATTGTGGGTGAAGAGTTTGCTGAGGTCGTAAACTTAGTTCGTCCAAACCTCCGAAACATCGGCAAAGGGCGTTTTGCAATGGTCGGTCATGGTGCTGCCCCAAAGGGCTACATTCCCTATGAGAATCTTGTGGAAAGCTCTCCAGAAGGCGAGCCAGATATAGAAGTCGGCAGCAAGGACCCGTGGTTCCAAATATACACGTCAGGAACCACGGGAGTGCCGAAGGGTGTGGTTCGTTCACACGAGTCGTATACATCATTCTTTCTGATTAACGCAGTTGAGTTCGGGTTTTCGCAAGATGATAATGGGATGATCATTATGCCTCTGTATCATGTGAACTCGACCTTCTACGGTTTGCTGTTCTTGTACATCGGTGCCTCGCTTTATGTGGGCAGGGACAAGGGTTTTGATCCCGTTGAGCTCCTGCGGGTTATAGACAAGGAGAAGGTGACCTTCATCTCGCTGATACCAACGCATTACCATTTGATATTGAATATTCCTGAGGGTGTGCGGAAGAAGTTTGACTTAGGCTCTATGCGGAGCTTTCTGTGTTCTTCTGCGCCTGTCAGGAGCAAGATAAAGAAGGGGATTCTGAAGTGTTTTCCTAATGTGAAGTTGTTTGAGGCCTACGGCTCTACGGAGGCTGGTCTGGTTACGATCCTGAGGCCCGAGGATCAGTTGAGGAAGCTGGGTTCGATGGGGCGCGAGTGCCTAGGAACTGATGTGGTTAGGCTCTTGAATGAGAATGGGAATGAGGTGCCTGTTGGCAAGGTCGGTGAGCTATATTCTCGGGGTCCTATGATGTTTGATGAGTACTATAAGATGCCTAAGAAGACAAGAGAGTCTTTCAGAGGTGATTTGTTCACTGCGAGAGACATGGTCAAGCGGGACGAGGAGGGCTATTACTACATTGTAGATAGGAAGGACAACATGATAATAACGGGCGGAGAACACGTCTATCCTTCTGAGGTTGAGGAGGTCATCTCGAGGCATCCCAAGGTTTTCGATGTTGCTGTGGTTGGTGTGCCTGACGAAAAATGGGGTGAAGCTGTCAAGGCTGTTGTTATCATGAAGGAGGGCGAAAAAGCCGGCGAAGAGGATATCATTGAATGGTGTCGCGAAAAGATTGCCGGGTACAAGAAACCTAAGTCTGTAGCCTTCATCTCGGCATCTGAAATGCCGAGGACTACAACTGGAAAGATCTTACACCGAGAACTCCGAGAAAGATACGCCGCACAGCCTTAAGGCCACGTTGAGAGAGAAATCCCAAGGCGGATGTCCCGCAGAGGTTTATGGGTCAGAATCTTAACCTTTTCATATCCATTGCACCAATCGTTATTTCGACGATTATCCGTTGCGCGCGCGTCTTGGAACGCCAATAAACTATTTCTTGCGCGCTCGAGAACGTAGAAAATGCGCGGGCGGGCTAAGCATCACTCTTTTCTTTTTGGACAATTCAAATCCACACTTCTCATAAAACGGCATTAGACCTTCATCACAAAATAGTGAAATGATATCTATTTCTTGAAAGTCTTCTAAACTCTTCTTCATCAGCAACTGTCCCACGCCTTCACCTTGATAGTCTGGTAAAACCATGAAATCTTCTATATAGGCTCTGAAGTTTCCATCTGTCAAATATCTTACGAAGCCGACAACCCTGTTTTCGTGCCAAGCAGCATAACAATTGCAGTCTAAAACTTCTTCTATTTCTTCAATCGTCCTCTCAGGCCACCAATTGAGAGCACTGTAAATTTTCTTAACATCTATGGGATTTATGGGTCTTGAGCAATGGGAAATTATCTTCACACTCTTGCACGCACGCGCCTTTTGTCCCTTCAGTCCTGCAATCCACTTGCTAACAAGTGGCGTGAAATGCCCAGCGTATCTCTCTTGTAGTTCGGGTATTCTCCAGTCTTTGCCTGTGATTCGCTTTCGGCACAAAGGAGAGCCACAGAAACACTCCCACGGAGCCACGAAGTCTTCGCAGTCTATTCCACAAGCATAATCAAGCGTCAGTTCTTCACCTAGTTTGATGTCTCTTCTTGTAGTTAGAGTCGCTTCATCTTCAAACCAAATATTAGGGTCGCACGAGTGGTTTATGAAGTCAGATGGGACGGGCTTCTCTCTATCGTCAACGACAAAGAGGTTTTCATCAAGTTGATGGACGATTGTTAACCTTCCTTTCGCTCTGCCATCTGCTGATGCTCTTTCAGCCTCTTCTTTACTTGAGTAAGTTGGGTGAAGTCCCCAAATCACAACAACTTCTCCTTTCTTTATTGGTGCGACAGCAAACATGCCCTTGCCATGAAGCGGCGAAGACCTTATCTCAATGCGCGAATCTATCCAGTCCTTCTGGCGATATCTCTTATTCATAGCTGTGCCTGCGAATTCATCATTATTCAAGATTGCGTATGCGCGCGCTACCGTGGAGAGGGCGGATTTCCCACTCCCACTTCTCAGCCACCAAACATTTGTAGGATAACATATTCAGTGGGCTTTCTTGCCAATGAGCAGGAAGTGCTCTGAACTCCCTATGACAGCTGGATGTGCGCAAGTTTCAAGTATAATTTCCATCCAGATCTTCCACTTTTCCTCATCTCTGCTCAGCTTGTTCGTCTCTCTCGGATGATGCGACGATAAACCCTCCAAACCAGCCATCTCCAACACCTCAACGCCTTGAGCCTCAAAGAGGTCACACAGCTCTTCCGGCAGAAACCAGTGCGCCGCAGTGAAACCTTCTCCGTGTACGCCTGGAACGTAGTCGCCCACTTCTAAATGGTGTTTTGCGTAACGTATCTCGTGTTGAATCCTAATCAGTAGCGTTTTCAACACTCCTAACCGGCTTATCACCGAGGCGAATATTGGTGCATCTTTCTTCGCCACTCGAACGAGCTCCCTAACCGCTTTTTCTCTCCCTTGCTTGTCCAATATGTGGCAGAGCGGCCCTCCTAAACAAAGTACAGCATCAAAGGTCTCGTCATTAAACATGGATAGGTCTTCAATCGAGCCTCCAATAATTTGTTTCACTCGTGTTTTCACACCCGCTCGCTTTATCCTCCGCTCCGCTAACTTCAACATTTCAGGAACTAAATCCAGCAAAATCACTTCATAGCCTCGCTTGGCCAGTTCTATGGTGTACCTTCCAGGTCCTCCACCAGCGTCCAATATCAACCCTTCTTCCGGCAAGTACCCAGTCAAAAAATGCTCAGTCACGAAGAACTCTATCTGGTGATACGAATCCTTCATCAAACGTCGCCACTCATAACTTGCAGTCTTGGTAAACCATTCCTTAACCGTGCGACCAACTTCATTGTCTTTCATACTTATACCACCAAAGTAAGCTCAAACGTACTCCTGGAGTAATTCATAAAAGTACAACTTCAGCTTTACTAATGCGCGGAAGGTGTTCCTCATTGGAGCTTACTGACTCTGATACAAACATTGGATACCTCATCCTGCAAGTCAGAAGGTTTCTTGAAGAAAGAGCTTGGGAAAAGTATCACAACCCTAAGGACTTGGCTGAATCCATCTGCATCGAGGCAGCTGAACTTCTCCAACTCTTCCAATGGACCAAACCTGAAGAAAGTCAACAGTTCAAAGACAAGCCGTCAACAGTGCAACAGATCAAAGAAGAACTGGCTGACGTTGTCATCTACTGTCTCAGCATGGCCAACACCCTGAATATCGACCTAACCACCGCAATCCTGGAAAAGATAGAAGACAACAAGAAGAGGTACCCCCCTGAACAATACAAAGGAAAGGCTCACCTTCATATGTAGCCCAGGCTTGCTGGAGAGTACTCTGAATGAGGATCGTGTCTCTCAATCGAGTCTTCGAACCTGCTTTCTGGCAACACGTAAACCAAGACATCCCTCACTACTATTTCTTTGCTTACGATTGGAAACACAGGAGAAGTGATACAAAGATCCTGTTAGCCCTGAAGGAGAATCGTATTATCGGAATGATGCTGATCTTCAGAGAACAAATTGTCCAGTTGAGGGGAAGCAACGAAAGTGCACAAGCCCTCTTGGAAAGACTAAACCTAGAAAAAGTCGAGTTGCAGGCCTCATGGCAACACCAACCATGTGTTCTCGAGAAGTACAAACCAGCCTGGAGCCACGATCTGATTCTCATGATACTTCGTAAGGGTGAAGAAAGGCTTCACATTTCCCATCCAATAGTTGCGTTAGATCCCGCTGATGCTGAGCAGATAGCCGCTATGATGAGAAACCTTGACCCTGAATTTTGGGGAGAGGTTACTCGTGAGCAGATTGCTGAGGGGATGAGCAACGTGAAGTGCTTTGGCATTAAGGTGAATGGAGAACTTGTTTCGCTAGGCAGGACACGACTGGCGGAGAGGGTAGGTCATATACCGACAGTGGCTACACTTGAGGCGCACAGAAACAAGGGCTATGCGACTTCCGTCGTATCGTATCTAGTTAAGTTAATCTTGGAGAAATTGCCGACTGCAATTATTTACGTGTTGGGTGACAACCCGCCAGCAATTCGAGTTTACAAGAAAGTTGGATTCAAGCCCTACAAAAGGTATTTTTTCATGAAGGGGGAAAGGCGATGATCCAATACAGCTGCGGATAGCATCTCATCCTCTTTGTCTCTTGCTGCTCAATATCTGAAGGAAAACCTCTACATTTCTCTTGACTTGAGCCTCATTGTAACTCCTCCAGTCTGAAGAGTCCGCGTCGATTATGAGGCTTGGCACTCCGAGCTTCTTGAAGATCGTTTCCTTCACTATGGTTTCGCCGATGGACATCATCCTGCAGCCCCAGTTAGTCGGCAAGATCAGGCCATCTGCCTTGAAATCTTTCACAAGATTTTCGATCAAGTCGATCTTCCTGTCCACGCTGCAGTTTGCGAAGTTGGGCAAATACTTTCTAGCCAAACTCTCTAAGGGCTTTGAAGGATCTAGCCTTCCCATCCAAACGTGCGAGAAGGTTTCGGCGACAACAACGGCACCTAAGTCATTGAGGTATCTGAAGAAATTAAGGTCAAACCATATTGGTAAGTTGTCCCAGATCAGCCTGTATTTCTCATTTTCTATTATGCCAAATCGGTTTTCTGCACGTTCCTTGACTTCGTCGCGTAATTTCTCATAGAAGTCAACCGCGGTCTGTGTGCCTGGAACGCAGAGCATGAAAAATACGGCGGAAAACGCGTCGCGAGCATCCATGGGCGTCGGAATGGTTCTCCGATGGTCTTGAATCTCCAACCAGAGTTGGCTTGTGCGGTCGGAAAGCGCGATGATTTCTCCTAAGCGGTCTTCATCCATTTTTGTGCCAGTCTGTTTCTCCAGAAACTCAATTAGCTTCTGCAGTTGTGAAACATAGAAGTCTATGTATGATTTTTCTAGATGCTTGGAGTCTGCGCCCCTGATGTTGTATGCCATGTCTAAGAGAAATAATGGAACCTTAAAGTGGCGACCGACAAACTGAAACCACTTGAAATGGGTGTCACAGGCGCCGGTTGACGCAACAAGAAAATCTGGCTTAGGTAAGCCTCCCTCGGGCAGATCAGCGTCTTTCTCATAGATCGACCCAATTACACATCTCGCGTATGAACAGAGATCCTTAGAAAAGCCTTTGCTCTCAGCGATTTCACAAAGTCTTACAGAAACCTGTCTCGCCGCACAAAGGGAGGCGTAGTTTTCAGGCCAAACCGGGAAAACATCCATGGCAAGCAGCATCTCAACCGGAAATGTTGAGGCAACCCATGCAACTGGTTTTCGCTTTGCCTTAGCCTCATGGGCGTTTTGGTAAGACCTCTTCACATAGTCTCTGTAAAAGCCTCTTAAAGTTTGCAGCCTTCTCTCCAATTTAACTTCCGTCATTGCTTACTCCACTCCTCTCACCATCTCGATGAAGGCTTCTATCCTCGTCTTGAGCTGAGCCAAGCCGCTTAAAGAGTGATCCCACTCTAAGTACAGAACCGGCAGACCCAAGGCTTTCAACTCCTCCGTGAGCTGAGGAGCATCGAACATGTGAGTGTCACAGAACTTCAAAACAAAAATCATCGCGGCTTCAACTTCAAACTGCTTCGCCATCTCAATAGTGTGCCTGAACCGTTCTTCTTGTTCCGACATGAAAGAGGACGGAATCTTATCCAGATATCGTTTAGCAACAGCTCGCAACGGACTACCGCCAGAATCAGCAAGATTCCAGAAATATCTGGATCCTGTGCACCAGTCGTCGGCGACTACGCTGCCGCCCACACTCTCAACAACCTTGAGCAGTTCCGAGTTGTCCATGACGCTTCCAGAGACAAGCGCCCTCACACCAGCTTCGGGCGGATCAGCACGATCAGGAACCTCAGCAAGTAGCCGGTTCAGCAACTTGTTATGTGCCTCTTTCGACGTTACCATGCTGGACAAAACAATCTCTAACGCTTCAACTCCAGAAATCGGTGGAGGCTCTTTCCTTCTCAACTCATAAACTTTTTTCAAGAGAAGCCTGTTCTTATTGCAAACGTGAATCGCATGCTTTAGGGCAGCGTCCGAAATTGCTTTTCTGAAAGCCTTTTCCAATGAAGCCTTAAGCCTCACAACTTCTTCATAAAAGAAATCATGCGCCTTTTCGGATCTTGTGTGCGGGGTGTTTATGAAGTGCACATATGGAATCTTAACATGGTACTTCCACAGGTCAAAGATTTTGTCACGGTTGTCGCAGCTACTTGAGGCCACAAATCCGCTTAGATAGTTGTAGTCTCCCTTTAGGGCGGCATTGAAACAGCTGCGGGCAAAAGAACATGTGTTGACTGGCAAGTAGACGTCAGCTAGCTTTGTGCTTTCAACATCACCAAAAACCATAACCGGCAGGGCGTCCGCCGCATATATGAGTTCTTCCGGTGTGTAGGTGCAACTCCAACCGATCACACGTTTACCTTTTGTTCTCCAACCTTTGGCCACATCGTGTCTGGATAAGAGTAAATCTCTGAAAGGACTTAGAAGACTCATTGGAAGATTCCTTCGGCGTATCTCGTTTCAAGCAGATTCAAAGAGAAGAAGAGGAGTCGTTCTGTTATTTTAAGGGTTTGGGACTTGAATATCGGTTTTCCATGGTTTTCAGCAATCGGGTGAATGTGGAATTGACCGGTGTTGGAATGCCATACTCTTCTCCATAGCGAGCTATTGCTCCGCTCATGAAATCAACCTCGGTTGGTCTCTTGTTCTCGATATCTATGAGCATAGACGGTTTGTGGGCTCCGCCTTTCTCAAGGTATGATGTGAATCTGTTGAGGGAGTCCTTGCCGAAGTTGTATCCGTCTGCCGTTGCCACCTTTAGTCCTTCTTCAAGTATCTTTACTGCGAGACTATGGGTGTGTTCGAATTCCATCGCTTCCTTCATGGTTTGTCCAGTGACGGCGCATATGGAGCAAAGCGCGGAGTTCAAGATGGTCTTTTCCCAGACATGTTTTTTGATTTCAGAGGATTCTTCGGTTGTCAGCCCGGAGGCGGTCATTACGCGCGCAATGTGCTCGGTAGTGCCATTTGTAATGTATCTTCCTTTGCTGAAAGCGCCAACAAAGTTTGGTGGCTGAAACCAGTTCATCTTGGCATTTCCATGGCTTATTTTGTTCCCTGCGTAGTTGATGACCACACGATATGTGGTGTCAATTCCCAGAGTTTCAGCGATCATTTGCTCATTGTCGAGCCCGTTTTGGAAGCTAACGATCTTCATCTCAGGCTGGTATATCTCCTTGACTTCTGGGAGAATGAATTTCAGAAAGCAGGCCTTTGTTGCCACAAATACTATGTCTGGGTCAAACTTGGAAAGCGCAGACACCGAACCCGCAGTCTTAGCAATTTCAGCGGTTAGTTCCCTGACTCCAGATATATGCAGGCCTTCCTCCTTTACTGTGAGCAGAAGGTCTTCAACAACGTCTTCGACAACCACGTCTTCTCCGCTTTTGGCTAGATGCGCAGCCAGAATAGAGCCCACAGGACCTAACCCGATAATGCCGATTGTTGGTTTCTTCCCTTCCATATCAAAACCACACAAATAGAGTAGCTGCGTAGAAATTTATCTCTAACCCTTTACGAGATATTTCTGATTCATTTAGGTGAACAAACATAACATCGTCATCTGAATCATCGTCCCGAGTGTCATCCATGCGCTTACGTGCTCAATTGTTGGCGCCACATGGGAATTTTGCGCCGACAACATTTAAACCTCGACGCTGTGGTTTTGAGAGCACTGTCTCAAATGAACAGTCAAACCCTCGGCAAGTATCGGAGAGAGCTCAGCGCGCGCAATGCACTCTAGATTTACTACAGAAAAAAGAGAGACTGTATGCGTTGAAAGGCTTGGTTTGGTTGCAAGGTGTCATGTTACTTTTCGATCACTGTTCTCGTCAGGATCACGATTTTCGTCACTGTTCCTTCTTCCACATTCACCCATACGAATGCTTTGCTTGTTGTATCCTTGCATAGCATGACGACTGCGCTCGTTGCTTTCGTCTCAACATCGCCATCAGCTTCAATAATAGATTTAACAATCGGCCTCACTCGGGTGATATTGTAACCATCATCAAGTAGATCCTGCACATCTTCGTCGCTTTCTGCTATGTTGATCACGTTCTCTTTGAACTCTTCGCTAACCTCGATGAATCTGTGCTGTCTCTGTCCACGCAGCCATCTACGTGCCCATGCCCGTATTTCCGGCCCCAGTCTCATTTTCTCGTTGATCCACTTTGGAAATTCACTGCAGGTCTCTTCTTCGTTATCAGCCGCATATACGGTTAGTGCAATGCTGCCCAGAATCGCTGCGACAGCTACTACTGTTAGCAGGATTAAGGCTTTGCTTTTTCTATCGATTTTTGTCATCTCCTTTTTGTTGTCTGGTCTAACCAAGTGCCGTGGTTTATTAACGGTTTTTCAGAATTGTGCCAAAATCTGACCAGAATCGAATCCGCTTGTTGAGTGCATCACTTGACAAAATGCACTGAAGGACACATTTATTACAATATTGAACAGGTTTTATTAAAACGGGAAAGTTCTTGCTTTAAGTGTTCGGAGCGATATGGATGTCCCCTCGCCTGCGCCCCCTGAAATACTTGCTTTGGTGGCTGATTGCAGGAACCAGAGGCGGTGTTACTCGCGCCAAAATGATCACGGCTCTGAAGGAGTCTCCACAAAATGCAAATCAATTGGCGAACCAGCTGAAAATGGACTATAGAACGATAAGGCATCATCTCAAGGTCCTTCAGAAGAACAGAATAATCACGTCCGCCGGAGACATGTACGGCACTACTTATTTCTTGTCTCCAGAAATGGAAGAGAATTACGCTTTGCTCGAGGAGATTCTGAAGAGAATCTGGAAAAAAGAAAAAAAGGAGTGAAATAGATGAAACATGATATGAACAGAAACGTGCGAATCTGGTTAATATTGGCTGCGTTGACAGCAGCGGTTGTGCTGGCAACTTTCTGGGCTATGAGTGAACCCGTAGGGACTCCACTAGAGCGACAGTCGTGGGGGCGATGGGATCTTACCGATGAACAGAGGAAGGAAATTGAGCAGTTTGTAAGAAATTTGAGACGGATAGGAGCTGGCTGGGGCGAGATTAAAGCGGCCGTGGAAGCAAAGCTGGATGAATGGAACATTAAACCATCTGCACGTGGAGACATAGAGTTATTCTACACAGCCAAGACAGTGGTTTCCACGGTTAATGCGACACTTCTAGTATTCCTATTGATCACATACATCGACATATATAGAAAGACACAATCAGAGTTCACAATCGGATTGATAATATTCTCAATGGTTTTGCTTCTCTACGCACTTGCCTCCAATCCCTTGATCCATTGGATTTTTGGATTTCGTGCGTTGGGTCTTGGACCGTTTGCCATGTTACCAGACTTATTCACATGTATAGCCTTGGCTGTGCTAATCTATCTCACTTTCAAATACTAAGATCATCACTGGTAGACTAATTCTGGAGACCCATTTTCCAACTATTTCTTGAAGTACTCTCATTGTTGAGAGGGCAAATTCTTAATATTTCACATGCAGACGCTTTATGAAGAATCATCTTCAAGAGAGCTGAAAGGCGAGAAAGATGAAAAAGCCGGTATGGGTGCCCACCAAAGACCACATAAAACGAGCTAATGTAACTAGATTCATCAGCTTTGTCAACAAAAAACACGATCTCAAGATTGCCTCTTACGATGAACTCTACAAGTGGTCAATTGAGAACATCCAAGACTTCTGGGCAGCCATGTGGGAATTCGGGGAGACGAAAGCTTCCCGTAAATACGACAAGGTCGTCGACAACTTAGACAGGTTTCCTGGCGCAAAGTGGTTTATCGGGGCGAAACTGAATTTCGCCGAGAACCTCCTAAAATATAGAGATGCTCGAGCTGCGTTCATATTCAGACGAGAAACTCAGAAATCAGATAAGATGACCTATGCAGAGCTAAGTGATTCCGTAGCGCGTCTGGCGAAACCGCTACGCGAAACAGGGGTCGCTCCCGGAGACCGGGTCGCTGGCTACATGCCCAACCTTATGGAAACAGCTGCTGCAATGCTTGCTGCAACGAGCCTTGGTGCTATATGGTCTTCCTGTGGAACCGAGCTTGGTCCCAAAGCAGTTGTGGATCGTCTCGGTCAGATTGAACCTAAGGTTTTGTTTGCTGTTGATGGGCATCCTTACAAAGGAAAGACTTTTGACGATTTGGCAAACGTTGAGAAGATCGTCAAAGGAATTCCATCGCTGGAAAAGATCATTGTAGTTCCATATATTCGAGAAGAACCCGATATTGGTCATATTCCTAACTCCGCGCTTCACAATGATTTCATATCTCAAGAAAGACACCTGGAAATTCGATTTGAACAGCTGCCTTCCAACCATCCTGTTTACATCATGTTTTCCTCAGGAACAACAGGCAAGCCAAAATGTATGGTTCAGGGAGCAGGTGGCGTTCTCATCAATCACCTAAAGGAGCTGATACTTCACACGGATCTGACACGCGAAGACAGGATCTTCTATATAACGACTCCTAGCTGGATGATGTGGAACTGGTTGATCAGCTCGTTAGCTGTGGGAGCGACCTTGGTCCTCTATGATGGCAATCCAAACCATCCTGACTGGACCACCATGTGGAGACTGGTCCAGGACGAGAAGATTACCATTTTTGGCTGCAGTGCAAGCTATATCAATTATCTCAAAGGCCTAGGAGCTAAACCTGGGTCGATGTACGATTTGTCGTCGTTGCGAGAAATCTCCCAAACAGGTTCAGTTCTCTCGTCTGAAGGATTCGAATATGTTTACCGGGAAATCAAAGAAGACTTGCACTTCAACTCTATCTCAGGAGGCACGGACATCAACGGTTGCTTTGCTGCTGGAACGCCCATCCAGCCGGTATATGCAGGTGAATTGCAGAGCCCAGCCTTGGGAATGAATGTGAAGGCGTTTGATGAAAAAGGCAATCCTGTGGTTGATCAAGAGGCGGAACTTGTGTGTGTGACTCCATCGCCCTCCATGCCGCTTCATTTCTGGAACGACCCTGAAGGTGAAAAATACAGAGATGCGTACTTCCGTGTCTATCCTGCTGTATGGCGGCACGGGGACTGGATCATAATTCACAGTGACACAGGTGGAATAACCTTCCTAGGCCGCTCTGATTTCACGTTGAAACCTTCCGGCGTGCGCATAGGTCCGGCGGAAATATACAATGTGGTGGAACGATTTGAAGAGATTGCTGACAGCTTAGCTGTAGGACAAGATTGGCAAGGAGATCAGCGTGTGATTCTCTTTGTTAAGCTTGCTTCAGGATTTCGACTGACGGATAATCTGAAAAATAAGATCAGAAGCGCCTTGCGCAGAGAGGCTTCCCCCCGCCATGTCCCAGCCTTGATCAGCGAAGCACCAGATGTTCCTTACACTTTCAGCATGAAGAAGGTTGAAAGCGCAGTTGCAAACATGATACATGGCAAACCAGTTACAAACAGAGATGCATTGGTCAATCCAGAATCGCTGGACTTCTTCGAGAGAATTCTTCCTGAGCTTCTCAAAGAATAGCTCAAAATCGTCAGACATCTGCACAAAGAAAGGCAGTCTTACTCTACTTTTTCGGCTTCGAGCTGCATGTTCAAGAGCTCTCCGAGAGGAAAGGCTTTTAACCGAAAGTTGTACACATGAAATTATCTTCAAAATCTGAACAAGCATGAACGTACTTCGGTTTCTGGTCAGGTGTGATAAGAAATCACACGCATGTTCAGATGATGAAACTCGCGTAATTTGAACATTCCGGCTGTTATGACAGAAAACCGCAAGCTGATGATAGGATTATGCGTGGCGTTTCTTCTATTTCACCATTCTCTCTCTCTTTAGGGAGCTGCCTGTCACTACTCAATTACGATTAAAGGTTGTCCCTGACTCACGCTGGAACCTTCTGATACATGAATTTCCTTCACTACTCCTGCTTTGGAAGCGGTTATCTCGTTTTCCATCTTCATTGCCTCCAAGATGCAGAGAGATTGTCCCAAATGTACAGAGGCTCCGATCTTTGCTTTCAAAGCGACAACTATGCCGGGCATGGGAGCAGTCACAGCGTTTTCTTTTCCAACAGCTGGCTTGATTGAAGGCTGCTTTCCTACGAGCGTTGAAGTTGGTTCCCGGATTCGGGTTGATGCATGAGGCATTCTCCTGGTTTCGTATTGCACTTTGTAGGGCTTGTTGTTGACCCTAATGAAGAAGGGCGCGTCTCCATTGAAAACGCTCAGTTCTACTTTGTAGGTTCTTCCATTCACTTTGACTGGAAACGGCTTATCTGCTTTCAACTCGTTGAGTAACACCACCTGACAGGTTTTGCCATCTATCTCAACCGAGAAGGGCAATCTCTCTTCTACTCTAGCGAGTCTAACCAAGTGCGGCTTGTTGTCTACCGAGACCTTATGTTCTTTCAACTTTGGCACTCCATGGCTTGTGTTTGAAATCACCATCGGTTTCTAGGTCTTTTCCATGACAACCCTTTACCAGGTGTTCGGCGAGGAATGACGGCCAACCCTTCATTCTTGCTTCTTAGGTAGGCAGCGAGAACAGTTGACAAAGCAGCCACTTCTTCCCCTTCATGTTCTTCTTCAGCGGCTAAGCTGCCTATTCTCTCATGAACAAAACTTGAGTGAATCTCCCCCTTCACGAAATATGCGTCGCTCAAGATCTTCAGCTGAAAAGGTATTGTGGTTTTCACTCCCTCAATCACGCACTCATTTAATGCGTTTTGCATACGTGATATGGCTTCCTCCCGGTTAGCGCCCCAAGCTGCGAGTTTGGCGATTAACGAATCGTAGAAGACCGGAATTGCATAGCCACTGTAGAGGGCGCTGTCAACTCTGACGCCTGGACCACCTGGAGGACGATAACGCGTAACCGTGCCGGGGCTTGGCCTGAAGTCTTTGTAAGGGTCTTCCGAGTTAATTCTGCAGTTTATGGCGTGTCCTCGCATCTTAATGTCTTCCTGTCTATACCGCAGTTCTTCCCCAGCCGCTATTCTGATCTGTTCTTTGACGATGTCCACGCCAGTAATCATCTCGGTGATGAGATGCTCCACTTGCAGCCTTGTGTTGGTCTCCAGAAAATAGAACCCCCCTTCTTTGTCAACGAGAAACTCTGCGGTGAAGACGCTTGTGCAGTCTGCTGCTTTAGCCGCTTGGATCGCTGTTTCTCCCATAGATTTCCTTAAGTCTTCTGTCATCATCGGTGAAGGAGTCTCTTCCATCAATTTTTGATACCTCCTTTGGATAGAGCATTCTCGTTCACCGAGATGGATGATGTTGCCCATTTTGTCAGCTAAAATCTGAAACTCGATGTGCCTCGGCTTGTCCAGAAGCTTCTCGACGTAAAGCTGAGGGTTTCCAAAAGAGG
>Ga0209635_10000351_pt1 | contig 30559 bp, 28 predicted proteins | sample DeeMarSWOR230_32_FD_187463 | JGI IMG/M metagenome (GOLD analysis project Ga0209635, IMG submission 187463) | Marine sediment microbial communities from White Oak River estuary, North Carolina - WOR-2-30_32 (SPAdes) (version 2) | ecosystem: Environmental > Aquatic > Marine > Intertidal zone >...
CTGGCACGTTTCCACGCATTTACCGCAGGAGATACAGCCCTCGTCGGCATGGCACTTCATGTCGACAATCGAAAGCACACCGACGGGGCACACTAAGTTGCACGCCCCGCAGCCGGTACACTTCAGCGTATCGATTTTCACGCCCATTAATCATCATCCCTGGCACAGTCCGGCATTCCTGAGTCGGTCAATCAGCGTGTCCACCCGTTCTTCCAGAGTCCCTTCCAGTATCTCTGCCTGGTGGACCCGCTGCGGAAAGAAGACCTTGATGACCTGCGTGGACGAGCCAGCCAGGCCTACCTTGCTTTCATCGACGCCGAGTTCCTTGATGCCCCAGGTCTCTATTTTAGCGCTTTTGGATTTCATGATGCCGCGCAGCGAGGGGAGGCGGGGCACATTGATTTCCTTGGCGACGGTAATGACCGCCGGCAGGGTGGTCTCGATAACCTCATGGCCTTCTTCGACCATCCGCCGCACGCGCAGGTAGCCCTCTTTGATTTCTTCAATCCGGCTGACGTAGGCAATAAACGGGATATCGAGCATCTCGGCGAGTTCCGGGCCCACCTGCCCGGTGTCCCCGTCGATGGTCTGCCGTCCGCAGATAATAAGGTCGGGTTTTTCCAGCTTTTTCACGGCGCACGACAGCGTAAAGGCGGTTGCCCAGGTATCGGCGCCGGCAAAGGCGCGGTCGGAAAGTAAAACGGTCTCATCGGCGCCCAGCGATACAGCCTCACGCAGCGCCGCTTCCGCCTGTGCCGGCCCCATGGTAATAACGGTGACCTTGCCCCCGTGCTTCTCCTTGAGCCTGACCCCTTCTTCGATTGCATAGGTATCGAAGGGATTGATAATGTTTTCGATTCCCTCCCGGACGAGGGTATTGGTCTCGGGGTCAATCCTGACTTCGGTGGTGCCGGGCACCTGCTTCAGGCAGACGACGATATTCATGCCGTACGTGCCTTCCGCTTCCTCAGGTTTATGGCGATGGCGTTTCTCAGTATCTGGTTGGTGCCCTCGTATATCTGGAGGATTTTGGCGTCCCGCATCATTTTCTCCACGGGGTAGTCCCGCATATAGCCGGAGCCGCCGCATATCTGCACGGCATCCAGGGTCACTTTCACCGCGGCGTCGGAGGCGAAGACCTTGGACATAGCCGATTCCTCGGTAACGTTTTTCGCCCCGCTATCGACGTGTCTGGCGGCGGCGTAGACCAGAGCCCGGGCGGCTTCGACCTGTATCGCCATATCCGCCAGCATGTGCTGCACAGCCTGGAAGGTAATGATCGGCTGGTCGAACTGGACGCGCTGATCGGCGTAGTCCACCGCCGCTTCCAGAGCCCCTTGGGCCAGCCCCACCGCCTGTGCCCCGATGCCTGGCCGCGACTTATCGAAGAGGCGCATCGCCTGGATGAATCCCAGTCCGGGCCTGCCCAGCAGGTTTTCTTCCGGCACCAGGCAGTCCTTGAAGACAAGCTCCCGCGTCGCCGAAGTGCGGATGCCCAGCTTCTTTTCCTTCTTACCGAAGGTAAAGCCCGGCGTGTCTTTTTCGACGATGATAGCGCTGGCGCCCCGGGCGCCCCTGGTCTTGTCCGTCAGGGCGATGACGGTATATATCGCGGCCTCACCGCCGTTGGTGATGAACTGCTTGGTACCGTTGAGCAGGTAGCCTCCCTCCACCTTTTCCGCTGTCGTCTTGATGTTGGCGGCGTCGCTGCCGGCGGTCGGTTCCGTAATGGCGAACGCCCCCAGCTTCTTACCGCTGGCGATATCCGGGAGGTACTTCTTTTTCTGTTCCCCGGTGCCGTATTCCATCAGCGTCATGCAGCCCAGGGCGCTGGCAGCGTAAGTCACCGCCACCCCGCTGCATACCCGGCTCAGCTCCTCGGTGACCAGGCAGAGCTCCAGACAGCCGCCGCCCAGTCCCTCGTACTCTTCCGGGATAAAGACGCGGAACATGTCGGCGTCGGCTAAATCTTTAACGATGTCCCAGGGGAACTCCTCTTTTTCGTCGAGCTCCGCCCGTACCGGCAGTACCCTTTCCTCGGCAATCCGCCGGGCGAGGTCGCGGATAGTCTTCTGCTCTTCCGTTAGAAAGTAGTCCAACGAACCTTACCTCCTCCTGTTCAGGGTCCTCCTCCACGAGAGAGTGGGGAAAATAAATTCACCCCGTATAGCTATTATTTACATAAACGGGGACTTTAACGAACCTATGGATAAACTAAGATAAATTATAAGGAGTGTCCCCGAACGAGTCAAGGCATATACATTTTCAGCATCCGGTACACTCTCAGCCCCAGCCAGAGCCTTTCCTCTGCGTCTCTGGATTTTATTTCTTTATCACTTTCCAGTTTCCAGAGTCCGTCCTCCTGCTGGTTCTTGATAAACCAGTCGAGGCCTCTTTTAATATCCGGGTCATCCGCGTTAAAGCCAAGTAACGCTAAAGATTCCAGGGCAGTCAGTAAATTGGGCCACCAGAAAGCGAACCGCGTCCAGTACCTCGGCGACTGATAGGAAGTGTAGGCATCGGGCTGGAAGAAGCTTGACTTTAATAACTCTCCGGCAGCCATAACTTCTTCGGATTTTCGGTATTTTAAGTGGGCGGCGAATGCCCGCAGCACCATGTCCGTCCAGTTATGGGAAAACGGTTTTGTTCTGTCCGGCGGGACGGGCTCCATGTATTGGGATGTCAGTTTGTACCCCGTTTCTCTATCCCACTTATGCGTAAGTATGGGGATCGTCCAGCCGCCGTCGTTCTGCCGCATGGAGAGGAGCCATTGTATACCTTTTTTCACGCGGTCGTCGTCCCTGTAGCCTGCCCGGATAAGCAGCGATAGAATGTAGCCGGTATAGTAGGTGGCGTACTGGTTGCCGATAAAGCCCCGGATATCCCCCTCTTCGGTCTGGCAGGAGAAAAGAAACTCCGCGGCTTTCTTTATTGCCGGGTGGTTGTTGTTAAACTCGTATCTCTCGATGAGGAGCCGGCACCGCTTGAACGTTTCGACCAGGCGGTGATGGTGGGCCGGAAAAACACCGGCTTTGGCTCCGGATTTTTCCCACGAGCCGTCCGCTCGTTGACGTCGCAGCAGCTTTTGCGCTTCCTCCAGTCCCCATATAAAGACAATCGAGTCGACCGTTTCCTCCAGGAGGTCGCGTCTGGCGAAGTATGCTATCGCCCGGTTCTCCGAAGCCAGGAGCGTCGGTATGACATCCGTACGTAATTGAGTTAGCCAGTTATTTGCGGATTTCATACGTAATTATGGTCGGGTCATTTTTTCGAGCCGTGTTATCACCTCATCCACCGTGTCCTCGGCGGTCGATGCCCCGGAGGTTACCCCGATGTGTTTTTTATCCTTGAGCCAGTCCGACTTAATGTCCGCGGCGGTCTCGATGAGGTGCGTCTCGGTGATGCGGGAGCAAAGTTCGGCGATGCGGTTGGTATTGGCGCTGGAACGTCCCCCCACCACCAGCATCAGGTCGGCACGGTGCGCCAGCTCCAGCGTCGCCGCCTGTCTCTCCCGCAGGTCGTGGCAGATGGTATCGATGATATGTATCTCGGAGTTTTTTGTTAAAGCCAGGTCGATTATCTTCTTTACGAAACCAGCAAAGTGTGCCGGCACCTGGGTGGTCTGCGAGAGGATTCCCAGTCGGCGCGGCAGCGGGTCGAGTGCCGCTACCACCGCTTCCTCGGTGGTCGCCAGACCTTTACCCTTGACCCAACCGAGTATCCCTTTGACCTCGGGGTGGTCCCTATCACCGTAAACGATAACGAAGAAACCGGAATCCGCCAGCTTTTCGGCGGCGGCCTGGGCGCGTTGAACGTTGGGGCAGGTGGTGCTGATGACCTCGTAATGACGGGCGCGTATGCTTGCTTCCAGGTCCGGACTGACGCCGTGGGAACTGGTGACCACGGCATCGCCTTTGATGTCGTCGATATTATCGACCACTTTCACGCCTATTTCGGCAAGCTTTTGCAACACCTGCTGGTTGTGTACCACCGCTCCGAGGGTCTCGATGCCCCCGCGCTCACGGGCGACCTTTTCCAGCAGGTCGATAGCCTGCCTCACCCCGAAGCAGAAGCCGGTCCGGGACGCTTTTTCAATTTTCGTCGACTTCTTCTGAGTCATATACCCCCCGGTATTCCTTCGGCAGCAGTGCGGCGACACTCCTCATAATATCGTTTATCAGTTCGTTGCGCTGTTCTCTGGCAGTATTTCTCTCGTTAGCCGTGATGTTGAAGGGTTTGCCGATAGTCACCGTTATTCGGGGATGGTGGAGGAAACACCAGCCCAGGCGCCTGAGTTTATCAGTACCGGTAATGCCTACCGGCAAGACGGGTACGCCCATTCTGTAAGCGATGAGCGCCGCGCCGGGTAGGGCTGGCTGCATTTTGGCGTTCTTGCTGCGGGAGCCCTCCGGGAACATGATTACCGAGACTCCTTTCTTCAGCCACTCTTCCGCCTGCCGGATAGCTTCTCTATCGATGCCTCCCCGCCGCACCGGGAAAGCCCCGAAGTTTTTTACCCAGAAACGCGTCCACCAATGCTGGAACAGCTCATCTTTAGCCATGAGGACGCATTTCAGCTTGATGCTCGCCGCCACGATGGGCGGGTCGGCGATGTGCAGGTGATTGCACACGATGAGTACCGGTCCCCGCGCCGGGGTGTTTTCCTTCCCCTTTATCTCCAACCAGGCGAAGGGAAATACCAGTATGCGTATCAGGACCCTGCCGAAATAATAGACCCAGTGCATTTGGTAGTAATTATATCCCGTGGGAGAAAGGTAAGACAAACACTATTATAATTTTAAACCTCACCCCCTTTAGTCCATTTCTCCTTCTGAGGCGGAGTGAAGGATAGAGGATATAACTAACGGGCTAAGCCGCAGATGATGCGAGGGCGGCTAGGGTGGGATAAGATAAAAACCGAGGGGGCGGGGAAAAACATTTATGTTATAAATCCTCCAGGCCCGGAGTACCTTCAATAAACTCTGAGGGCAGGCCCAATTTCTGGAAGTACCCGCACATAGCCTGGCAGGCGGGTTTCTCGGTGGAATAATGCGTGCCGCCCAGTATATTTATCACCTTTTCTTTGGCATAATCGTGAGCTTGCATAGTATTGGGAGTCTTTATAGTCACGCCGGTTATTAAGAGGTTTATCCCCTCACGGGCGATTTCTTCGTGTATCTCGACGAGATTCCCGCCGCCGGCGGCAACGGCGACAATACCGTTCTGTATCTCATCGACACCATACTGGTAAAGGCTGGTCCGGTGACCGAGGAAGTCGGCGAATTTCTCTCGCATTTCATGAACCGTATCCAGCTCGGTCTTACCGAAAATGGCGGCTAAACTGCCGTAATATTCCATAAAAGGCCGTATATGAGTAAGTCCCAGGGCTTTAGCCAGCGTGGCGCTGGTGGAATAATCGCTGTAATTATCGAGTGGGACGTGGAGATTGTATATTGAAATTTTGTTTTCTTTAAATTTTTCCAGCAGGGTTCTATCCATCTGGTGGAATCCCGGAGGACTCCCGGTAAGGTCCCAGATTGAGGGGTGGTGCACGAAAAGCATGACCTCTTTCTCGCCCTTATTAAGAATGTATTGCATAACGTCGTTCGACGGAAAGACCGCGGTGTATACTTTATTTATCTGCGAAGTGTTATCGCAGACCAGTCCCATCGAGCGCTGTTTGAAATTGTCGGTGAGGAAGTCGGCTACCGACTCCATGTATTTTGCCCATTCGTCGCTTAACGCCGGAGTGATAAAGTCTTTCTCCAGTTGGTCGTAGAGTCGGGAAGCTTTCATGTCAGGCTCTCCATCTTTTTTTTAATCTCCGGGATGGCTTTTTGCGCTGCTTTTTGGCCTTGGCTGATAAGCTCCTCGGCTTTCTGAAAGTCCCCGGCGCCTAAGTTTGTAAGGTCTGGCTCGATGACGATGTCAGCGTCTTTCAGATTGGTCCGCGCCAGTGAATAAGTGGTGATGTATATCGACTGCATCATTACCTGGAAGATATTCGGCTCTTTGTGCGCTTCGATGCGTTTCCTGCTTACCCCGCCCGCCCGGTTGGAGATATCCGGATTGACGTTCACGGCGATGATAAAATCGGCGCCCATCTGCCGGACGACATTCACCGGTACCGGGGTGGTTAAGCCGCCGTCGACGAGGTGTCTGCCCTGCCGCTTGACCACGGTAAAGATGCCGGGGATGGATATGGTGGCGCGCAGGGCTTCCAGCACCGACCCGCTGTCGATAACGACCTCTTCGCCGGTGTCTATGTCCGTAGCCACGCAGGCGAGTGGTATTTTCAGGTCGGCAAATTTTATATTGCCGCCGACGTACGTGGATAGTAACTTGGTGATTTTCCTGCCCTTGATAAAACCGGTCCTGGGGAAAGAGGGGTCGATGAGTGGCGCCAGCCTTTTCCATCCGGCGTCGAGGGCATGTTCCACCATCTTATCAATATCCTGCCCGGAGGCATATACCGCCCCCATGACGGCGCCGGCGCTGGTGCCGGCAATCATGTCTATGGGTATGCCTTCTTCCCGGAGCACCCGCAGCACGCCAATGTGCGCCAGCCCGCGCGCCGCTCCGCCGCTCAGAGCCAGCCCGACTTTTATTTTCTTGCTGTTTGCGTCCATTTTTATTCCCAGAGCTTCTCGATGTCTTCTGCGGGCGGTTTGGTAGCCGTCTTGTCTGAGGGGAGGAAGTCTTTGTAAGATTGCGCAGAGCCGTACTCGCGGGGCTGGAAGGATACCGGCATCGGTACGGCATGTCCGAAGATAAGTGCCTGCTGTTTGGGTGCCAGGCGTGACAGCACCGATTTCAGCTCGTTCTTGCCGGAAACCCCCGCCAGGACGCTGTCGATGTCCCGTTCGTTATCCAGGAGGCAGGTAATTTTCGTGCCCATCTGGGACATCACCTCTTCGCTGATGCCGCTGGGTCGCTGGTCGATGACCAGCAGGCTGACGTTGTATTTACGCATCTCGCGGGCGATGGTGCCGAAAATCGTTTTATCGGCGACCTCGGGATTGAGGAACTTATGCGCTTCTTCGATGGTAATAACGAGGGGCCGCGGCTTCATGGCTTCGTTGTCCGCGGCGATGGCTTCTTCCATCCGCTGCTGGTAGCGACTGTAGATGCGACGGGAAAGCAGGTTAGCCACGAGCAGGTAGGCGCTGATTTCCTGGTAGCGCCCGAACTCGAGGACGACGTTGCGTCCCTGCTGGAGAAAGTCGAGGATATTACTGACGGCTTCGTCTTTCGTTTCCGGCATGACGAAGCCGAGGCGGCCGATGGTGCCGAGGCCGCGCTTAAGACTCTGGAAAGAACTTTCGTGGATGGTAGCGCCCTTGATAATCTCTCTAATCTCTTCTTCGTCCATGGCGAGTGTCTTGTTCAGCCAGTCGCGTCCGAGCCTTTTACGGAGTTCATAGGCAGCTTCCACGGCGAGGTCGGTCAGGTTGAGGGTCGAACGCAGGATGGCGATGTCCTCGGGTGTAATTTCGTTAAGCCCGATTTTCACCACGAAGTCCGTGCTGACCTTGCGCCGCCGCGAGCTTTCCTCGTCGAGGGTAAAGACCGCCACGCTATCAGCAAATAGCTGCTTCAGGCCCTTTACCGGAGGGCCTCCTTCCGAAGTCCCCTGCCAGCCGTACTCGTTGTGCATATCGAAAATCAGGTTGACGGCTTGACTCTTTTGCAGCATCCCGATGAGCAGGATGCGGGTGAGGAAGGTCTTGCCGGTGCCGCTCTTGCCGAAGATGCCGTTGGAGCGCTTGACGAACTCCTCCAGGTTGAGGCAGAGCCTGGTTTCCATATCCAGCGGGTTGCCGACGAAAAAGCGTTCCTTGTCCTCTTTGCCGAAGACCCGCTCGATGTCTGCCTCCGAGGCAAGGTTGACGGCGGAGAAGTGGGTGGGGATGGTCTTGACCGGCTGGGGGCCTTCCAGCATCGAATCGGCGTCGCCGCCGATGGTCAGCATGGGGGTGACGTGTATCTGCCCGAAGGTACTCGTGCCCGTCAGGACATCTTTGATAAAGGGGTCGTCGATATCGGGTGGGGAGACGGAAAGTCTTTCATCGGTTACTCCCAGCCTTACGTCGGTTATCATGCCGAAGAAGCGGCGTTTCTGACCCTCGATGGTGACGTAGCGCCCCACCACCATGTCCTCTACCGATACCGGACTATCCAGGCGTACGTCGGCGCCTTTTTCCAGCGAGGCGTTCGTCACGATACCGAGTCTTTCCGTCATTTCAGCCTCCCCAGGATGTTCTTAAGTCTGATAAAATCACTACTTAAAAGATTCGCAATCTCTTTGCCCCCCGCCACCAGGAAAGCCCGGCTGTCCTCGTGGGCGAGGCTCATCTGCCTTAAAGCGGCGCTGACAAGCTCCTCGGTGGAGACGGGCAGGGCGGCGTTGTTTAAAATATTAAGAAAGCCGAAAGACTCGCTGAACTCTTTTACTTCGTCGGGTTGACATAAGTAAGCGAAACCGTGGATGCGGGCGGGTTGCGGGGGGAGGTGTTGATAGATTCTATCGCCGTCCTTATACCCCACCACCACCGCGGTGAACTGGCTCCTCAGGAGTTTGGCTAGTTGGGGGCTGGACTGGTAAACGCCTTCCTCCGAGGCTTCGTCTTTACCGCGGGCGATGGGCTTGCGTCCCGGCTCTATGCCGGCCGTCTCCGCGTGGCAGACGATGCCGTAAATATCGCCGGTCTTTACCAGGCTGCCGAGGGGCGGCAGTCCATAAAGCTCATAGCACTGGGCGGTGAACTGCGCCGTGCTGGCTTCGATTACTTCGGCTATTTTATCTGTCCGGTTATTGATAAACCTCACCCCCTGTGTCCCCTTCAGGGAGAACCCTTCAGGGTGAACCCCTCTCCTGACTAGGCCTGCAGCAGGAGAGAGGGAGGTTTTGGATATGAGGGGCTGCGCCCCTCAAACTCCCCAGTACACATCACAATGGGGATGGGCAGTTATTTATTCTTGCCTTTCCCCTTTTTACCCTTGTTCTGCTTGGGTTTCTTGACGTTCTTTCTGCCTTTAGTGCCCATTAGTTAGACCTCCTGTTTAATTTCTACTTTTTTATTTCTCTTGTGAGTTGCTGCTTTTTTCTGTTTTTTTGCTGGCAGGTATATTCTTATATTCTCTATTCCCCAATTAATATCAAAGGGTGTAGGTGTCTTAAAATCATGTTACACCCACCGCTTCCTTATTACCATCCCTGCCCCTTAATAGTTTGGTTATTGTATATTGTATCTTGTTTATTGCTCCTTATCCCCTCCCCGTCACCTGCTTCCCCAGCGGGCAGTCGCGCAGGCACGTGCCTACAAACGTACACCCGAATAAGCCCTGGGTGGTGTCCATGTTGATGCACTTGAACCGCTCGAAGGATACCGGACTATTGATGAATATCTCGTCGAGGTCGGTGTCCGGTTGCAGCGTTAAGGCTTTTTTCGCGCATTTCTGCTGGCACACCGGTCCCGCCTCCCCGCCGCATTTCCCCCGCAGGCAGACCATCTCAGTTAATAACGGGTCGGGTTCAAGTTCCGCCGAGGTAATCACGGACACGTACCGTACGCGGGGCCCGTACTGCGGCGTCACCACCAGTCCGCTCATCCCGAACTCCCCTAATCCGGCGCGCACCGCCGCGTGGCGCTGGGAGAAAAAACCCATCGGGGCTTCCATCACCGCGTGCCCCAGTCCGGTATGCTGGGCGTTGGGAGTGGGCAGGGCACGCAGGTTGTGGTTTACCTCGATGTAATTAGCCAGTCTGGTGACGATGATGTTGAGCATCATGTCTTCCACGTAATGCCCCATCTGCATGTAAAAGTTCTCCATGTTCGCCCTGATGCCCAGTTCCGGCTTCATCTCGGTCATTTTCAGGTGGTACTCGTCGTATTCGACCACCGGGTCGGGTATGCGCACTCCCGCCACGATGACCGACTTCGCGTAAGGCATCAGGTCCAGCGGACCGTGTCCAGCGGGCGCCCCCTCGAAACGCTCCACCGGGGCAATACCGACCAGGCTCGCGCCCCAATCCATTGCCAGGTTTTTCACCAGTTTACCCGTCAGTTTAGGCATTTTTGCACCTTTCACTAATTATCTATTAATGTCATTCTCGGGCTTGACCCGGGAATCCAGACTTCCTCTCCTCCCCCGGATTCTTCGCTTCGCTCAGAATGACAAAGTGGGGTACTGGATTCCGGCTTTCGCCGGAATGACAAAAGTACAGAGCTACACCCACCGCGTCCTCTTGGAGAGACTCTTGGCGGAAGTGACGCCGGGCAGGTGTTCCTCAACCAACGACGATTCCACCAGTTCCCAGAAGCTTTCCCTGTCAGTTCCGGTGACCACCGCCTGCTCGTGGGCTTCGGCAAGCGCCACCGGGTAGCCCTGACCGCGCCGGCACTGGTCGAGGACGAGGCTGTGGGCGATATTGAGCAGGTCTTCGCTCTCAGCCACCCACTGCGGGATTTCGATTCTGGCTATCTCGTCATCGACCCTGAGGTAAAAGAAGTGGATGCGGTGCTCGCCGTAATGCTCTTTAACGACCTTTGAGGGACTTATAAACAGCGCCGACCTCTCGCCGGTTTCCAGCAGATTCATAAAAAGGTCGCGGTCGCGCACCCCAGCCAGACCGTCGCAGTCGCGTTCTTTGCCCGGCGGGCACTGAATATCGCAGTCGGGCACGTCATTGGGGCAGATAGCCACCCTCAGCACGTTAAGGACGTCCGTGCTGCGGGGGAAGCTGATATAGCTTGCCAGGGTGACCTTTCTCTGGTCATTTAGTTTTTTCATGGCATCGAGGCATTTCAGCATCCCGTTGGTCAATAGTGCCTCCGTCACGAAGTCGGGATAGGCTTCAAGTCCCCAGAGAATCAGCGTGCCGTCCAGCAGTGCCAGCACCGGGGTTCTTTCGGTTAAATCTGCGGCAATCTCGACCAGACGAGAGCTTTCTTCAACCGAGCGTTTGATGCCCAGGACGGTACCCTCCACCGGCTGCTCGCGTCCCCCACCGGGAGGCGTTATCGCCAGGTCTTTATCATCCGAGTAAAGCCGGGGGGAGCTCGAAAGAACGGCGTCGGGTCTGCTCCCATACGTCAATGCCGCCGCCCCTGTGTTTATCAGGTAGCAGCGGGTGTTGTGGTGGCGGTCGACGTCTATATGCGAGCCGTCTGTCGCCAGCACGGTGAAATCAGCCGGGGGTGGGGGAGCCGGGTAACGCCGGTTCAGCCCGTCCATGATTTCCGCCACCAGCCAGGTAGTCTTACCGGCTTTTATCTTCTTCTTCAATGCGTCGAGGTCGATGCCCGGATTTCCCAGCGTGTCCGTGGCTAACCGCAGCCGGCTTTCCCGTTCGGCACGGGAGTCTTTCAGCCCGGCTATCATGCCGAAGACCTGCGCCGCTACTTTGGTTAAGTCCAGTGACATAATGGCTTGATTCCTTTGGCTTAAGTATAGTGCATGAAAAATGCTAACTCAAGCATATTCTCCATCATTCCCGTACAGGCGGGAATCCACCGCCCCCCTCGGTGATATCTATACCCACCCTGCCCAGCCTACGCCAAAGCTTCGGTGGGTAAACCGCCCTCGTGTCATCACCGGCTTAGCCCGTAGTGTAATTCCCCACCCCCAGTTGTGAGTGCGTAGTGGGAAGGGGCGCTAGCCATAAAAATAATATGGGGTGTTTAAGAGGGGCGAAGCCCCTCTTTTAATTATTCCCCTTTCCCTTCATTAATCCTCAAGGGAAGGGGGATAAAGGGGGATGGGTTCCGAATAAAACACAGGATATGTCCCATTCGTAAATGCTATAATAACAACAGATAATGCATAAAGGAACTACATGCTTGCCGCGTTAGGGACTGTTGTCGTAACTTCGCTTTCCGGCGTGATGATGCCGGGTCCCATGTTCACCGTTACCCTTGCCAAGAGCCTTAAATCGCCCTGGGCGGGGGTGTGGGTATCGCTGGGTCACGCCGTCGTTGAGGTGCCGCTGATACTGCTGGTATATTTCGGCCTGGCAAATTTCTTCGAGAATGAAATCGTTAAGCTGGTGCTGAGTGTACTCGGTGGGGGCATGATTGTCTGGATGGGCGCAGACCTTTTTCGCGCCCGCAGGAAGCTGGCTAAGGAAGGCAAAGATACTTCCTATAACGCCTTTGTCGCCGGCATCCTGATGAGCGGACTCAATCCCTTCTTCCTGGTATGGTGGGTGACGGTAGGCAGCCTGCTATTGATAACATTCCTTGATGCCGTCGGCACCTGGGGACTGCCCTTTTTTATCATCGTGCACTGGCTGTGCGACCTCGTCTGGCTCTCTATAGTGTCGGTGACTATCTACCGCACGCACTCATTCTGGGGAGAGAGGTTTCAGGAATGGGTCTTTATCGTCCTGAGCCTGGCGCTACTTTTCTTCGGCGGGCAGTTCATCGTTAAGGGGATTATCAATTACGTCTAGTAAGTAACGATTTCGGTATTTACTCTTTTCTCTTCTCGCAATTAAGCTCGCAGGCGTCGCAATTGCCGTCGCAGGGTTCCACGTGTATCGTGGTATCGGTATGGGGGAACTGGCGTTTCATGTCCTTTTCCAGGTGGTCGCACATAAGATGCGCTCCCTCGATGCTGATATGCCTTGGCATGACCAGGTGAAGGTCGATGTAACGCTGTTTGCCCGCCTTGCGGGTACGCAGTTTATGAAAGCTTACCACCTCACTACCGAAATGCTCCGTAATGGCGGCCTTTATTTTGTCCTCCTCGTCCTCCGGCAGCTTCACATCCACCAGTCCTCCGAAGGAATTCCTCAGCACGTCGAAGCCCACTTTCAGGATGAACAGGGCGACTATCCCGGCAAGGATGCTGTCGATAATTACCAGACCGGTGATGCGCACGAGAATAAGACCGATAAGCACTGCCACGGCGGAATAGACATCGGCGGTAATGTTCTGGGCGTTGGCTTCCAGCGCCATTGAATCTTCCTGACGGGCTACTTTACGCAGATGGCGGGAAAGTATCACGCTGGCGATAATGGATACGACCATGACAGCTATACCTGCCTCGGCTATTTCCAGGGCAGTCTCGGTTCGGGCGCGCTGCACCGCCGAGTAAATAATCGCCCCGCCGGCGAAGAAGATGAGTACCGCCTGGATGATCGCCGCGATATTCTCCGCCTTGCCGTGCCCGAAAGGATGTTCCTCGTCCGCCGGTCTGGAGGCGATGCGGATTGCCAGGAAGGTGATAATGACGGCAAACAGGTCCAGGAAGCTGTCGATACCCTGCGCCAGTATGCTCAGACTGCCGGTGATTATGCTTACGGCAACTTTGAGTATAACCAGACAGATAACCACGACCAGGGAGAGTCTGGCGGCTCCGCTGCTTCCGGAAAACATAAACTACCTGCCTTCAGGCTTTCGCCCGGGCCGCTTTACGCCAGGGTATCAACTTGCCCCACTCGTTCTTATCCCAGACCACCAGTAATCCCGGCGCCACGCAGATAGAGTCGAACGTTCCGGCGATAATGCCGATGAGGAGGACAACGGCGAAGTTCTGAATGGTCGACCCCACGAACAGTAGTATCGCCAGTACCGTGATAATTGTAGTGAGACTGGTATTCATGGAACGGCTCAGGGTTTCCACAAGGCTGCTATTGACCACTATCTCGAAGTCGGTACTGATGCCCTTCATCAGATTTTCCCGGATGCGGTCGAAGATAACCACGGTGTTATTGACGCTATAACCGATGATAGCTAGGATTCCGGTGATAAACATCAGGTTGGTCTCCCAGTCCAAAAAAGCGCCGAGGATGGAGAAAATGCCCAGGGCAACGATAGCGTCATGGAGTAAAGCGATAACGGCGCAGGTACCGTAGCGGAAGGGCTTGGGCATGCGGCGGAAAGCCCAGGTAACGTAAAGCAGGATACCGACAGCCGCCACGGCTACGGCGATAATGGCGTTGTTAATCGTTTCGGTGGCTACCTGTGGTGATACCGAACTGAACTGCGCCTCGGAAAGCGCGCCGAATTTTGCCTCCAGGCCGGCCTCAATCTGCTCCTTTTCCTCGGTTGATAACTCTTTGGTGCGGATGAGGTAATCGCCGGCGCCGGTGCGCTGGATAATGGCGGTGCCGTAGCCCAGGTTGGCTACTTCCTGTTTGAAATCGGAATAATCGACCGGCTCCACGAATTTCACCGTTAGCATAGAGCCGCTGCTGAACTCAATACCGGGTTTTAGGCCTACTGTCGCCAGCGATATTATACTTATTAATACCAGTAATCCCGATATGAGGAAAAACCAGTTTCTTTTGCCAATGATATCAATCATTCTTTTTTACCCCTGTAGATGATGAACAGCCCGGTATTTTTTGCCAGCGGCGTGTGGATTACGAAGCGAAGCAGGGTACGCGTCACGATCATGGCGGTGAACATGCTTATCACCACGCCGATGAGCAATGTTATGGCGAAACCCATAACCTGCGCCGAGGCAACCACGCTGGAAGCCAGCCAGATAAGGATGACACAGGCGATTATGGTAGTGACGTTGCTGTCCAGTATGGCTTTCCAGGCGCGACTGAACCCGGCTTCGACGGCGGCACCCAGCGTTCGGCCGGTACGCAGTTCTTCTTTCAGTCTTTCGAATATCAGGACGTTGGCATCCACCGCCATACCGATGGACACCACGAAGCCGCCCAGCCCCGCCAGGCTCAGTGTAATCGGCCACAGCTTAAATACTGCCATAACCAGCACCCCGTAAAAGATCAGGGCCAGGCTGGCTAAGAAGCCGGGCAGTCGGTAGTAGGCTATCATGAATGCCATCACCAGCAGGATGCCGGTAAGACCAGCTATCCAGCTGAAATGGATGAAGTTGGCACCCAGCGTCGCCGAGACTTTCTCCTGGTAGAGCGGCGGCTTCTTCAACGGCATGGGCAGCGAGCCCGATGACAGAAGTGTGGCCAGCTCCTGGGCTTCCTCGGGAGTGAAGTTACCTTCTATCTGAGCAGAACCACCCTCATATTGGGGCTGGAGAATTTGCGGGTAGGAGATGAGATTATCATCCAGAAAGATGCCTAGGGCTCTCTGCTTGGTGTTTTCAGGGCGGGCGTAGAGCCTGGCGGCTATCTCATTGAAGTAAATGGTACCCTTGTCGTTCCACTTTATGCCGACTACATATTGGGGGACAACCTGCGAGGTATCTACCTGTGGCTGAGCATCGGAAAGAAACTCTCCCGTAAGTTGCGTGCCGTCGTTGCCCCGGGAGGCAATCCATGACGTGGCATCGCCGTATTCTGTCAGCGTTGCATTGCTGGTGGCGTTGCCGGAGGCACTGATAAAGGTAAGTCCGCTCTCATCCGGCTTCAGTATGGCTACGGTTTTGGAAGTTATCTCCCCTCTAGCGCCCGCCACGTCAACCACGAAGAAGCGGTCACCCATCTCCTTGGTATCGATGAACTGCAGATGTTCCTGACCGAGGTAGTCGCTTAGTTTGACCGGCTGTTCCGTGGCGTTAAGCTCCACTTCCCGGAACTCAAGAAAGCCTGTCTGCTCAACCAGTCTCTTGGCAGCGTCGATATCGGTGAACCCTGGCAGCTGTACCATGATACGGTCTTCACCCATCTTCTGTATCACCGGCTCGGTAACACCGTATTTATCGATACGTTTCTGGATGGTGATTACCGCCATGTTGATGGTATTGGTGCGCTGGGATTCCTCGGTGGCGTTCTCGGCAAAGTCCGCTTGGTAGACCAGGTATACCCCGCCGACCAGGTCAAGCCCCAGGTGAAGTCCCTTCCTCCCGAACCTCTCCGCGTTCAGCGGCAGTACGGTCCAGAGGGCGAAGATAAAAATCGCCAGTATCAGCATCAGGATTATCGTGTTATTTCTGGGCATCTTTCTCCCTGATATTTATCATTCCGTATTGTTGTCCTTATTATTCAATAATCTCTTAATATACTCCAGTGCCTGCTGCCGGTCGCTAATTTCTCCGGCAGCCCGGGCTTCATGCACGGCTTCCAGCAGCTCTCCGACCCTGGGTCCGGGGCTGAGCCCGAAGTTATTCATCACGTCGTGCCCGTCAACCAGTTTGGGCGGCCGTGACGGGCTTTCTTCTTTAAAATAGTTGTTCAGCACCTCGGTGGTTGTTTGTATGTGTTCCTGCCACTGCTGCCTGTCCAGGGTAGTTCCGCGGGCTGCCAGGTGGTCGGCCAGGGACAGGTAAAGCAAATCAATACCCGTCTCGCCGGTATCGCGAAAGTAGCGGTAAATCGCCCGGGGCGTGGGCACGGCTTCACGGCTCATCTGCGTCGGCCGCAGGTGGTATTTTACCAGGAGCTCTACCAGCCGTATCTCCCGGTTGCTGAACCTCAGCCTTTCCAGGATGCCGACGACTTCGGCGGCGCCTTCCTGAGGATGCCCCAGGAAGCGGGCGCGGCCGTTATCGTCGATGGTTCTGGTACGGGGCTTGGCGACATCGTGGAGCAGCGCCGCCAGCTTGAGCAGCGACCTTCTCGTGCTGCCGTGGCTTATCTTCTGGTCGAAATGCTCGCTTAATCGGGTCGACCACGGCACCTCGTCGAGAACCTCCGGTACGGCGTATTCCCAGTAGCCTTCCCGGAGCAGGAATTCTACCGCGGCGACGGTCTGAATCGAGTGCTCGAAAACGTCCCAGACGTGTATCCTGGGCTGTTCGACGCCCTTCGCCGGGCTCAGTTCCGGTATTAAAGCCGTAAGCAGTCCCAGTTCGTCCAGGTACGCCAGCCGCTCTCCGGCGCCGGGTAAAGCCAGCAGCCGCAGCAGTTCTTCCCTGACCCGTTCTCCGGGTACGTCGTTGATGAGTCCACTCTGTCGGCTGATGAGCGTCTCCGTGGCGCCATCGATGGAAAAACCCAGTTCGGCGGCGATGCGTACCGCCCTTATCAGTCGTACGGCGTCGTCTTTGAAAACCGTGTCCCTTACGACCCTGACCGTGCCCCGTTCCAGGTCATCCCGACCGCGATACGGGTCTATTATATTTTTATCATAGAACGATTTCGCGGCGGCGGCACTGAGTTCTATAGCCATGGCGTTTACGGTGAAATCGCGCCTGCCCAGGTCCTGCTTGATATCGCCCTGGAGCGCAGTGAAATCGATTTGCCATTTACTGTCGGGTAGAACAATCCTGCCCACTCCGTTTTCTTCGTCGAGGGAAACGTACCTGCCGCCGAGAGCGGCGGCAATATCGGGGACGATTTCCATGGCACCGGAGTCGATAGCTATATCGATATCTATCGTGGCCCGTCCCAGCAGCGCATCACGCACGAAACCGCCGACGAGATACGCTTGGATACCTTCTTTGGCGAGGATTCGGCTGATTTTGGTCAGTAACCGGGAGGCATCGGGATTGACGGCTATTCTTAACTCTTCCATGGTCAGTAAAGGCATCGTATAAACTATACAATCACACAGTGAAATTATCAAGTAGCGGCGAGGTCAAATCTTGTTTTCGGAAAGGGGAAAATGCGGCAAGAAGGGTATAAAGTTTTCAGTACATACAATCAATCCGGAAACATGCGTGTTGGTTCCGACTGTGGCTTGTTTTTCACCGTAAAGAAAGCTAGAACTCGGGTATGGGCGGCATCATGCGCTTATGCAGGCTGGCGGCTTTTTTATACTCTATCCGACTTTTTAATTCCTCCGGGGCGCTGTTCTCCAGTAAGTAACGGTCGAGCGCTTCGTAGGTTATGCCCATCTCTTCCTCGTCGGTCTGGCCCTGCCAGAGACCCGCCGAAGGATCTTTTTTAATGATTACCTCAGGGATACCCAGGTGACGTGCTATTTCCCTGACTTCTTTTTTAACTAGGTTTCCCAGCGGAAGCATATCCACACCGCCATCGCCGTACTTGGTGAAATAACCCATGGCAATTTCACTGCGGTTGCTGGAACCGGCTACCATATAATTTTTTTGGTTGGCAACGTAATAGAGTGTAGCCATTCTCAATCTGGCTTTGAGGTTAGCCTGGGTTAGCTGGGCGCGAGCCGGTGCCGGCTTGGCATCGGGCAGTACGTAAAGCATGGCATCCAAGACTGCCTTAAGTCCCACTATTTTAGTGGGGATATCATATTGTCTGGCTACCATTTCGGCATGTTCTTTATCTTTATCATCGCTGTAGCAGGGCATTATAAGACCGAGCACATTTTTGGGGAAAGCCCGCTGGCATAATACGCCCAGTACCGAAGAATCCAGTCCGCCGCTCATCCCCAGCACCACCCCGTGGCATCCGCCGGATGTTACTTTGTCCTGTATCCAGTCTGCTAATCTGCGGACTCGCTGTTCTCTGTTCATCGCGTTCTCCTTTGCAGTCCGGCTTTGTTCAGTAGTATACTGGCTAAAAACATTCAGGTCAATGGTACTTTAATGTCAGTCGCCGATATTATTCTTCACAGTGCCCGTGTTATTGCTATGGACGCCGGAAGTCCGTTTGACGGACTGCTGGCTGTCACGGGTAATATTATATCATTTATTGGCGCCGAAAGTGAACTTGACTCAATTGCCGGAGACGGGACTGAAATCATCGATTGCCGGGGCAAAGTGGTCGTACCCGGCTTTAACGATGCCCACCTCCACCTTTTCTCTCTGATAAGAAAGCTCCTCAGCATTGATCTAAGCCCGTCGGCGGTACGCTCCATCGCCGATATCAAGGAGGCTATTCGCCGTAAAGCGGAGAAAACGCCGCCGGGGACATGGCTCAGCGGCACCGATTATAACGAGTTTTACCTGGCGGAGAAGCGGTGCCCCACCCGCTGGGACATTGACGAAGCCGCCCCCGACCATCCCGTTGTTTTGACCCATCGCTCTCTCCACGCCTGCGTCCTTAACAGCACGGCGCTGGCGCTGGCGGGGATTAATCGCGAGACGCCGGAGCCGGAAGGTGCCCGCATCGAGCGTGACATGGCCACCGGCGAACCGAACGGCATAATCGTCGAGATGCTGAGTTATATCCGCAGCGAGGTAATGCCGCCTCTGTCCGGCGCTGAGCTTGATGAAGGATTTGACCTTGTCAACCGCCTCTTATTATCCAGCGGCATTACCTCTTTTCAGGAAGCTACCTACCGGAACGACTACGGTCGCTGGCAGCTTGTCCGTAACTATATGAACGCGGGGAGGCTGCGCAGCCGGGTGTATATGATGGCGGGTCCGGAAACACGCCGCGAATTTCAGAGAAAGGGCATGAAAACCGGCTCGGGGGATAATCAATTGCGACTGGGCGCCGTCAAGATAATGCTGGGGGAATCGGCGGGGCAGGGTAAAATGACACAGCAGGAACTGAACCGGATGACGCTTGATTGCCATAACTCCGGGTTTCAGCTGGCTTTCCACGCCATTACCGCAGAAGCTATTGAGTCGGCTATTATTGCCCTGGAATACGTCAACAGCCGTTCTACAATAAAGGGCAGACGCCACCGCATCGAACACTGCAGCGAGTGTCCTCCGCATCTTCTGGAGCGACTCCACAGACTCGGGGCGGTTATCGTTACCCACCCCGCGACCGTATACTACAGCGGCGAGAGGTACCTGGCGACGGTAGACGCCGGGACGCTGCCCTGGCTCTATCGCATCAGGGCGCCGCTGGAAAAAGGCATGGTCGTGGCGGCTGCCTCGGACGCGCCGGTATCCCCGGTTAATCCGCTGGCGGGTGTCTACGGGGCGGTCACTCGCAAAGCCGCATCGGGGCAGGTGCTGCTGCCCGGGGAAGCCATATCACCGATCGAGGCATTGAAAATGTACACGGTCAACGCCGCCTACGCCTCTTTTGAAGAAGACATCAAGGGCTCTATCTCCCCCGGGAAGCTTGCCGACCTTGTAGTGCTGGGTGACGACCCCACCACGGTCTCCCCGGAAAAGATAAAAGACATCAAAGTGGAGATGACGATTATCGACGGTAAGGTGGTCTGGGAGGCTTAAGTCGACCCTATAGCTGTGGCGGTGGCGTAGGCTCTTGAGTGGGAGAGGCTGACATCGATTTCTTTAATCCCCAGTTTTTCAGCGGTTTTTTAGCGCGGCCGTTGAGCCTGATAAGCGGCTTGCCGGTGGCGTGGTAAAGCGTCTCGATTTCCCGCCAGGCAACCCCCCGGTTGCCCGTCCCCAGCACCTTCATGACCGCTTCCTTGCTGGCGAAGCTTGACGCCAGCGAGTGGGCGCGGTGGCCATAGATGAGCAGCTCTTCCCTGGTAAAGACGCGGTTAAGGAAGCGGTCGCCCCAGCGTTCGATTGCGCGGCGGATTCTTTCTATCTCAATGATGTCCGTGCCGATGTGGTGTTGCATGACTTTGCTGAATATTATCCCTTCTTTAACTCCTGGTTGAGTTCGGCGCACAGCCTTTTTAAAAAGCGCTGCGGCGGCTTATCGAAGAGGGATGTGTAGAGAGGAGTCAAAGACATGTTACCCTGCAATATAGCCTGGATATCCGTGCCTTGGGCTTCCGTTCCCACGAGTCTTTCCCGCGTCATGCGGTATTGTTTGACCGGGCCCTCATTGTGTTCCGAAACCATGTTGATATGGCTGGAACGGGCGAGGCTGGTAAGCTTGACCTTCCCCACCTTTTCCAGCGGCAGGTCCGGCACGTTGAGGTTGAAGAAAATACGGGGAAAGCCTTCTTTTGCCATTCTTTTTACCAGCATGGCAGCTACCTTTGCCCCGGCGGACAGGCTGTCTTTACTGCCTTCAAATGATGATGAAGAGACGGACAGTGCCGGCAGGCCGCGGGTATAGCCCTGCATGGCGGCGCCCACCGTCCCGGAGATAAAAACGTCTTCCCCGTAGTTTGGGCCGGGATTGATGCCGGAAACGACCATATCGATATCCGGGGCAAGTTTGCCGTGGCCCAGGATAACACAATCGCTGGGAGTGCCGTCGGTCAAATAAGCCGTGACGCCATCAATCGGTGGCGTGAATTTCTCGACGTGCAGGGGGCGGAAAAGCGATACCGCCGTACCGATGGCGCTTCTTTCGTAATCAGGAGCGACCACGGTCACTTCAGCGATTTTCTGCAGTTCCCTGACCAGCGTCCACAGACTTTCGGCTTTGATGCCGTCGTCATTGGTAACCAGTATTTTCATGGGATTCTTTATATCTCAGTGTATCACGGCGGGGAGTTACACGGCAAAGTTGGGAACATGTGGGGAAACGTTAGAGTACTACGGATATTTCACTCGAGTGTTATTTGTGCAATATCCAGATATGTGGTATTATTTTATAGCGGACTCTAATCATTTCCGGATTCAGTATATACATGTTAGTAGTTACCTGCGTTAAACAGGTTCCTGATACCACTCAGGTTAAAGTTGACCCAGAGACAGGCACCCTCATCCGTGAGGGTGTTCCCTTTATTATGAACCCCTACGATACGCACGCCCTGGAAGAGAGCCTGCGTCTTAAAGACAAATACGGTTTCCGCATCGCCGTAATTTCCATGGGGCCCCCCAACGCCGAGGTTACTCTGAGAAAGACCCTGGCTCTGGGAGCCGACGAAGCCATACTGCTCAGCGACCGCGTCTTCGGCGGCGCCGATACCCTGGCTACGAGCATGACACTGACGGAAGCCGTCCGCAAGCTGGCAGAGCAGGAAGAACTGGCTATCGTCATGTGCGGCCGCCAGACCATCGACGGCGATACCGCCCAGGTAGGCCCCGGCATCGCCACCCGCCTAGGGTGCTCCCAGCTTACTCTGGTCGACCGCATTGAGGAAGTCGATATCCAGGCGAAGACGGTCAAGGTCAGGCGCAAGCTGGAGGGCCGCCACGAGATAGTCTCGGCGCCTTTACCTGCCATGATTGCCGTACTCCGGGAAATCAATACGCCCCGTTATCCCAACGTGCCGATGCGGCTGGAAGCCGAGGAGGCGGCCATTACGACTTGGGACAATAAGGCGATGCAGCTTGATGAGATGACCATCGGACTCAAAGGCTCGCCGACCCAGGTGCGTAAGATATTCTCGCCGGAGAGAGCCAAGGGCGAGATAGTTGGCGGTGAAGGTGACAAGCCCGTGGACTCCGCCAGATTGTTGATAACCAAAATGATGGAAAAGGACCTGCTGTCCATATAACTGGACTAAAGCAGTATTAGCCATGGCAGAAGAACCGAAGAAAATCAAAAGGCCCCGGGGAATAGCCAGGCTTATTCCCGGCAAGTGCATCGCCTGCGGCGCGCGCTGCGAAAGCGAGTGCCCCAAAGACGCCATCACCATGAACGATAAGGGCGAGCCGATTATCGACCTGGAGAAGTGCACCCGGTGCCGACGGTGCATCAAGATATGCCCGGCCGAGGCGCTGGAAATTTACTACACCCCGGAAGAACAGAAGATAATCGATGAGCTGGAAGCGCAGAAAAAAGCCGCCAGACCCGCCGCTGAAGCGGAAGAGGAAAAAGTCGATCCCCGGCTGGCTAAACTAAAGGAGTACAAAGGCGTCTGGGTATTCACCGAGCATACCGAAGGTAAGGCAGCCGAAGTGTCCTGGGAGCTGCTGGGAGTCGGCGCCGACCTTGCCAGGACCCGTAACGTAGAATTATGTTCGCTGGTCGTCGGTGATAATGTTGAACACCTCGCTGAAGAAGCTTTCGCCTACGGCGCCTCCAAGGTCTATCTCGTTGACGACCCCGTCTTTCACTATTACCGCACCGAGTCGTATTACAAAGCCCTGTGCTATTTGATTGAGAAATACAAGCCGGAAATTGTCCTGGTCGGCGCTACCGGTCTGGGCCGTGACCTGGCCGGAGCCGTCGCTACCAAACTCAAGACGGGACTTACCGCCGACTGCACCGGTTTATCCATCGACGACAGGGGGTTCCTGCTCCAGACGCGTCCCGCCTTCGGCGGTAATATCATGGCGACCATTCTGACGGAATATACCCGACCCCAGATGTCCACGGTAAGGCCCCACGTCATGCCCCTCCCGGCTAAAGATACTTCCCGCACCGGTGAAATCATACGTGAAAAAGTGCCCATCAGGGAAGAGGAAATCGCCGCCAAGGTACTGGAGATAATCGCTGACGAGAACCTGGACAGCGTGGACGTTGCCGCCGCCGATATTCTCGTCTCGGGCGGACGCGGCATGTGCAATGCGGAGAATTACAGCATCCTACAGGAACTGGCGAATGAACTGGGTGGGGTGGTGTCCTGCTCCCGCGCCGCTGTGGAAGCCGGCTGGATGCCTCTGGAGAGGCAGGTCGGTCAAACGGGCAAGACGGTCCGCCCCAAGATATATATCGCCTGCGGCATCAGCGGCGCCATCCAGCACCTGGTCGGCATGCAGGACTCGGACACCATTATCGCCATCAACCGCGATAAACACGCGCCGATTTTCGAGGTAGCCACCTACGGCATCGTCGGCGACCTCTTTCAGGTGGTGCCGGCAATTACCAAATATATAAGGGAGTTGCGCCGGAAAAAGACCGGTCAGGCAACCGCGGCTTCTTAAAAGGAAAGTGTATTTATGACGGCAACCGTAACGGTATTTATCATCGTCTTCATCGTGGCTATCCTGCTCTTCGTTTTTAGCTGCTACCGGCGTTTCGGTCTGGTCTTAAAGGGTCGCCCCGATAACCGTTTTAATTCCCCGGTTAAACGCCTCGGGAATATGCTTTTCTATGCCTTCGGCCAGAGGCGCGTCGTGAAAAAGCCCTTCGGCGTTAACCACTTTGTTCTTTTCTGGGCTTTCATGGTGCTGCTCATCGCCAATACCGAGTTCCTGCTTAACGGACTTGCCCCGGAGGTCATCAGCTTCTCGCGCCTGCCCGACGGCGCTTACTTCACCCTTGCCTGTATTTTCGATATCGTTTCGGTGCTGGCGCTAATCGCCGTAATCCTGGCGGTTATCCGCCGGCTGACTTTCCCGCCTCCTTATGTCGAAGCCCGCAGCCCGGACGCCTTCATTATCCTCTCGATGGTCGCTATTCTGATGATTGCCTTCTTCGGCATGCACGGCGCGGAGATTAACCTGGAACCCCGGGTCGCCCGTGCCGCTGATTTCATGCCCATCTCCAGCTGGGTCGGCGTCTCCATACTCGGAGGCCTATCCGGCGGGGCTACGGAGACTGCCTCCAGCGTTTTCTGGTGGATTCACGCCGTGATACTGCTGTCATTCCTAAATTACCTGCCTTACAGCAAGCACATGCACGTCCTGACCTCTATCCCTAACTGCTTTTTCAAGAGCCTCGAGAAGGTCAAAACGCAGTCCCGTGAGGAGTTTAAGAAAGGGAACGAATTCGGCGTGGGACAGGTGGCGCGGTTCACCTGGAAGGGGCTTTTTGACTCCTATTCGTGCACGGAGTGCGGGCGCTGCTCGGACAGCTGCCCGGCGACCTTTACCGGTAAGCCGCTACAGCCCCGCCTGCTTATCCATGATATTAAGGTGAACCTGTTGCATAATCACCGGGAAAATGGCGCTACGGACCTGCCCTTGATTGGAGATAAAGGCGAGGGAAGCATTGCCGAGGAGGTCCTCTGGGAGTGCACCACCTGCGGCGCCTGCATGGAGGTCTGCCCCGTCTTCATCGAGCACGTGCCCCGCATCGTTGACATGCGCCGCAACCTGGTGGAGATGAAGGCGAAATTCCCCGAAGAACTGCTGACGTTATTCGAGAACATGGAGCAGCGCAGCAATCCCTGGGGTATCGCCCCGGCGGAACGCATCAAGTGGGCGGCGGATTATGACGTCAAGCCTTTTGAGGCCGGCAAGACCGATTACCTCTTTTATATCGGCTGCGCCGGCGCCCTCGACGCCCGAAACCGCCACACCACTTTATCGATGGCGAAAATATTGGATAAAAGCGGCGTGTCCTGGGGCACTCTGGGGCGGGACGAACTGTGCTGCGGCGACAGCCTGCGGCGTCTCGGCAACGAGTATGTCTTCGACCGCATGGCGCGGGCTAATATCAAGATGTTCGAGGAAAAGGGAATCAAGAAGATTATCACCCAGTGTCCGCACTGTTACTCCACTTTCAAGAATGATTATAAGCAGTACGGCGTTCAGCTGGAAGTCGTCCACCACACGGAATTTATTAACAGCCTTCTCCAGGAGGGTAGGCTCAAACTTAAAGCTTCGGGAGACCTGGGCAACGTTGTCTTCCACGATTCCTGCTATCTGGGGAGGTACAACGGTCTCTACGAACCTCCCCGCCAGGTTGTTGCCGCGGCTACCGGCAAAGCCCCCACGGAGATGGGGCGCAACCGCGATAAAGCCTTTTGCTGCGGGGCCGGCGGCGGCCGCATGTGGATGGAGGAAAAAGAAGGTACCCTCATTAATGTCACCCGCGTGGAAGAGGCGCTGGGCAGGGAGGCGGAGACCGTCTGCGTCTGCTGTCCGTACTGCATGACCATGTTCGACGATGGCTTGAAGGACAAGGAAGCCGACGAGAAAGTGCGGGTGCTTGACCTCGCGGAAATAGTCGCCGCAGCTTTACCGGACGAGTAACTCGGGAACTAAAACTCTGAGACATGCGTTTACAGCAGCTGAAGAGTCTTGATGATGTAGTCCGGATTGCCGAATAAAGTAAATCTCGCCTTGTTTCGTTTTCCTATGAATTCGTAGTCGAATTTAGCGGGAATACCATCATCCTTCGTATTGATGACGGTTACCAGTTTTTGGTAGAGTTTTTGCCCCTCTTTCTGACTCTCGCAATAGCAGTCGACGATAGTGCAGACCTGGCTTTTTCCCTGGAGCTCAGTATCAGCGCCGCTTATGAAATTTAGGACGCGCTGCCTGGTTTTTCGGGACATATCACCCAAAAAACCACTATTGCTGAATAGCTGTTTAATGTTTTCCATGGTAAACCTCCATTGTCCTCCGATTTTCCGACCCTGCAAGCTGCCGTCCTTCAGGTAATTTCTGATGGTACGTGACGTAAAAGAAGTTATCCTGGCGATGTCTTCGACCGTATAGAGTTTCTCGAAATCGTTCATTTTACTCCTCCTGAATGCTTATTTCAGGCCTGTCGTATTTCATTATATTTCATAATATTTCATATGTCAAGATATATTTTCATATATATGCATATTCATTGACATTTTCTTATTACCAAATTGCTAAGTAGAAAGAAGAAGATCACCCTAAAAAACAGTACGATAATACTGGACTGGACATATTTACGTTGCTCATACTATAATTAGAGTGGTTATTAAGTCTGAGACTTGTAGCTTACGTACGACACAAGTAACAATGCCTCTGTAATAAAGGATGTTACTTTAAAACCCCGACTGGATGGAGCCTGACACATTTTGGATTTCGTAAGCGTATTAATATGCCCCGTTACGCCCGATTACGTATTTCCAGCGTCTCTTATCAGCGTATCTTGACGTGTCACTATGAGAATAACTCAGAAAGGAGTAGGACTTAATGGTTAAGGAACTACCCGTTATTTACCTGCAAACAGCCGGCTGTAGCGGCTGCGCCGTGACCATGTTGAATTCAGCCAGTCCCACCATTAAGAATGTGCTCATCGACCAGATAGCCCCCGGTGTGCACATTAACCTCAAGTTTCACCCGGTCGTCATGGCGGCGGCCGGTGAACTGGCTATCGAGGTGATGGAGAATACCGCCAAACAGCAGAAAGGCGAGTATGTCCTCGTGGTTGACGGAGCTGTCCCCATGGCTGAGGACGCTGTTTACGGGGCGGTCGGCGAGAGGAACGGCAAACCGGTCACCATGCTGCAGAGGGTCACGGAGCTGGCTCAGGACGCCCTCGCCGTTATCGCCATGGGCACCTGTGCCTCCTTCGGGGGCATTCCCGCCGCGCCTCCTAACCCCACCGGCGCGGCCTCCGTACAGAAAGCCCTCGACGCCAAGGGCATCACCAAGCCCCTTATAAACATCCCCGGCTGTCCTCCCCATCCCGACTGGTTTGTCGGGACGGTCGCCAGTATTATTCTGAGCGGGTTACCCAGGGCTGAAGACCTCGATGATTTTCTCCGACCCAAGGCTTTCTACGGCAAGCTGATTCACGAAAACTGCCCCCGCCGCGCCTATTTTGACGAAGGCAAGTTCGCCAAGAAATTCGGCGACGAAGGCTGCCTCTACGAACTCGGCTGCAAGGGGCCCATCACCCACGCTGACTGCCCCATAAGGCACTGGAACAGCGGCACCAACTGGGTCATCGGTGCCGGGGCGCCCTGCAACGGCTGCACCCAGCCCGAATTCCCCCACGAGACGTCGCCGTTCTACGAGAAGCTCGTTGATGTCGACCTCCCCGTCGTCGGCGCCTACTGGGCTAACAAGGAGGCCAACAATGGGTAAAATAGTAATCGACCCCGTTACCAGGATAGAGGGGCACCTGAAAATCGAGTGCGTCGTCGAAAACGGCGTCGTTAAAGACGCCCGGACTACCGGCAACCTCTTCCGCGGATTCGAGATTATTCTGCGGGGGCGTGACCCGCGTGATGCCCAGGTGATTACCCAGCGCATCTGCGGCGTCTGTCCGCAGTCGCACGGCATCGCCGCCACGCTGAACCTCGATAGCGCCTTCGGCATTGCCGACAGGATACCGGACAACGGACGCATCATCCGCAACCTTATCCAGGGGGCGCACATCGCCCAGGACCATGTCCTCCACTTCTACCACCTGACGGCTCTGGACTACGTCAATGTGGCTGACGTTGCCAAATACGAAGGCAACGATTCGCAGTTGAACTCGGTCAAGGACTTCATCCAGCGCGGCGCCCTGGAGCCGTTCCTGCCCCGCTACGAGGGTGACTACCGCCTGCCGCCGGAGGTAAACCAGCAGGCCGTCGCCCATTACGTCAAGGCGCTGGAAATACGGCGCATCGGCCACGAGGCCGTGGCTGTTTTCGGAGGTAAAATCCCCCACAGCGTCGGCGTTGTCCCCGGCGGCGTTACCAGCGTCCCCACCCCCGACAACATCATGGCTTATATCTGGAAGATTAAGATACTTCAGGACTTCATCGATAATGTTTATATCCCCGACGTCCTGGCGGTAGCTGGAGCCTATATGGACTACGCGGAAATCGGCGCGGGCTGCCGGAACCTGCTGGCTTACGGCAGCTTCGACCTCGACGGTAAAAGCCCGGACTACACCACGCGGGAAAGGCTGTTCAAGCAGGGCACCGTCTCCGCCGACCTCAAGCCGGGCGACCTGGACACGGGCAAAATAACCGAGTACGTCAAGCACTCATGGTACGAGGACTCGACGTCCGGACTCCATCCTTCGAAGGGAGATACCAAGCCGCAGTACGGCAAGGCAGGCGCCTATTCCTGGACGAAAGCCCCGCGTTACGACGGCAAAGTCTACGAGGTTGGTCCCCTTGCCAGGGTGGCAGTTACCTACGCCAAAGGCGACACCAGGATGAAAGAGCTGGTGGAAAATTCTCTGGTTGCCCTGAAAGCCCCGCCGGCCGCCCTTTTCTCGGTGCTGGGCCGTCACCTGGCGCGGGCGCTCTCGGCTAAGTTCATCGCCGACCAGCTGGAAGGCTGGGCGTTGCAGCTGAAACCGGGCGAACCGGCTTACGTGGAGTATGAAATGCCCGAGGAAGCCATGGGCATGGGTCTTACCGACGCCGCCCGGGGCGCTCTGGGACACTGGATAGAGATAAAGGACAGGAAAATCGCCAACTACCAGTGCGTCGTACCCACCACCTGGAACGTTGGTCCGATGGACGATAAAGGGCAGCACGGGCCCATCGAGCAGGCTGTCATCGGCACCAGAATCAAGGACGAGAAGAATCCCTTTGAAATCGTCCGCATTATCCGCTCCTTTGACCCCTGCCTGGCCTGCTCCATTCACGTTGTGACACCTAAAGGTCGAGACCTTGGTAAATTCAGGGTAGCGTAGGTTTTGAAGGAGATAAGATGATTTTATCAGAGCAAAAGCCGTTTGATGAGATACTGGGTTATCTGGAAAAAGACAAAAGCGTCTTCATCCTGGGCTGTAATGGCTGTGCCCAATCTTCCGGCAGCGGCGGTCCCGAGCAGGTAGCCGAGATGAAGGACAGGCTGACGGAAGCCGGGAAGAACGTCACCGGCACCAAGGTTATCGATTTCCTCTGCGGGAAAGCCCTGGTCAAGTCCGAACTCAAGGGTAAGGTTGACCAGCTGGAAGCCGCCGATGCTGTTCTGGTGCTGACCTGCGGAATCGGCGTTCAAGCAGTGGCCGCCTCCGTCAATAAGCCAGTGTATCCCGGCTGCGACACGGTCAATCTGGGAGGTAGCCGCGGCGAGTGGGAAGGCAGCGAGCGTTGCTACGAGTGCGGCCAGTGCCTCCTCTATTACACCGGCGGCATCTGTCCCCTCACCGCCTGCACCAAGAGCCTGGTCAGCGGCGCCTGCGGCGGCGCCAATAACGGGAAATGCGAAATATCGCCGGACCGCGACTGCGGCTGGGAGCTTATCTATAATCGACTTAAAGAGAGGGGTCTGCTGGATCGCCTGGCGGAGATAATAGAACCGCTTGACCATAAGAAGATAATGCCCCGTCCGGAAATGATGTCCACCTCTCGCTACGCTCTGGAGCAGTCCGATAAGGAGGTGAAAGCATAGTGAGCCTTCAATCAAAACTGGAATCAGGGAAATTTGCCATATCCTGCGAGTGCGGTCCGCTTAAAGGGACCGATACCACCGAGTTAATGGAAAATGTCGAAGTTCTCAAGGGGAAAGTGGATGCTGCCAACGTTACCGACCAGCAGAGTTCGGTAATGCGCCTGGGCTCTCTGGTAACTTCGGCGTTGTTGGTGAAGGCCGGCCTCGAACCCATCTTCCAGATGACCTGCCGCGACCGCAACCGCATTGCCCTCCAGTCTGACCTGCTCGGGGCATGGGTGCTGGGCATCAAGAATGTCCTGGCGCTTACCGGTGACCTCCCCGCCCTCGGCGATCACCCCGGCGCCATGGGCGTCTTCGACCTCGACTCCGTGACTCTCCTCCGGGCTATCACCCGCCTTAACGAGGGCTTTGACATGACCGGTAATGAGTTGACGGGTAAGCCGGCTTTCTTCCCCGGGGCGGTGGTCAAGGTCGAGTCCAATACCGAAGCCTCAACTGAATTACAGATTGCCAAGATGCAGAAAAAGGTTACCGCGGGGGCGAAATTCATCCAGACCCAGGCCGTCTATGACGCCAGATCGTTCGAAAAGTTCATAAAGCGCGTGGAAAAATTCAATGTCCCCGTAATGGCTGGAATTATCCCCCTGAAGACCGCCGCTATGGCGAAGTACATGAATGCCAGCGTGGCCGGCGTGCACGTACCGGACGACCTGATAGCGAAGATGGAAGCGGTAGCCAAGGAAGACCGCGCCAAGACCGGCATCCAGATTGCCGCCGACCTCATCAAGCAGATGAAGCCCATGTGCCAGGGCGTGCACATTATGGCTATCGGCTGGGAGAAAAGAGTACCGCAAATCATCGCCGAAGCCGGACTTTGAGCTAATCATTCCTGTGGATTCCGGCCCTCGGGCTGAACTCGGGCTGAAGCCTTCGCCGGAATGACAAAATATGAGTAAATCCCCGGTGTCTATAATACGGGCACCGGGGATTCTTTTATTTTAGGCTTGTTTTTCATATTCGGAAGTCTTATAATACCAGCACTATATTT
>Ga0209635_10000353_pt1 | contig 30503 bp, 23 predicted proteins | sample DeeMarSWOR230_32_FD_187463 | JGI IMG/M metagenome (GOLD analysis project Ga0209635, IMG submission 187463) | Marine sediment microbial communities from White Oak River estuary, North Carolina - WOR-2-30_32 (SPAdes) (version 2) | ecosystem: Environmental > Aquatic > Marine > Intertidal zone >...
CCCAATGTTGACCTCAACGACGATGGCAGAATAAGCATAACCGATGTAGTAATAGCAGCACTAAACTTCGGAGAAACATACCCCTTCCCCTGACCCCACAAACAACAATCTCATCGTTTCTGTCTATGCATTTCGCCTAAAAGAGGAGCATGCATGCATACCTGGAGATGCTTTTGGAATCACAGCTATACTTGAACTCTACGCAACCTTATATGGAGTTACAGAGCCGCATGGTGTGGTAGCTTGCTTAATTCTTAACAACTTCAACAACTCTTGGTCAGAAGACACGATTACAGCCAATAATCATCCCCCATATCCAGGAGATGTGGAGTTAGATACTGATTACGTATCTAATGATGAAATTTTGTATGAATGGATTGTTACAGAAGCTATTGTGAATGCTACTGCTAACAACGCTACTGCTGTAACCATGACTCATGAGAATTCTTTGGGGACTTCAAACACCAACGATTTCATTCACTTCAAAAGAAGCTTCTTTTACAAAAAGCCCAAAACTCACAATATCTTGGGAAGGTATAATCCCAGAGTTTCCATCATTCCTTATTCTACCACTATTGCATGTATGCATTTATCTCTGTGAACCTCGCTCCGATCTATCCGGTTGATGTGGGTATAAATCCGTCTCAGTCAATTTGACCCTATGACTTTTTTGAGTGATTGTGTCACTTGGTCTACATCTTCCTCGGTCATGCCATAATAAATCGGCAAAGCAAGGCTGGTTTCATAAGCTCGCTCCGCGTTAGGCAGATTTTTCCTTGAAGAATCAATGATTCTCTCATAACACGGTTGAATGTGAAGGCAATAGGTTCCAATCTGCGCTTCAACGCCTTCTTTTCTCAATTTGGAAATGACTTCATCACGACTCAGCCTAGGTTCAACAACCGTGGATACATAACACTGGTAGGTATGGGTGCAGTAGTCGGCTACAAAAGGTTCACTGACTTCCTTCAGCTTTGAGAGAATTTTGTCGTATATTCCGGCCACCCTTTGTCTGTCTGCGATCAAATCGGCTACTTTTTCCAACTGAACTATTCCGATTGCAGCGCAGATGTCTGTTAGACGATAATTGTACCCAACATACTTGAAAACACCCCTTCCCCCTTGTGTTACTAGACCATGGTTTCGAAGGGCCAAAGCCTTTTCCGCTATCTCCTCGTCGTTTGTGACCAGCATTCCCCCCTCACCTGCGGTCAAGATTTTTCTAGGATGGAAGCTGTAGCAGGATATCTCTCCGATGGTGCCCACGTCCTTTCCCTTGTACAACGTGCCGACACCACATGCTGCATCCCAGACAACATGCAGATCATTTTCTTCCGCAATTTCAATAATGGGGTCCATGTCGGCGGAGTGGCCGAAAAGGTGAACCGGTATTATGGCTTTAGTCTTTCGCGTAATCAGCTTAGGTATCTCTTCAGGAATTATGTTGAATGTTTTCTGATCTATATCGCACAGCACAGGCTTCGCTCCCTGATAGATCACTACGTTGGCTGTCGATGGAAAAGTGAAGTCGGCAACTACAACTTCGTCTCCCCTTCTAATTCCGAGGGAAGCTAGGGCTAGATGCAATGCCGTCGTGCACGATGAGGTGGAAACAGCATAACGGGCCTTCAAATAATCTTTAAACTTCCTTTCGAATTCCTTCAACATCTCGCCCTTTGTTAGAAAACCACTTTGAAATACTTCTCGAATTTTCTCTAACTCCTCACTTCCAACATATGGGCGAGTCAGAGGAATCTTTTTTCTAAGCATATCTTTTCACCATTTCCAGACCTTCGATTCTCCAATTAACGTTTTATGAAAAGCAAACCATAATTTAAATCAATATTACTGCTGCCTGAATATTGTGCGTGCGCATTAAAATGCTTGATTAACCCTAGGAATCGCACAACCGGTTAAAAATGGTTCTAAGAGCCATAAGGACATCAAATAACAAAAAGAAGAAATCTCTGGGATGTGCCAGCAATATGGCGCGGAGATTGATAAACATTTTTTCTCATAATTTGTGCAACAAGAGATAAAAATGTGGTGTGCATATGCTTAGAAAAAATTATCGGGAAGTGTAGTATGGCTAAAAAAATGAACATATATCCAAGGTCGGAATGTATCCAGGACATTAATAACACATTTAGGTTAGGTTTAAGAATTAAATATGATCTATTGGAAGGATAACAAGTACCATGAAAAAGCCAAAAATCTTAGTGATTGGTTTAGATGGGGCCACCTGGGATTTAATTGAGCCTTGGGTCGAGGAAGGGAAGCTACCGACTATTCAAGGGCTTATGAAAAAAGGTACATATGGAGATTTAATGAGCACAATACCACCGGTTACTGCTGCGGCATGGGTTTCGTTGTACACGGGTCAAAATCCTGGGAAGCATGGAATTTATGATTTTGTGACACCCAGAGGTGAGCTGATCAATTCTAGACATATTAAAGGAAAGAAGCTATGGCATATATTATCTGAGAATGGATTATCTTGTTGTGTAGTGAATGTTCCAATCACGTATCCTCCAGAGGAGATAAACGGATGTATAATTTCATGTTTTCTTACTCCTCCCGGGAGAAAGGACTTCGTCTATCCTCCTTCTTTCATGCCGATTTTAGAAAAGAATGGGTATAAAATAGATATTGAATTTGAGACTGGTTACCGTGGGTTTTTTGCAGGCGCAAAAGATATGCTTAAGCGTTGGGATCTGTTATCGGAAAGTTACGATATCAGTGAAAAGAGATACAAAACTGCACTTGACTTACTCAAGAAAAAGCCTTGGGATTTCTTTTTTATAGTCTTTAAACAAACAGATGTCGTACAGCACTTTTTCTGGGATAGAAAGGATGTTTTGTTAGATTTTTACCAAAAAATTGATGGATATGTCGCCGAAATTATTGCACGTTTCAAGACGGAGTGTTGCAATGGAAAGGATGAGATGCTGGTATTCCTAGTATCAGATCATGGCTTTGGTCCCCACAATAGCAAATTCAATTTATCTACTTTTATAAAAAATCATAAGTGCGTTAACGCTAAAGCACTAATGTACGCATCATTGTATTATGCTGCTCGTAGACTTTACTCATTTTTAGGTAGGGTAATCCCCATCAAACTATTTAGGAAGCAAAATGTATCGCAAATGCTGAAAAATCGTGCTCGTTCTCAGTTTCCCTTTCGTGGGGAAAAATATGGTGTTGGGGGAGGCATTTATATCGATAAACAGCACCCCGCAGTTAAGGATTATGAACTTTTGAGGGAAAAAATAATCAATGGGTTGAAAATGATAAGGCACCCACGAACGGGTAAACATGTTTTCAACGGTGCTTGGAAAAGAGAAGAGATATATAAAGGTCCATACGTCGACAGCGCTCCAGATGTAGTATATTTAATGGAACCTGGTTATTCAGCTGAGTTCAACTTCTCAAGAATCAGCGATGACTGGCTAGATTCTACTTTTCCAGGCGACCATTGCCTAAATGGACTTCTCCTAATTATGGGCCCGTATATTAAAGAAAACATGAAGTTGAACGGAGCCAACATTTATGATGTTTCTCCCACGATTTTGTATTTGATGGGATTGCGTGTTCCGGAGGATATGGACGGTGAAGTCTTGACGAAAACAATCCAACTGGGGTTTTTGCAAAAACATCCAATAACGTATCAAAGGGTTACGGCTGAGGTCAAAGAAGAAAGCAAAGTTTATACCGATGAGGAAGAGGAAAAAATTAAGCAAAGATTAAAAAGTTTAGGCTATTTGGGCTAAATGCGTGCGCATATAGGTAAAGCAAGTAATTTCATGTTTAGTTCGTGGGGATTTTATTGGTCTATCTAATTGAGAGTTTGCATCTAATCAAGGTCTACTTAACGGCCCTAAAATTTAAGGATGCTTTAAGGCTCGTATTGAGGACGGTGATACTAAGTAATCCCCTGTTGCCGAAATTCTTTGTTCGACCTTTGCTTTTCCGGGCCAGTAGAATTCTGCTCGAGCCTGAGAAAAAACTGAAGGATATTGGCGAGGTAAGTATTTGTAGGTACAAGGATGGAGCTGATGGTGCACTGTGTATTTCGATAGATTACGAACCCTTTCCGCAAATACTACGGTCCGTAAGAGTGGAACGTGGCCTAACCGAAAGAATACCCGAGGCATCAATTGAGATCTTGAGGTCATCCGAAAAATACAACGTTCCGATGAGTTGGGGTGTTCTGGGTGTTCTTGCACTCCAAGACCCCTCAACTTTTGAAAGGATAGTCGCTTCAAAGGTCAAACAAGACATAGGGTCCCATTCCTTCAGTCATGTAATATTTAATAGCCCCAAATGTTCCAACATTGTAGCTAGAGCTGAAATCTCAAAGGGTATAGATGCATTGAAGGGAATAGAGCATGTAACAAGTTTCATTTTTCCCAACAATAAAGTAAACTATCTTAACCTATTGAGAGAACACACGTTCATTGCATACCGTGGTGATATGGTGGGAAAACTAGCCTATCCGTCAAAAACGGAAGGTCTCTGGGACATCCACAAAACGTATTATGTTCATGAAAAATCTATTTATGAAATTAGTTTTATCTTAAGGCTTATTGACCTAGCTATTAACTATGGTTGCGTTTTCCACCTCTTTTTTCATCCTTGGAACTTCAGCCTAGATGGGAGCCCAAGAAAATTCGCAAAGAAGGTCTTGGAACTGATACTGAATTACGCAACAGAAAAACAGAAACAAAAAAGACTTTGGATATGTACCATGCGTGAACTGGCAAACTATTGCGAAGCCAGAGAAAACTGCCGTATCAAAAACATTGACAAAACGGAAGACAAAATCAGTTTCTCAGCAAAATGCAAAATCAGCGACCCTCGATTCGATTTTCCGCCCGAAGTAACGCTAAAAGTTCGGGTTCCTAGAAAAGTCAAAATCACAAATGTTTTGGATGGTGAAAAAGAGCTGGATCGAGACAAATGGCATGTAGCAGAAAGGTTCATGATTCTATCTTTATCCTTTGAAAAGCCTCAAAAGGAAATCCGAATATTAATTGAAAGCTAGCTAAACTTACGTGTGCATTCTCTATTCTATTTCTTAAAACTATTGTCTGTTACTCGTTTTCCAACATGTATGGTAGTTCTTAATAATTAATAAGGGCTATATTCACCCTAATGAGAGCTGATACACACTATGAATCAAAGCACAATCGCCGTACTCCATTGCCCTCATTGCGGATCAACTTTCCACATAGATCAAATAGTGGAGAAGAATAAAGAAGACATCATCCACGCCATAATTAGTTGCGAATGCCGTAAATACCCAATTCTGGAAGGAATACTTGTTATGCAAACAAGTGAAAACGTACAAAAAGTAATTGAGAAAGTAGAAAAAGGATCTGTCGCTGGTGCTTTCAAGCTTTTAGTTCAAAGCGAAATTATTGAAACAAAAATTACAGCACCAATGTCATTAAGGAGGGTTGCTGCATTCTTCAAAATATGGTTGTATTTATCTAAAAAGTATAGAGGATCACTGAGAAAATTGAAATATCTCGAGGGGATTAACGAAGCGTCTTTTTGTGAGATGATCGAAAAACTACTGTCGGGTAATCTTAGAGATTATTTCATTCATCGTTTTTCATTTCAATCGTTTTGGAACATTTACCCGTTAATCCCATTAATAAAAGAGACAGGTACGCCCATATTGGATTTCGGTTGCGGCTATGGGCATGGATCCTTTATACTCTCTCAACTTTTTCCACCTAAAAATATATTTTGCATGGAGAAAAGCTATCTTAAGCTTTTCTTAACAAAGAACTACTTCGCTGATACCGAGCGCATATGCTTGGACAAAATTTCCTTGTTACCTTTCAATGATAATTTTTTCTCCACCATTTTCAGCATGGACGCATTTCATATAATATTGTCAAAGTTGTTTCTAGCAAAAGAATTTCAACGTGTTTTGAAGACTAACGGGGTATTGTTATTAACTCATCTTCCCAACGCATACGGGTACAATCCATTTCCATTATCACCAGCAGCATACCGAAAGCTATTTGATATGTTAAAGACAAATCTCATACCAGAAGAACACTTGGTGAAAAAATTATACGAAAATACATTGGATCTAACTAAGCAATACCCCAAAGAGTTAGTCAACTCTTCAGATGCAAATACTCTGATAGGTAGCCGCAAAAACGATATATTCAAACGCTACTCTAATGTCAAGGACGAGTTCTTAATGCTCAAAAGCAATCTGAAATTAAACCCGATTTATCAACTTAAAGAGAAAAATGGCAAAGTCATATTGATCAGAAAGTTACTAGACAGGTATAAACGTGAGTCCCCACTGCCGGATAAGATTCTACCTCAAGAACTAGAAATCGATAAAGAAATCTTACATATAGTCAAGAAGAGGGGAACAGGGGCAACTCAAGAGGAAATAAAAGAAATATATGAGTTAATGAAAAAATTCGTTTTAATAAATGTGCCACCTAACTACATATAACGTCAAGGCCAGCTTTCTTCCACCATGTCGCTAATTCTGTTAGGGTTGCAAACCACACATCTTTATGGCCTATAGCATATTCTACAAGGGCTTTTAACGCTCCAACATACTCCCTCATCCCAATCCTTCGCGGATGAGTCTCCAAGACGTACAGACCTTCCTTCCTGTAATGATAATCAAAATTTCTTTTCCAGATTTCAGCTATTTTCTTCCAGTTTCTGATTCTTGCCACTTCTATTAGGCCATAATCGTCCAAATAAGACATAGGAATTTCGAAGATGCCAAGCCTTTTTCCTTCAAAAATTGGATTAAAGGGCAGACACTGGTTTTCCTTATCTCCGAAAATTCCCACCCCCTTATAGTCAAGGCTGAAGCGCTTTAAAGGACTCTTTATGACGTCGATAAGATCACTAATCACACGTCTCAGTGTTTTTTTCCTGATTTCGATAAATCTTCCTCTGAAATTAACTAGAATTGCTTCACCGACCATATGGGAGCTGTCATAGGAAAGACCTAGTTCATCAGCAACCTTGAGAGTGACTATATCCATATTAACATCTGGCGCTCTGAATCCATTTATTTTAATTCCAGAGAACTCTCTAATTATTTTCATCGTCTCTTCCATCCTCCTTTTTTGCTCAGCGTAACTTTGACCCCTAAACCCACTATGAACGTCTCCGTGCCCCGCTATCTCATCCCCATGGTCAATTATCTGTCCAACGCAATCTGAATCCTCGAAGAAAACTTGGCCAGTTATAGGAAACGTAAATTTAATTCCAAAGTCGTCTAAAACTTCGAGTATTCTCTCCAACCTTCCGTTAGTGAGATCCCATGCACGGTCAACATCGCCTGTGAGACAAACCGCTACCTTCGCTTCTTTAGGCCATTTCACTGTAATGCCCCCCATTCTGTAGTCTTTTGCTGTTCTTATATTCTGAAAGGTTGTTTTGCAATCATCCTCGATTATGACTTTTCATCATTTTCTATCTTTTCGCCAGATAAAAATCACGTTTTTCCTGATGAGGAAATAGTCTCCAATTTTCATTCACGTAGCAGAAAATTTGCAGTTGTTTTCGATTGCCCTCTAATCGGAATGTCTACACTTGCTACAAGGTTATTTGGTTCTTGAAATAATTCTACTTTACATGAGTATAAATATAGCTAACTCAGATTTACCTCTGAACATTTATAGTGATTTTCGGTTCATAAGGGTAAAATAAGTCTTCAAAGGCAAGAAAGAGATGTGGGGTGAGAAAGTTTAAGATACTTGTCACAGGCGGAGCTGGATTCATAGGATCCCATCTCACTGAGAGACTGCTGGAACCTGATAACGAAGTCATAGTTTTGGATGATCTCTCCACGGGATCCGAGGAGAACCTGAGGGCTGTATCGAAATCCACAAAGTTTAAGCTTGTAATGGGAGATGTCCGAAGCGCCAGAACAGTTGAAGCCTTGGTGAGGAAAGTAGATTTCGTGTACCATCTAGCTGCAAAATCCTTGCCCGTGTCTTTGCAGCGACCAAGGATTGTTCATGAGGTCAATGCTACGGGTACTTTCAACGTGTGCATGTCGACAAGAAAAGGCAGAGTCAAACGCTTGGTCTACATCTCATCCTCCGTGGTGTATGGGACAGCTCAATACATCCCAATAGACGAAGGGCATCCGCTCCAGCCTAGGACTCCATATTGCGCGAGCAAGGCGGCAGGTGAAATGTACGTCCGCTCTTTCGCCAATGCTTGGGGAATACCCGCCGTAATAGTGAGGCCCTTTAACACATACGGGCCCAGGGCAAGGAAGGGCGTTTACAGTTCAGTGATTCCATGCTTTGTTGATAGATGTCTCTCGGGGAAGCCGCCGATAATTTATGGTGACGGGAAGCAAACAAGAGATTTCACTTACATATCAGATATTGTGGATGGGATAGTCAAGGCTGCCGACTGTGATGATCTGTTAGGCGATGTCGTCAACATAGCCCGTGGCGAGGAGGTATCCGTCAACAGAATAGCAAATATTGTGTTGAACCTGACAGGACTGGAGGACAAGGTTAATCCCGTCTTTGAAGTCCCAAGGCCTGGGGACGTGAGACGACAAGTAGCAGATATATCCAAGGCAAAAAGAATACTTCATTTCAAACCAGAAGTTTCCATAGAAGAAGGCATCGAAAAATATATCAAATGGAGAAAAACAAGCTAATTCTAACAACATCTTCTATCTTAAAAAGCAGATTTAACCAATGCCATCCAACGGCTTCTTGTAAATCACTGCCGCGTCGCGGCCTTTACAGAGTGAATATTTGACAAGTGTTGTCCTATGAAGCCTTCCCCTCCAATAAAAAGCACCGTCATTCCTTTACCTTCTCTAAAAGTTTAATTACTTTACATGGAACTCCAACAGCAACAGACCAGTCTGGAATGTCGTGTGTCACAACACTGCCTGCACCAATAATTGTGTGACTTCCAATGTGAACACCATGCAGCACAATAGTTCCCTCTCCAACTTGAGTGTAGTCACCAACAGATGTTGCTTCTACCTCTTTCACGTGCCTTTTAGGATACACTGTGCGATAGCTTGTATCATGGGTATACATTCTTACAAAGTTTGCGATTGAACAATGTTTACCGATAGTTAGCTGTGCGTTGAGCCCATCCAAGAAACAGTAGTAGCCAACCCATGTGTCTTCACCGATAATGACATCTCCTTGAATAAGAGTGCCTTGACCTATGAACCTAGCTTTTATGTCACGCAAGAATTACACCTCGTTTGCGAAAGTCTTTGTCCTCCTAAAGATGTTTTTAACCCTTCATAAGTTAAGCGCGCATAGTAAGTTATGATGTAAAATAATGTTAAATGATGACAAAAACGGTGACAAAAGGGTGACTTTCCCTTTTTTTGCTGAGACCTGAATTTACATGCATGCATGGGCGTAGAAACAGGTCTATTCGTGGAACCAGACAATTCGTAACGTCCGACATACACCGCAACCGCTTGGTAACCTCTATAGGAACCGAGCGGGTCAGTCACAAACACTCTGTTTCCAGTTTTGTTAATCCCACCGAAAACAATTGAGACTACAAAGAGCCTAACCCGCGCGTGTTGTGTATAAAACTGCTTTATGTCTCCGATGCGTTTTGCAATAACCTCTACATCGATGGGTTCATCGTACATCAATCGGCATGCATGCAACGCTAATATATATACCATACAAATATTAACTTTATGAAAGTTTCGTTATAGTGGTGATTAAAGTGGCAAGGAAGGTTGTTAGGGTAATCCACGAGCCCAAAATCATCAAGGTGCTGGCGGATCCGGTGCGCAGAGAGATACTGCGCCATGCATACATGCATGCAAGTCACCAAGGAGGTCTAGTTTACAGAGCATTAACGTCTTGACGGGGTTTCTTTTGTGAAGAAGGTTTACATCCACCAAACGGCCGTTGTTAACAAAACCGCTAAGATAGGAGAGGGTACAAAAGTCTGGCACTTCGTTCATGTTAGGGAAAACGTTGAAATAGGCAGGAATTGTGTGCTCGGACACTCTGTTTACGTGGGCAAAGGAGTGAAGATTGAAGACGGCGTGAAACTCGAGAACCGGGCAACTCTATATCCGGGGGTGAAAATTGAAGACAAGGTTTTCGTAGGGCCTCATGTCACTTTTACAAACGACCCATATCCCAGAAGCTTCAATACGAATTGGAGAATCGTGGAGACGCTTGTGAAAGAAGGAGCATCTATAGGAGCAGGATCGGTTGTGGTGTGTGGTGTCACTATAGGCGAGTATGCCATGATAGGCGCTGGCAGCGTGGTCACAAAGGATATTCCGTCGCACGCCTTAGCATATGGAAACCCGGCTAAAGTCAGGGGTTTCGCGTGTAAATGTGGTGTGAGCCTCAAGAAAGAGGAGGAGAACCGGGAGTTCATTTTGATGAAGTGTCCCAGTTGCGGTGAAAAATACAAGATGCTAACGGAGATTTATGCAAAAATAGACAGAGATGGATAGTGAAGTGAATTGAGGCGGACAATACCCATCGCAAAGCCGGTTTTGGGAGGGGAAGAGGTGGAAGCCGTGAGAAAAGTTTTTGAATCAGGCATTCTGGTCCAGGGAGGGAGAACAAGGCTTTTTGAGGAGGAATTTGCGGAGTATATAGGTGTGGAACACGCTGTCGCCACGGCAAACGGAACCGTAGCCTTAGATACTGCTCTTAAGGCTCTTAAGGTAGGTCCAGGCGACGAGGTTGTCACCTCTGCCTTCTCTTTCGTAGCCTCCAGCAACTGCGTGCTATATCAAAGGGCAAAACCTGTCTTCGCCGACATTGACCCAAGAACTTTTAACATAGACCCATTCGATGTCGCCGAGAAGATTACCATGAAGACCAAAGCAATAATAGTTGTGCACTTGTTCGGTCAGCCTGCAGAAATGGATGCCTTGAAGGAAATCGCTGAAGACCATGAAATAGCCTTGGTAGAGGACGCTGCCCAAGCCCATGGAGCTGAGTATAAAGGGCGGAAGGCAGGTGGCTTAGGAGATGCTGGATGCTTCAGCTTCTACGCCACGAAAAACATGACCACAGGCGAAGGAGGTATGATAACTACAAACACCGGCGAACTGGAGAGAAAGGCCCGTCTGCTCAGAAATCATGGGGAGACTGGAAAGTATCACCATGCCATCCTTGGATATAACTACCGTATGAGCGAGATCACGGCCGCAGTTGGGTCGGTGCAACTGAGAAAGCTTGACAAATTAAACGAGAGGAGAAGGAAGAACGCCGACCTCCTAACCCGAGGAATCGAAAAGATTTCCGGTCTAACTGCTCCATACGTGAAGGATAATGTTAGACACGTGTTTCATCAGTATGTTGTAAGGGTGGAGGACGGTTATTCCATGGAGCGGAACAAGCTTGCTGAGCATCTGAGGGAGAGGGAGGTAGATGTGGCCGTGCACTATCCAACTCCACTCTATAGGCAACCTCTCTACAGGAAGCTAAGTTACGGAAAAACCGTCTGCCCAATGACCGAGGACGCTTCCAAACGGGTTCTAAGCCTGCCAGTTCACCCCTCTGTCACCGAAGAAGACACCATGTATATCCTAGACCTTTTGAATGAGTTATAGCATGATGGTTGGAAGAAAACGGATCGCAAAAAACCCTCGCGCACATTAAGCATGCATGCATGCTACCCCTACGCAGACACACTTTTTTACGTCACTCTTTTTGAGGTAGTAGCAACATTAAGCTAACACTAATGCGGTGACAAAATGCTTTGCGCGCGTATTCAAGACTCTGAGGGCTAATTCGAGTGTTCTTCTTCCTGATAACGGGTTATATTAACTTGATTTTGCTATTTTTTCCTGAACCTTCTGGTATACCAGCTTATAGTATGTTTTAATCCCTCTTCAAAATCAACTTTTGGTTGATAATTTATTAGTTTCTTGGCTAGAGAATTGCTTCCAAAAAATCTGCGGACATCTCCAAGTCTAGGTTTGTCATATATCATTGGCTTTTTACAATTCATTAGCTTAGCAATTTTCGAGATCAGCTCTTTGATTGTTGTCTCCTTGCCACTGGCAATGTTTAAAGGTTTTCCTCTTGTTGCTTTCACTTTGTAAATTTTTATTGTGGCATCCACTAAATCGGTCACGTACGTGTAATCTCTTGTCTGCAGTCCGTCACCATGTATCACAGGAGAGTCTCCTTGGAGTATTCTTTTTATTGTTAATGGAATAACACCTGCGTATGTTCCTTCATTTTGTCTTGGACCATAAACGTTAAAGGGTCTTAAAATCGAAACGTCAATGCCAAAAGTCATATAATAAGATGACAAAAGGTGATCTGACGCTATCTTGCTGGCTCCATAAGGTGTAGTAGGTTTCAAAGGATGGTCTTCGCACATAGGGACCTGCACGGCACTTCCATACGCTTCAGATGACGAATAATGTATGAGAGTTTTAAAAACGTCTTTTCTTGCTAATTCGCACATTGTCGATGCAAGTTTAACATTTGTATCGTAGGACCATTTGGGCTCAACTAGAGAGGTAGGTAAAGGAATTACTGCAAGATCAAAGACGACATCGACGTTCTCATCTTTAAATATTTTTTCCATCTCTTTCTGTTTTGTCGCATCTTGATTGTAGATTTTCAAATCATGAAATTTTTGTTTTGCAAAATACAAGTTTCTTTTCTTTCCCAGATAGAAATTATCTACAACTACTAAGTTGTCCGGTTTCTCATCAATCAATTTTTCCACTAAATGGCTTCCAACAAAACCCGCGCCACCCGTTACAAGGATCGATTTGTTGGTTAGACGCATTTTCAATCACCACGGATTAGATCGGTTTCAATCAATTTTTTGAATGCACATGCGTGCGCACAGAATACTCAACTTTTCGAAATTCTATCCAACTCTTCTAAATGTTTCTTCGACGACCGCAGAAACGAAATAAGCTCATCTTTGGTCGTGAAGTTTGTCGATGATGTGCTTTTCAATAGGTTGAACGGTAATACGTAATGCCATTTATAGGCTTCCTCTAATGTGCGGTAATCCAATTCTCTCCATTCTGAAATGTCCCCTAAAATTTTTGTCAAGTATAGGAAAATGCGTTCACGGCTTCCCCATTGTTCCTTCCATTCATATGCGCCACTCTTTCTTCCAGGTATAGATTCCCAGTTGAAAATTGAAATTCCGTTTTTGTTTGCCCATTCTAGTATGTGATACGTAATTAGATAGTTGGCTCCATACTCGATGTATTTATGATCCATACTTATCATATAGACATCCATTACCCTCTTATTGAAAATGAAAAAACCTCCAGAAATCATCTTTTTTTCATGGAAAGCGAAAAGAAATTTCGCTTTTTCTTTTGGAATCAAATTCTTGAAGGCGCTATCAAACAATTTTCTAGGAATTGGAGTTGCTCCGAGCTCATTCATTCTCTTTTCATGTATCGCAAACCATTCGTTGACATTAGCTCGAGTTTGTTCATCTGAAATTATTGTTTGTCTCAGCTCAGCCTTTTTCAAATTTCTAGTAAGACTACTTCTTCTTGTATACTTGGGATGTGCCAAACTTCCCGTCTCATCGAATATATCGTTTAGATTTATGCACTGGATGAAGTTTTCCATTATGTAATCTGGTTTAAGGTGATTCAGGTAATACTCTTTATCGTCCAGAAAAGGGTTTGTAGCTATAGATATGGCAGCACAGTTCAAGTCTTTAGCTAAAGAAATACAATAGTCAAGTAGCGCCTTGTAGATCGGCTGACAAGGCACGTTTCTTTCATGGCAGATTATTCCAGAAATGGAATGCCACGGTATCGTGGTTAATAAATTACCTAATTCGCACTCGTAATAATACATTGGCAAAGCACCCACGATTTTGTCATTTTCTTTTGCTACAATAAAGAAGGGCTTATCTTTCCCTAAATCTAGAATGACGCTTCGCCAGTCTAGGCTATGTTGAATCAAACTCCATCCACATTTCTCTAGGAAATTCTCGTACGCATCTTCTTCTTTATCTGTTAATATGGCTATTTCAATCATTCAAAATCCACCATCTTTTTTCCATCAGAATAAATCTGCTACAAACCGACTAGGGATTTGCATCCTCCTGTAGTGTTCTAATGGTTCTTGCTGGAACTCCTGCCACTATGGTATATGGCAAAACATCTTTGGTGACAACTGCCCCTGCGCCTATTATGGCCCCTTTTCCGATATGAACCCCCGGCAAGATAAGGGCATTTGAACCAATCCACACATCATCTTCGATAATGACTTTTTCTTTTTTAATAAGATTCATCCTTACGTAGTTTTTTTCCGTCAATCTTGAATTGTTAGGATTAGATGAAGCGATAATAGTCACGTTTGGGGAAATAGCTACTCTATCTCCTATTTCAACAAGAGGTTCATAATCATCAGATATTACGAGGTTCCTATTCAAGACAGCATCTTTTCCCACCTTTACATTTGTTTGTCTGAATAGAAGTTTGCGGATACGGGCATCCGGATGGTTGATTGCCATCCATCTCACGGTCTTTCGGTTCAATTTGCCAATTTCCTCAATTATCTCTTCCTCTTTCAAATCTTCGTAGTCGAACATGATTTTCTGCACAATTCGAGAGGATACAGACATATGGCTTCCCTCCAAAACAACTCTTGTGACTTTTTGTGCTTCACGTCTTACCTTTTCTTTGACTCGACCATTCATCGAGTATTCCTAGAACTATTTTAACTACTTTCTTAATATAGACGTCTTTCACAGAAGGATCAATCCAGAAGTTTAAGATTCGCTCGCCTATGTAATCAGCATGTTTCAATCTTGAATTTTCTTCTATGTCTACAGTGAATAATCTGTGAAGGGGAGTGTACAATGTACTTACATGAAGCCCTTGTTTTCTTAGTGATTCGACAATTTTCCTTCTTTGTTTTTCTTCTTTGACCAAAATACTATACCTATACACTACGCTGTCGAACTTGTACCTAGGATGAGTGATATCCAGATGTCTCAATTTCCTCTGAAATTTTCTTGCGTTCTCATTTCTTGTTTCAATATTTTTGTCCAAATTATCTAGCTCATAATATACTATCTCCGCCCACTTTTCTCTAATTTTATAGATGTACATTTCTTTGAAGATATGTGGCATTAAGTCAAAGATTGATTTGGCCTTACTGGTGATTTTCAAAAGGTCTTGAGCTGCATAGAATATCCGCTTATAACAGTCATACATTTCTTCGTTAAAACTGGGATATTGTGGCACAGCTTTCATTATTTTCCTGCACCCCTCAGCAATTTCTTTGTCATCCGTAAGAATTGCTCCTCCTCCGCCACTATTTATGATCTTGCTGAAGCTAAGGATAGACAGGTCCCCTATCGAACCAAATTTCTTCCCTTTGTATTTCCCCCCCAAAGCTTGGGCCGCATCCTCGATAACGTATGCATGGAAATCGTTTGCAAGCTGCATAATCTGGTGCATGTCAGCCGCTTGTCCAAACAGATGAACAGGGATAATTGCACCAGTTTTGCTACTTATGATCTCCGAAAGAGAATCAACATTCATGTTATAGTCAAAAAGATTTACGTCACAAAAGGTAGGTTTTAAATCATTGTAAAGAACGGCGTAAAAAGGATCTGGACAGAGTATAGAAGGCAAAATAATAGATTTGTCTTTTAACTTCAGTGATTTTAAACCTACGAAAATTGCGGTTGTAGCCCTCCCTGTCAATACCACATGTTTTCGGTCAAACATAGAGGATAATTTTTCTTCTAATTTAACTACGTAGGAACCGCTAGCCATTAGGTACCATCCTCATTAACAAACTCCTAAACCTCGCAAAACCATGTTCCGTGGAAATTGGGAGCTCTTTCAGAGCGCCTTCCTCCAGTCTTCAACAGACTATTCTGAAACAAATGCGTTTGTGCATCTCACTTTTATGTTCCTCTCCACTTGATAAGTTTCTATGGAAGGAGGTATTGAAGAATACATCAAATGGCGAAAAGCCATGATTATCCCCTTTTATACATAGCCAGCAACGAAGGCATAATATCGTCGATACAGAACATTCGTTCAGCGTATCGCTTAGCCGCGGCACCTAACCTATTTAGTAACTCTTGATTATCTAATACCCGAACAATATTGTCGGCGAATTGCTCAAGATTACCCTGTTCAAATACAAGTCCAGTCTCGCCATCTCGAATAAATCTCCCAGTTCCTCCCGAGTTCGAGACCACAATCGATTTCCCAGCCAACATAGCTTCTCTGATAACCAGACTGGTATTGCTCAGGGGCGAAGAGGAGACAACTACGTCCGCCACTAAGTAGTATAAAGGCGCTTCGCTGTGAGGTACCCCTCCCGTGATTATAACATGCTCCTTTATCCCTAAATCTTCTATGCATTGAAGAAGCTCTTGGTAGTAGGTCCGATGTGCCGGAGGTCCGCACAAAACCAGTTTTGCATTAGGAATCTTTTCCAACACCTTGGGAAAAGTAAGGACGACTTGATCCACGCCTTTCTCGGGAGACATCCGTCCCAAGTACAATACAACCTTTTTATTGATTAGGCCAAGTTTCCGCTTGAGGTGATCGGCCTTGTCCTTTTGGGTGAGAACTTCTTTTAATTTCCCGCAGGGTACAATGTGTGAAGTTATTAGCACCTTTTCTCTGGGAGCACCCCATTTTCTAAATCTAGCCTCCGGCATGCCGTCATCGAAGAGTATGGCACAGTCTATGCGTTTCACTAGCTCTGCTTCTAATTCTACAAAGAATGGTTCAGTTAACAACCAAAGATACGGGTATATGATCTTAGTTTTGATACGTCGGACCCGAACGGTGAAAAGACTAGCCATCCCCAAGAATAATTCATGAGCTTGAGCGACATCATAACGACGATGGTCAAATGTGTAAAAAACCTCGTGTGTGGCCAAAATGAAGCCACACAAACCTCGAATAGCTTCAATGAAACACTCGCGCCAAATGCGTACAGGTTGAGTCGTCAAAATTCTACTCAGCGGTCTGAGAATGAAGAATGAATAATAGATCGTCGCTAGTGACGCCAAGAAAAAGTTTTTAGAAAATAGCCTAATTGTCTCCTTGTACATGTCGGACGGCCAAGGAAGTTTGAAATGAATAATTTTCGTTCCTTCGGCTTTCTCTTCAATACTTTCACCTTCGTGTGTTCGCCACGCAAATATGTGGATCTTAGATTCAGGATCGTATTGACGTAGTAATTTTGCTAGCTCTAGGGTAAAGATTTGAATACCGCCTGGTCGTGGGCTAAATCGATGAATTAAAAAGCAGATTCTCATGTTGTTGTACGGTCCCGACATCTGTACCTCTTGCTGAAAGTCAGTGCTAGTCACATTATTTAAGTTACGTGAATCTAAAATCTACTTTTAGATATTGGCAATTATAGAAAAGTTGCATGCAGGCTCTAGGCTCCACAATGTAAGTCACGACCTACTCGGAAATCGATCGAAAAGAATATGCTTGAAGCGGGTTTAATATGCAAATGGGACGTAATATTTTAGGTCATATGTGTTGAACGTTTTATTGAAGTCGTCGCGGAAGCTTGCTTTAGAAAATGCAGCGATTTTCGCGATTGCAAAGACAAGTTTCCGGTTGAGTTCTATCTTCTTTTTTTTATCGAATACCGCTCTTCCAAGTCTGACGAAATCTCTGTATTTGTAAAAGCGAAATAGAAGCTTAGGCCTTGTAAAGTGATATCGTTCAAAATGAGGATTTGTGATGTTAACTATTCGAAAAACAGTCCACAAATAACACCCACTTTTCGCAGCTCTACTCCACAAGTCCCAATCTTCAGAATATTGAAGATCTCTCCATCCACCAAGTCTTTCAAGGAGTTTTCTATCACCAATTGTAATGTTTTGCGTTCCTCTCAGTTTTTTGCTGACGGCCAGAATTGTTAAGAGTATCTTTCCTTCACAATGTTTACGGTAAAAATCAAGCAGGTCTTTTAGTTTAGGCATGAAAACGTCATCTAAGTCCATGTTCGCGATTATGTAGTCGCCTTTTGAGTTTTCGAAAGCAATTTGGCGACCTTTTCCCCGACTACACTTTTTAACTATAAGTTTTATGCAACCCCTTTCCGCATACTTTTGTAAAACCTGAAGTGTTCCATCATTGCTCTTGGCGTCCACAACGACTACCTCAAATTTGTCATTCGTCTGACCAAGAATGCTCTCCAATGAAGCTTCAACAGTATCTGCGTTATTTCTACAGGTAACGCAAATGCTATAAATAACGTCCAAGTCTTTTCAACCTTAACTTATGGGGCTGGTAATCCTAAGACCTATTGTTTGCACATTTGTTTACATTAAGCGAATCTGCTGCTTTTGGGAAACATAAACTCTATCTTCAATGCATCCTCATCGAGAACATAATTGGTCTTTATATATGGTCACAGTCTTAACAATTCAATAAATGGCAGGATTCTACTACAGCTCTCTCTTTCCTCTGTTGTTCATGCGCACATGTAGTAACGGTGAAGAGTTATAAGAAAAGAAGTTCTTCTATGCGCGCATGAGAAGTTGTTTTAGTCTTCTCTTTTGTCTAATCTTTTTCTGATGAGAAGATACATGGATGTCGCAACAGAAGCAACGATAGGTAGTCCAAGAAACTCTGGTACACTAAATCTATCGTCACATGAGAAATTGTCATAGACCTCTTCAGTACCCAAGTACGTGTCATATATGGCTTCTGCCTTATAGTTTCCCGGTATATCAGTTCCCGTGTTGCCTCCTGGTCCAGATATGCGTTGCCAGCTGGCAGATGGAAAAGTTGTAGACCAAGTTGGATTTGCAGAGTCCAAAGTGGGAAGACTACCAGTATATTCGAAAACGTTGCCTACCGGATCAATAACCTTCAAATTTTTAACAATATCAGGACCTAGGCTAACGAAGTTTATTGTTATAGTAACCGAGTCGCCAGTAGGAATCTTGTCCGGAGTTACATCAAGATAAGAGACCGCATGAATAGGCAGCACAGCAGTAGCTCCTAGAACAAATATAACGAATCCAATAGCAATCGTCAGCACTGCGGCGTATTTCTTCATGTTTACCACTTCGCCTACTGTTCTAACCCTTAATAACCCTTATGGACGATAAATCTATCTACATGAATTTAAAATCTATATACAAACTTCTGTGATTATGTTCTAGAATTACAAAAACTAGAAAGCAATGTAATGCTTAACAACACTTAACGTATTAAAGATGGACCCATCTTTGACTTTTAACGCACACGCATGTTGCCTGTACTTGAGTTTAGACTCTTAGTGATGTCCCACCTTCAGGAAGACCCTCCATAGGCTTTAGTAGATATTTGAAGGCTATGGTCCAGAATAGGAGCACCCATACAATGAAGAGGCTGTATCCAAGGTAAATGTGAACAGCCATGCCGGCGTCTATCCCGAGGAAGTAAACGACCAAAAAGATTGTGAGCAGTCTAAGAATGTTTACAAGAAACGTGCCGATGAAGCCGATGGCGGTGGAAAGTGCCTTACTTTTATTAGTAGCTTCTACATCTAGAATCATCAATACCGCGAGAGATCCGTAGGCTAGGATTCCCTTTATGCCGGTACAGTTCGCATCTATAGCCAGGGGTTGACCGACCCTCTGGACCGTTACCAAGTTCCCATTTGCATAGGCAGATATACCAAGCCCATTCAGCATGGACGTTATGAGGTTTGCGAGGAAGTTTTGCAGAAAAGCGACCTCTGTGATCCTGTTTTCGAGTTGGTAGCCCACAATAAGAATAACCAAGTAGGCGATGGGCAACTTGAAGTGCTTGAAACCCCTCAAACCGTAAAAGGCTATACACACGCTGACGAAAGCTATCAACATATCGATGAGGCCGAATCCGACGTCACTCGGAGTTCTGGGAATTCCCAGCACATAACGTCGATACAGGTTATATGTTATGTCCAAAGAATATATTCCAAGCCCCAACAATTTCTCTAGAAGCTTGCTTGTCTCGCCAATTCCCGCGATGTTATCCCACCTGGCTGCAAACCAGATTAAGAGAGTGAACGGTACGACAATTATGAAGGTTAAGGAGGTTCCGGTGAAAAAGATTGTTACTGGATTGAAAAATGCGAACAATAAGAAGAATAGAAATAGGTATTGTCGACTGATCATATAGCTACCAGCTAACCTTTCGAATCAGTGTAAAAATTATGTGCTTTATGGTTTTCCTCTTTGGATTAAAGGATTTGTCTTTCCACCTTAACAAAATTGTATTTTGAGGCACATTCACCGAGAATCTTTTCTAGCGTCAGTTCCACCGACCTCGGTCCCTTGAGCTTCATCAATCAATCTTTTGAGATCATGCATGCATCTGCGCATGCTTGGTTTCCTTGCCAGAAATGGATTTGCATGTATGCATGTCAAGTTTTGTCTGGCTCCTTTTATTCTTGTTATTTGTTAGGATGTTATTCTTGTACAATTACAAAAATAATGTTGTTTAGTAAGACTTAACAAATATTCCTGTAGTAATGCAGAACGCATATACAGAAATTTTCTTAGAGCCAATTCTGTACAATTGAGTGCCTCTTTTTTCAGTGTGCGCGTGGAAATGGTATGTTCCCTTGCTAAGGAGATTTAGAGGTTTTCCAGGAGAAGCTACGTTTTAATTTTCTTTTTGCAAGAACTGCGAACACTGTGGCGGTGGCGAAAGTGGCCAAAAGTGACATCCATGTTGGAAACTCGGATATAACTGTTAAGGAGATTTCAACTTGTACAGGGCTTGTAGGATGGAATTTGATGTAAAGGATTTTGTTGGTTGGATCGTAATGCCATCCTTGAAGGGTGGAACTAGAGCTGAGATCATCTAAAGAGTATTCATTTAGTGACCCAGTGTTGTTAGCGCTTACGCTTTCTGGTTGTCTTGTGCTGGTTACTAAGAGCCAGCTGGTTTGTTTGTATGGTCCTTGAAGCACGTAGGTTGCTGCTTCCGAGTTCGTGGACTGGTCTGTGAGGAAGATGTTTGAGTATAGTGCTTGGAGGTCTGATGTGGCGTTCATGATATAGATTGGTTTCCACGACTTAGCTGGGATTGTTGTAGTGATCGCGATGTCGGTTCCCGAGCCCTTGGCCACAACCTCCCAGCTTGCTACGTCAACAGCTACCCAACCTGCGGAGTCAATGCCATAGAAGTTTGCATCCAAATGAATCTCAAAGCTTGTCGTTACATTGTTGTTGCTCAGCCATAACAAAACATGACCGGGTTCTCCGTTTATGCTATACCAGACTTGTTGATGCCATGGTTGGAAATCTTTATACTGAGGATACCACCATACAGGTAACAAACTTTCCTTCCCTGCGGCAAAAAACATTCCATTCGTTATTAACACCAATATACTGTCTCGAGGTGCACCGCCAAACGGCCACCATGGACTTGGATCTGACATTCCAATGTCAGTCCAGCCTTTTTTGAGGTTCACTAAAACCCCTCTGCCTGAACCATAACTACTAACGCTAATTTGCGGTCTTGTGTCTATGAAGTCTGGTGCGGTGTATGGACTGTTTATAACATGATCTACGGGTATCTCGGTTGCGTCCGCAAAAATTTCGGTAGCCCAAGCTGGATAACTATTAAAACAAACCAATCCTCCGCCATTCGCAATAAAAGATTTAATTCTTTCCTGTGCGTTTGACTCAAGGCTACTTATGCTGGGCCTTCCTGAAAACCCAACAATTACATCAAACTGGTCGAAGTTCCCATACTTTGTTAGATTGAGGTCGCCTTGAATGTCTTTGAACCCTTCTAAGGTTACGTCGATAGCTGAAGTGAAGAATTGGGGGACTATGCTAACGTCTTGGTCTCCTATAAATAGAGCTTTACATGCTTGTTTTTCGTTTCCAAAGTATCCACCGTAGTACCTCATTCTACTCATTATTTGACCGTAATACTTGCTCCACTCTTGTAAGCCTACATGAGTTTCATGTCCGGTATCACCTTCTTCAAGTTCCATTATGTGACTCGCGTCCATGTCGAAAACATGCACAGATCTGCCTGAAAGAGGAAGGGTTAGCCTGTAGTCGAATCCGATTTGCTCTGCTGTTATAGCGCCTGTATTGTCCCATGTGTGACCTAAGCTTCCTCCAGGCCAGAATCCTAAACCATCTTGTCTTAAGATAGACTGAATCTTAACTTCTGATCTCCAGACAATTAGCTTGTCTTCAGGGGGACCTTCAGGTGGCAAAGGACCAGTAGTCCATTCTGCTGTATATGCATATTTCTGTCCACCTGCCTCTCTTGCTATTCGGTAGTTATTCGGAGTTATGTATATCCATTTTCTACCTGAAATTCCTTCAAGCCACTCTATCATCTCTATGCTTATCTTGTCTACCTGTAAGTTTAGGTATGTGTTCCATCCTCGCATGGGTTCAGGGGGATCGGGAGACGAAAAACAATTATATGGATTTAGGTCGTTGTCAACTAATTCTTGCAGTGAATAGGCATCTGTTGATTTAGCTCTAACTATTGCAAATATGATGTCTCCTTCTTCTCCGTTTGGTTTACTCCATGAAGCGCCTTCGTCCGTTGAGTATTTAGCGTGATAAGTTGCTCCCCCATAACTATCCTCTGGATATCTAAAAAAGTAAAATGGGGCTTCCAATGTTGGTGGATAGTTTGGGTCTTGGAAGAATCGAGGTGTTCTTAAGACGATCCAGTACTTTGTTCCTGCAGTTAGTTTTATTGGCAGATAAAAGTCGATGGGAAAGAGTCCGTGAACGCTTTGGTCGGTGTAGGAAATCTTTCCCCAGGTTAAGACTGCTGAAGAAGGTTCATCATTGTCGTCGGTTCTGATTTCTGCGATTAAGTCTGAACCTGGATCGTTTTCTGGTTTATTTGTGTACACTAGGATCCCTTTAGTTACAGTGTCTGTTGTAACGCTGAATGATTGACTCATCCATTTACTATCCGTGATAGTGATTTGAGAGGATAGCCTCCCTTCAACCGTAGTGCCTATGCGTTCTTGTGAAGTTGTTATTTCCATGTCTAAATCACCAACATCTGCTTGGTATCCCCAAGTATTGCCACTATCTGTGCTTCGTCTGTTTATGAAAATATACGGGTTTACTATTCTTGCCGGTCTGTATCCGGCACCAGAAGCGGATTTTAAAACTATCCAGTAGTGGTTTCCAGCTGTTAATGACTGAGTCCATCCACCGACATCATTCCACCCTAGACTTGGTGTAATTGTTTTAGACGTTAATTCTGTTATGGGTTTTGTGTCATCTCCACTGTACAAAGCCACAACCAAACCAGATGGGCTACCGTATATTTCAGACATGTAAAGAGATACCTGTGATAAAGAAGCGTCTTGATTTGGGACAAAACCAGATGCATACCACTCCGTATCTGTTATTCCTCCTGTCCCAGTTTCTCTGCCAAGGGCCTCTAATAATTGACTACCACCAACATGCATGAAATTCTCGACGGCTATGTTCAAATCTAATAGTTTAAAAATAAACGTTTCACTTTGACCTTGAAATCCTTCCGAGGCTGGGTCGGTTATGATCTGGTGCCATTGCCAACCCCTATTATTAGGAGTTCTTACAACAATATTGTATTGTGAATTTGGTTGCAAAGTTACTCTTTGATCTAAAGATATTATTCCGAAACCGTTATAGGGAAATCCTTTCATTGATTTTTCCGTGAAAGTAGCTGATGCTATAACAGTATCCGAAGAGTCTTTTATCTCAACAACTGATTCGCCTTGGTCCGAAATTCTGTCTGAGAAAAGAAATGTAACAGTATTAAACGAAATCTCTTTATGTGGAGTAGTAAATGCTTGCGTTAAGCCACTGCTGGATGTCGTTTTAATTACTTGTTCCTGATACGGATAGATTTTTACGTCGTTTCCACCCTTGTCTTGAATTTTTAGAACAGCGCTGCCTCTAAAATTCCACCAGTTGGTTGTATAGCCACTGTAGCAGTATTTGAAGGTGGATTCGTCTCGCTTGAAATTTCTATAATATGGCTGATAACAGTTACTTGCGTCTCCTCCGCTTGTTTGAAAAACTACCCAATAGTGATCACCTTTCGCGAGTCTTGTGTTGAAGGAAACAGCGGGTTGCCAACCTTCCCCTGAGACTGGTGCGGTATAGGATTCCAGAGGACTACCAAGATTCGCTGGTTGTTCTCCAGCATCATAAGGGCCTTCATTTCTATATAATTCAATGATTAAAGGGTTCGGAGGCGATCCTTTCTCTCGTCCGTACCAGACTATCTTGAACCCGTCTAAATTTTCTGGTGCCTGAAACTTAAAACCAGCAACATGACCAGTGTCTCCAGTTCCACCGTAGATTCCACTGAACCAGTAGGGTATGATTCCCAGCCATTGTCCGTATCCAAAAACAACTGACTGATCATAGAACATGTCGTACAGCATACATTCCGTTCCATCAGCTTTATGTAGTCCGGTGTCCACATCAACGATTTGTTCAAAATACTCAGAGTTCACGTAGTTTCTTAAACTGTAAGTTTGAAAGATGTCCCGTGCAATTGCGCCTTTACCTGCGTAATATTGGTAGTCACCTTTGAACTGTCCCAATCCGATCCATGATTCATGATGACCATAATATTCGTAAAGTTGTTTTAAATCCTCCTTCAATTGTAGGAAATAGAGTGGATTGTCAATCATCGCCCAATTTATGTCTCCAGCAGAAGCAACAGGACTATGAAGTGTACCATTTTCATGTAGACCAGCAAGTTCTGGAAACTCATTGTAGACGTCAGCATCCCACCCGCCATTCATGGTAAAACTCCATGCTTTTGCCCATTGGAATATCACCGACACACCATATTTATCGCAGGCACCCAGGAACGAGTCGAAAGCTTGATTAAACAGAATATTCGTCGAGGTTGTGTTGGCATGGGAAGTTCCAGAACCCCACCCAGGAACCCACACGATGATTAATCGAAGATTGAAGGGTAAGAAATAGGTTTCAATAACCTTTGACCATCCTTCAAGATCCGCATCGACGCCTAAGTGTGCACGAAACTGGTTTAAATGTTCCATGTAAAAACCTAACGGTCCAATAATATATGTGGAACCTGAACTCGACTCTAGCGGATCTCCGGTAATAGGCGCGTCTTGTTCGCTTGTGCACAAAGAACTCCCAAGATTCTGAGCGAGACTAATAGGTGCTACAATATTCAATATGAAAAAAATTGCGAGCAGTGTGCCAAGAATTAGACGTTTTTTCATGTAGCCACCAAGCCATGGAATTGAGATTCAAAGGAAATATTGTGTAGTAAGACTTAATAAACATTTCCGTAGAAATGTAGAACACATACACAATTTTTTCTTAGACCAAAAATCATTACGCGGTGCAACTTTTGGGGGATATAATTCTCTTTCTTGATAAAGCTATGAGTATTGTAGCCAGGGAGAAAGTAATCAGAAACATTGGCCATGTTGGGAACTCTGGGATAACTGTGTAAACGTAGTATTGCCCAGCATTGTCGTTGACGGCGGTTTTCCCCGCATTGTCATAGGCGAAGATCATGTAGTGCACATCTGTTCCGTTTGGAAATCCAGGGATATCTCTTCTATAAACAAGGACATCCTTGGTCATCGTTGTGTTCGTCCAAACAGTGCCGTTGTCTATACTATACGAGAGAATCACTGCACTCACTCCGCTCAGTTCGTCCGTTACACTCACTGAAACCGTTGCATTCTGGTTAGGCATCACCGTCTCTGGTTCCTGAACGGGAGAGCCGATAACCGGTGGCGTCTCGTCTATCACGTGTTCAGGACCAACATATTCCATGCTTACCTTGAGACAGTCCATATAAATGGTTGGGAACGGTTCGTCCCAGCCATTTGTTGAGGGGGGAACCTCATAGTTTCCTATCATTAATGTTCCGAACCACGGATAATCTCGATCGCGATTGCTTAAGTTTGTGAAGTTATAGTATAATTGGCCGTCGACCCACAGTCTCCATATTCCGTCGGTTGCTCCATACGCAGAAGCAAGTTTGTTATACCATTCCACACAATACCACTGTTTGGGGTTAAGAGTCCATTGGTCTGGATATTCTGGATCATCTAAATAGGCTCTATCTCCAGCATATGCGTTGTAATAAGTTCCTTGAAAATACCATCCCTCTTGTCCAGATTGAGCCGAAGTAAAATACATGGCTCTCAATTGTGTAACCACATAATGGTCAGTCCAACTATACGGAATTGGATACTCTGGAGTCAAAATCATGAAGTAAAGCCACCACGCCGGTGAATTACCAGGAGCCCAACCGTTAGGATACGTCCAAAAATCAGGAAAATAAACATATAACCTAACATAAACCTCTGTAACATTCTCAAAAGTTTTGAAAGCCCAAGACTGGGACCCAGAAACCGCTCCACTCGCAGATTTCATAGAATAATTTCCATGGTGAACTGGAAATCCATCACTCTGATTTCCAGTTTCCACGTAGGCTCCCTGCGTTCCCCATGTTCCATTCCAATCATCAAATTGATTTTCAAAACCTGATTCGAAAAGGATGCTCCCGGATTGTGCGAGCGTCTGTATTCGGAAATCGTTAATTCTAAATGTGGCAAGTACTAGAAAGCAAAGAATAGGGAAAATGAGGATTTGTTTTCTCGTTATCATCATCCCCTTTAACTTTCACTTTCATTGCAGTCCTTCAGTTTACGGTGCATGCATCCATGCATGTCAGGAGTCATTAATATAAGGGTTTTGCAGATTTCGCTTAAATTTTGTGAATTGGCAATACGAATTGTTTGTTTAGTGGCGGGACAAGACGAATGCGCTTGAATTAAACATATAGAAAATTGTTACATAAAATATTAAATACTACGCGCACGTTGAATGTAGATCGTGATCAAAGTGAAAAGAAAGTACAAGTTGGGTTTGATTTACCTGGTAATGGTCACTATCATCGTTACTACCATAATCGTAACCGTTAGCCTCAGCCTCAATGAATCCGAAACGTTTCCTTGGCAGATTACTGGTAGAGAAGTTGTTGTTGGTCAACAACCCGCTCCCAAGGGAGAAACAACCTATAGCCAAATCAACGATGAAAACGTAGCTTGGTCAAACACCCTTTCAAACATCCCTCTCGACTCAGAGTGCTACTGTCGCCTCAACATAACCCAAGGAGGATACGTAGGCGATGTCACAATCGATTGGACACTGGAAAGCTCCACAGATCAAGGTGGAACTTGGACCGAAACAGGCTTTAGCATGACAACCCAAACCACACTCTCTGGAGAAATGGGGCAAATAGTTTACGCTTCGGCTGATGGCACCATAACAGGAAACCATAATTGGGGGCAACACTACACAGCTTCGGCATGGTATCGGCTAAGAGTAGTTATCAATGTACCTCCAGTGGGACTCTTTAAGAGCGGCTACGAGACTGGAGACCTAACCGAGTGGGACGGAAAGTGGGTCTGGCGAGGAAGCATCTCGGCTGGACCTTTTCAGCCTCATCAGGGCACTTACTCATGCAAAGCTGAGACGACAGGCGCATGGGGCGCCGCCATGGCTTTCAAAAGACTGCCAGCAGGACAGCAACTCATCTACGTTAGAGTCTACGTCCTATTTGAAACCTTACCAGATGTATACAACATGTATCCGATATACATCCGTAACTTGGAGACCAACAAACAATTTGTTGGAGTCTTTGCTCGGAACGTGGCTGGCAAGATCATTTGGATAATAAATTACGGAAATGGAGGAAGTTGGAACTATAAAAATTCTGCGAAGGGTCCATCGCTGGGGGCTTGGCATTGCCTCGAAGTGATGGCGAAGAGGGGATCGGGTGACGGCGAGGTAAGGCTCTTCGTGGACGGTGAAGAACTGCTCTCTGCTATAGGTTTGGACAACACTATGTTTGGACCAGACATTAACGGCGTCCTCGTTGGTCTTGGTGAAGGACCAGGCATCATTGTTGTAGATTGTGTAGAGATTTCAACTGCCCCTATTGGGCCTGAATAGGAATTCATCGTATTGATAATGTATGCGCGCGATTTGAGGAAGAATTCACAGAGTAATACATACAAGGGGTTATAGCTATATAATACCCGAACAAAGCCTATACGCGCGTCAAACTGAATTCAGGTGAGAGATATGCACCCTCGGATCTCTAGGCAGGTTAAAAGATACTTCAAATCGGGGCGCGCAACCCAATGGTGGGACACCGAGGCTAAACCTCTCGGGAAATATGATCGCCACATTCTTGAACACATATACGAGAGAGACGGTGTTGCTTTGGACGTAGGTACTGGCAAAGGTAGATTGGCCATTCCCCTAGCTGAGCTCGGTATGCAAGTTGTAGCCCTGGACGTTTCTTCTGAAATGTTATCATTCACCCAGAAACGTGCGCGAAAACACTCAACAAATAACATGACATTAATTGTTTCTGATGCCGAAAACTTGCCATTCATTAACCAAACTTTCGACAGGATTCTCTGCATCGAAACATTGGTTCATTTGCCTAACCCCGATAAAGCGGTGGCTGAGATCTCTCGTGTTGCGCGATATGGTGGCATCATCGTCGCTGTCGTAGACCGTAAAAGTATCATGAATTCGCTTCGTGATGGAGATTTCAAAAAACTTTCAAAATCCATTTTGACCAGCTTCTTTCCCTTTATACTACCCAAGCGTTATAAAGTTAGAGTAATTTGGAAAGGTTTTTTCCAGAAGGAGTTCATCAGACTATTTTGCAATGCGGGTTTCTCGTTATTGGAACTTCAAAGCTTCAAACAGAAATTTCTGGGGATTTTTACCAAAACTCAAAAGAACCTAGCTACGATGAGTTTGAGAGTTAAATTGAAGTGATGATAATTCACGTGCAACGAGATAAAAAATCGGAAGATAGGGTAGCCAATCTTCATATTTTTACATTCTTTTCGTTCCCATATTTCCAACATTTGTAGTCTTCCAGAGCGCAACTATCTGGCAATGTGTAATCTATGCATGACTTCGCATGCATGCTATTGGGTATTTGTCTCTGTTCAAGGAATCAAAAAGTTTCAATCAAGTGCCTGTATAAGTTCTCTACTTCCGAAGCCACAATTTTCTTTGAACACCGTTCCTCCACATACTTTCTAGCATAGGCAGCTAATGTTGAGTACTCTTCTTCATCTAAGGATAAAATTTCTTTGATGGCTTCGGCGAGTTCAGCTGGGTCAAACCCTGCTTTGTGGACACCGTACTTATCAAGCTCAGGGTCTAGAGTCATCGTTGTCACAACTGGTCTCCCTGTAGACATGGCTTCTAGAGCGACAAGGGATAGAATGTAGCCTCCATATTTTATGGGAATCACCACGACGCTCGCTGAAGAATAGTACTTAGCTAGTTCAGTTTGATTATAAATAGGTCCAATAAGAAAAACAGATTTCTCAAGCTTCAGACTTTCAATCAATCTCTGCAAAGGTTCTTTTTGAGGCCCACTACCAACTATTATAAACTTGGTTTGTGGAAAATCTTCCAATATGGTTGGCACAGCTTTTACCAGAAGTTCAACTCCTTGCACCCTTACTAATGAACCTATGAACAAAACTGTTGGCTCCGCAGAGGGGGCAGGTACAAATTTGAAGCGTTCTTCGTCTATTGCATGTGGTATAACACGAATTTTTTTAGGGTCGATTCCGTACAATTGAGCAATTACTTTTTTTAAAGTCTGGGATTGGGCGACTATTGCATTTGCGCGATGAATTAGCATTCTATAAATAGGGTACGTCAATGTCAGGTTTAGTTCCGGTTTCCAACGAGCACTTTTGAACCATAGCCTTTGAAAACCGTGAAAAGTGGCGACTACTGGTTTGCGAAATAGCTTACCCAACATCAATCCTGCCAACAGCGAATGAGCACCATGAACATGAATGATGTCTATGTGTTCCTTTTTCATGATGCTGATGCCAGCTAGAACTTGATTCCAGCTCAGCGCTAAACGAGAAAAAGGTGACTTGAAACTAGGTCCAACACGAACAACTGGAATGTTTTGCCACCCTTCGGTAGGCACAGTTCCCGGAAGTTTACGAGTTACTAAGCGCACTTTGCAGCCATGTTCTCGCAAGCATTTAAGTAAATTAGTGACCGCTATGACTGTTCCATTTACCTTTGGATAAAAAATGGTGGAAATCATTAATACGTGCAAAGGTAGCTTGTGCATGCCAGTAATCTCCACAATATTCTTTAGGTCATTGTTTATCAGTTACCCGATTCGATGAACAAACTTTCACGCTGTTTTGATTTAATTATTGACGCGTTTTATTTTGACTCAACAAAGGAAATTTCATTCAGCACAGCGCCTTCGTGGTCTTGTAATTCTTTTTGGTTATTTCTTCTGCGTTTGGTCCAGACAACAACTTCAATTGTGGCTGCAATTGCAATCGCTGCAACTGGTATCAAGTATGGATATTTCTCGTAGATGGGCACTGTAGTTTCCAGGTCGATTCTAATAATATTGATCGTGCTTGATGGTGTGAATTTAATGTAGAGAAGATCGTTTGTTGAATCGTAGAACCAGCTGT
>Ga0209635_10000357_pt1 | contig 30399 bp, 39 predicted proteins | sample DeeMarSWOR230_32_FD_187463 | JGI IMG/M metagenome (GOLD analysis project Ga0209635, IMG submission 187463) | Marine sediment microbial communities from White Oak River estuary, North Carolina - WOR-2-30_32 (SPAdes) (version 2) | ecosystem: Environmental > Aquatic > Marine > Intertidal zone >...
TATACTGACAGGACACTGATGGAACGCCACCTGAAGTAACATGCACGCGCACCCGCAGTCTAATCTTTCCTGGATGGTCTGTGTTTTCCAGGACAAGCGATTTTGTCGCCGCAGCAGGGACAGAACGTCCAGTCGCTTCTTATCTCAAACCCACATTTTTTGCATATCACCACACATGCCACCCTCGACATTATGCTGATTACACCCCACCAAACAAGTAGGCAACGAGAATTTTAGGTTTATCCACACAATCAAGCGCACGCATAACATTTAGACGAACAGAAAAGAATTAATTTCCCTTCCTTCGTTTTATCAAGGGAGTTTGGAGGTTGAGCCCTCGTGAAAACGTATTTGACGATTTGGTTTGACAGTGAAGGTGCAGGTCCTCTCGAAGTTGTTAAGAGACTTCGTTCTCTAGGTTTTAAGCCCTTGAGAGGACAACATGATCACGTTTATGACTGGGGCAGAAAGGTGGAGCTTGAAGACGTATTCCAAATCGCAAACTCCGTTCATGAAACGCTGAAAGGTCTGAGAGTTTTATACAAACTAGAGACCGAGTAAGCTAAAGTTCCCGACCGTTCCACAATTTCTCCTCCACATATTCGGAGTATGCTCTCTCTGACACACAGAGGTAACTCATTAGTCTATGAAATACTTGTGCGCGCATACAACTAAACCTCAAGCTCTAGAACAGACGTCCAGCTCTGTCATTCATATTCTCCATTCATCAAGCCTATATGAGCGTCACGCGGATAATTGAAACCAAGCGAAGGTGTTACTCTTGAGTTCACTACTCGAGAAGGTTAAGAACGCATTTTCTCAGGAGGAAAAGGAGGAAAGAGAGGAAAAGAAGGAAGATAAACCATCCAGCGAACAGACCCCACCCTTCTCCTGTCCTCACAGTTTTGGATATCTCGCGAAGCGTCGCAAGAAAACACGTATTCCAGATGACTGCCTGGCCTGTGTGCGAATGTTGGACTGCAGAAAGCCTAGTGATTAGTCTATGACCTGTTGGAAGAGGGTAACCATAACCAGAACGCTTCTCAAACGCTACCACAATACAACCAGTGGAGAGGCTGTCTGCCCCAGATGCGGACACGATTTTGGGTCTGAAGAAGTCGCTTGGAGCCACACTTCTGGCAAGCTTGGTTCAGTGAAGTACTACTGCGAAGAGTGCTACAAGGAATTATGGGTGTAGAAGAAGAAAACCTATGAGTATCGGGCTTTCTTCTCAAACTGCTTCTCGTAGATCTTTCTAACCCTCTGGATTGTGTCAACCTCTTCTGGACCCTTGTCTTCACGAATCCGCCTTATTCTCGCGAACCGCAGCGCCATCCCCGACTTGTATCTTGGGCTCCTCTGTATCTCATTGTAAGCAACCTCAACCACAATTTGGGGAGTGACAACAACTTTTCCACGCTCTTGCTTCACAGCTAACTCCTTAAGTCGCTTGGTCATGTGGATGATTTCGTTATCTGTGAGCCCCTTGAAAGTCTTCCCCAACACCAAGAACTCGCCGCTTTCAGGATCTCGAGCTGCCAAGTGGTAATCTGAGAGCCACTTGTGTCTTCTTCCATATCCATATTCAGCCGCAACGATTGCTAGGTCTAGGGGCTCTAGCGATTCTTTAATTTTGCACCATCGTTTTCCCCGGATCCCAGGCGTATATGGGCTGTCTAGTTTCTTTGCCACCAATCCTTCATGGCCTTTGTCTATGGCTTCTCTCAGGAATTCCCCCGCTTCAACAGCATCTCTGGTGACTATTTGCTTCGTTAGGGGTATGCTTCCTGCGATTCTTTCCAGTTTCTTTCTCCGGTCAACGTATGTTTCCGCGATAAGGCTTTGACCATCAAGGTATATGAGATCAAAGAGGTGAAGCTCGACAGGAATTTTCATAGCCATCTCTTCTATGTCGCGAACCCTTCGAAACCTTCTCATGAGATGCTGAAAAGGAAGCGGATTGCCATCTTCTCCAACTGCGATGATTTCACCCTCGAATATGACTTCCCTCGACTCACTTTCTTTACGTATCAGTTGCACAACTTCGGGAAAACTCTCAGTCACATCCGTTAGCCTACGACTGAAAATTTTAACAGTATCCGCGACCTTATGAATCTGAACACGAGCTCCATCTAGCTTATGTTCGAAAGCTGCATTTCCGCCGAGTTGGTCAAGGGCATCCTTTACATCTTCAGCCATTTGAGCCAACATAGGCTTGACAGGTCTAAAAACTTGAAGCTGAAGCCTAGAGACCGCTTTGACACCTTTGGCTCTAGCTATCTGTGCGACTTCTCCGATGTCTCCAGTCAACATACTTGCCCTTCGAATAACATCGTCAGGAATATCAAAAGCTTTTGAAACCGCGAGTTCCATCAAACCTTCATGAAAACCAGTCCTCATCTCACCGATCAGGATCTTGATCAAATATTTCGCTTCTTGAGGTGTGGCGTTCCCAAGCAACGCTTCAAGCAGACGCTCCTTCCTATCTCTTGAGCCGGGACCTGTGGTCTCCGCGATAGCGTCGAAAGTGCGTCTTACTTCAAGAATCGTCAGAGGTGTCTTGAGGAGGGTAGCTTGTCTTTGGATTTTGCTCTTCTCAAAGACAATTCTTGTTGCTGCTCCTACGTCCCCTGTTTTGCTGAAAGCTATTGAGAAGACTTTCCAATCAATGTTGGTAAGGCGTTTTATAATGCCACTAAGGGTTGCCCAACTGACCTCAAGGGTTCTCTGATCCCATTTTGGAAAGGCTCGGCCCAGAATCATGGAAGTTGCTGGTTCCACCTCATCCGTCTTGAGGGTCTTTAGGAAGTTGGCTACCAAGTCAACCATGAGTAGACGTTTGGATGTCTCTTCTAGTTTGTCGCAAAGCTTTGCAAGGCTCAGAAACTCTGTTGACATGAGTTGTACCTTTTCGGGGCTGTCTAGCAATTCGTAGGATGTAGTCCTTCACATGGAACATAAGCGTTTGCTTAAATGAAAGTTAGGGAGATTGAGAATTCGGTGAGAGAGAAAGATGAACTATCGAACATTCGTCTAAGTGGGAATGCCTTACTCACTGTTTTGAGAGCTCTTCCTTCGCTTTCTTTATCTTCTTCTCTATCTCTGCAGCTTTCCCTTTCTTTTTCAGCGCCTTGTAGCCGTCACGGGCGTATTCTAACGCGCTGACTGCAAAACGATCATAGCCTACATTGAACGCTATGTCCGCTGACTTTAGAAAGCGCTTAACTGCTGTTTTATAATCTTTCAAAAAGTAGCTGCATTCCGCAGCCTTAAACAAGGTGTATGCAGCGTCGAAGAGATTACGGGTCTTCTCGTAAACTTCGTAGGCGCGATAGAATTTCTCGATTGCTTCTTCATACTTACCAACATCGGATAACGCTGTCCCTTCCCTGTGAAGCTTTATGGGATCTTCGTCAGTTGCTTCGCCATTGCTCATAGCTAGACCACCTAACAGGTGCTATCAGATGTTTACTTACCATTTTAGGTTTTTCCTTCAAGTGACACACCAAAAGCTGCAATTCATGAGCGCACACCAGTCTTTCAGAAAAGCTATATTTCATACGTGACAATTTTCAGTGCACGCAGCAACTGATGTCGGAAGGTAATCTTATGGGTAGTCGTCGTTCCTTTAACGCAGATGAGTTCTACAGCAGACAAACCGTTCTACGTGAGCTTGGCCCGGAAGGGCAACAAAGACTCAGAGACTCCAGCGTGGTCATCGTTGGACTCGGTGGCCTCGGCAGTATCTCAGCCCTCTACCTAGCTCTAGCAGGTGTTGGTCATCTTCGCATAGTGGACCAAGACACAGTAGAGTTGAACAACTTACATCGGCAAGTGCTATACACAATGGATGATTTGCGACATCCCAAAGTCGAGGCAGCAGCAGAAAGACTCAGGCTTGTAAATCCCGAGGTTATGATTGAACCGATTCCACGAAATGTAAGAAAAAGCAACATCGACGAGACCGTGAAAGACATGGACTGCATTCTCGACGGATTGGACAACATGCACACTCGTTATCTCTTAAACTCCGCGAGTAAAAAACATAACATTCCATACGTTTTCGGAGGAGCGATAGGACTTGAAGGAAACCTGTCAGTTTTTGCTCCTCCCAAAACGCCTTGTCTAGAATGCATTTTACCTAACCTAGGTAACCGTCATTTGCCAACCTGTGAGACTCGTGGAGTGTTGGGGGCGACCCCCGGAATCATTGGGACAATGCAAGCCATGGAGACGATAAAGCTACTCGCAGGAGTGGCAGGCTCTCTAAAAGGAAAACTGTTGATATGCGATTTCAGAGACATGTCCTTCGCCACAATTGACATCTTTAAAAGGCCAAATTGCCCCGTGTGCCAAGGCAAGATAGAGAAATCAACTGAGGCTGCAGAAAGACTGGCGTGGCTATGCGGTCGCAACACAGTCAATGTTAATCCTCCAGAGCCCTTGAATATCACGCTTGATGATGCCTACGAAACGCTGAAACGAGACTTCAAGATTCTTGTGAAAACATCCTTTGTGGTTGTATTCGAGTATAACGGAAGCGTCGAAGCTAGTGTGTTCAATGGAGGTAGAATGTTGATAAAAAACGTGAAGGATGAAAAAGCCGCATTGGACATTTACGATGCAATAACCCAGAAACTTGGCGCGCACTCATAGAAGGGTGATTACTATGAAAATCTGCGACGCGCATGTTCACCTGGGAGAGTCAGGACCTTGGCAACCATACATGAAACCAACAATATTCATAGAGGAAGTGATTGAACTCTTTGAACGATTTAATGTTGAAAGAGCAATCGTTTTTCCCAACCCAAACGTCGGCGACAAGTATCCCGAAACAAATAACTACATCGCTGGATGCGTCGAAAAGTATCCGAAACGTCTTGTAGGGTTTGGACGGGTTGATCCGCGAAGGGGAAGGGATGCCATAGACGAACTCGAAAGAATGAAAAATGAGCTAGAGTTATCGGGACTCAAGTTGCATCCCATGGTGGAGTGTTTCCGACCTGATCATCCATTCTTCGATAACTTCTTCAAGAAGGCGGATGAGTTAGCAATGCCTATTCTCTTCCATACCGGTGAGGGTTTCTCGGCTCCTGGACTTGCCCTGAGAATCGCTAAGAGGTATCCACGCTTAACGATTATATTAGGGCATTTGAGAGAAGGTTGCGTAAACGCCTTAAAACAATCAGAGAATGTTTATGTAGAGACGTCCGCTACGTTACCGGAGTTAGTAGAGCTCGCGGTGGATGTAGACGAAGACAGAGTCTTGTTCGGTTCGGACGCACCTTATCTGCATTATCCTGTTCAAATGGCCATTGTAGATTCTGCGAACATCTCAAGCAAGGTCAAGAGAAAGGTATACTATGAGAACTTCCAGAGAATATTTAAAGCTGAATAACTTGATTGGCCCCAGAATGGACAAATCCCAGAGAGGAGACTTTCCAGCTACAGGGATATACACACTGATTATTCTATTGTCAAAGGATTTGAGCATAAACGTGGGCAAATTTGGCCTAAGAGACTTTCCCAAAGGATATTATACGTATACTGGCTCAGCGATGGGAAAAGGAAAAGCACCCCTCAAGAGACGTATTTCAAGACACCTCACGAAAGAAAAACAAAAGCATTGGCACATAGACTACCTTCTGGCTAACCAGAGCACACAAGTAACTGCAGTTGTAGCTGCCCAAACAAACAAGAGACTAGAGTGCGCCATAAATCAACAACTAAAAGAAACCAGAAAGGCAAGAATTCCAGTCCGCGGCTTTGGGGCCTCCGACTGCAAGGAAAACTGTATCAGCCATCTCTTATTCTTTCCTGACACAGCAAAAGACTCCGCTCTGACTGATATAACCTTAAGGTGCTACGGTGACCTTTGCCTCTCTGCTCAAAGGACAAAAGCTTCAAATTTCTTGTGCTGCTTCTATAACACAACAAGCGAAAGGTCGGCGATCTTTGGATATCACGGTGCAACCGGCCACAGTTCGTGATTTGGAGAGACTTTACGAAATCGAGAGGGAATGCTTTACCGCAGAGGCTTTCGGCAAAGAACACATAGCCTTTCTTTTGGAAGAACCAGACTCCGTAGGCCTAGTTGCCCGGATAAATGATGAAGTTGTCGGATTCATTATTGGCCTGATTCGCTTTGCTGCTAACGGGACAAAAGCAGGGCATGTGTACACTCTGGATGTCGCAATGAAACATCGAAGGAGAGGCATCGGATTAAGACTGCTAAAAGACCTTGAAGAGAAGTTCATAGAGAAGGGCGCAAGAGCCTCCTATTTGGAGACGCGCATGGACAATTTGGCAGCAAGAGAACTATACCATAAGCACGGTTACTCAGAAGTAGAAAGACTTGAAGATTACTATCAGAAGGGCACGCATGGCATTCGAATGAAAAAACTGTTAGGAGCCTTATGAATACTTTCTGCGAAAGCGAGCATACAGAATCTCCTGTTCATGCAAGAGATCAAATCTGTCAAATTTACTCATCGGACGCCAGCAAGTGGAGTCTCGTCACCTCATCAAACCTCCTTCTTAATCGTATATCTGGCGTTTCGACCAAAGTCAACTCTCCCGTCAAGGAAACTGTGCAGCCTGACAGCAGATGACCACCAAAGACTTCACCCTTATCGTTTGCTACGGAAATGTGTGCGTGAACAAGAATCTCCTGTTCTTTGACAGAGATGTTCCCTATACATGAGACTATCTCTAAGGGTCCTTCAACCTCAATAGCTTCATACCTTCCATGACGATAGAACCCCAGCTTCGCCTCTTTCAGAGTGCCTATGAGTATGAAAAATCCAGCATCAATCCCTGCATGCTTAGCCTGTGAAGTGATTGCTTCAAGCAGATCCTCATCTTCTGTTAATCGAGCAAAGACTGTTCTTCCAAGTTTTGATTCGCCCAACTTCATATTGATTCCCCCTTTTCCCGCAATCGTCAAGACGTCTACTGAAACTCCAGAAGGCTTTAAAGCCTTTACGTTGGAAAAGATGCTCTACACGTCACTCTGCAGTTGAGCGTCGAGATCTTTGTCTTTCGTCTCCTTGGGGATACGCTTTTTTGGTCCAAACAGAAGAGTCAAGAAGACCCCCGCGAGAAACCCTCCTATATGGGCTGTGTGCGCTATGTTTTCAACTCCACCTGAGGCTGCATAGACAGTTTCAGCCGAAATCATTAGAAAAACAAGAATTATGGCTGGGACGGGGACAGGAATGAACCCAAGAAGTGTGACCAGCCATCTAAAGGGGAACAGAACTGCAAAAGCAGCTAGGACTCCAAAGATGGCCCCGGAAGCACCTATGCATGGAATATCGGACGCCTGATTCATATAAACGTGGAAGAATCCTGCAAGAACGCCGCAGACGAGATAGAACATCAGAAAACGGCCGCCACCCATCTCACGTTCAACACCATCACCAGCGATAAATAGAAAGAGCATGTTCATCGCCAGATGGAGGAGGTCAGCGTGTAAAAACATGGATGTGACGAGAGAGACGAGGTTCTCTCCTTGCATAATCTCTATGGGAGTCAAGCCATACTCGTTGAACAGGGCGTCTATCTCAGAGACAGATTGGCCATAAACAGCTATGAAGAACACTGCAATGTTCACCGCTATGAGCAAATAGGTCATACCAGCAACCTTTGACAATGAAATCACGTCTCCCTCTGCAACATAGCGGCTGATTATAACACAGAAATCTAAAATGCTTTTGGGTAACCTAATGACTGGAGAGCTGGCCACTTCATCTTATCGATCACAAGACACCTAAAGGATTATGTTAGATTATTCTCTTGACTGTCAATGACAGATTAGGCATTTCTTGGTGTTTGCTGTTGACTGAGACTAATATTCGAAACCTGCTGGTAATAGGCGTAGATCTTGTTTCATTAGCCGCTTCATCTAGGAAGGCAGGTTATCAGGTTCATGCTGTAAGTTACTTCGGTGATCAAGATCTTGAACACGCATGCCTTGAAACTCGATCAATTGTTGAGCAAAGATCAAAGGAGAGTTGCGGCAGATTAAGCACGAACTTCAGTCCTGAACGCCTCCTTTTGTTGACCAAGGATCTTCTAAGAAAGAACGAGATACATGGGGCACTATTATCTTCTGGTTTGGATGATTCCCCAGACGTTCTGTTTGAGCTTAACGAGTTGATTCCCATAATCGGAAATCGCCCTGAAAATATCAAAAGGGTTCGCCACAAAGCGAAGTTTTTCCGAGAGCTTAGGCGCCTGCAGATACCGCATCCTGAGACAGCAATCGTTGAAGATCCACACGAAGCTAAGAGAAGATCCAAAGACATCGGGTTCCCAGTCTTGGTTAAGCCGCTCAGCGGCTTTGGTGGAGCCGGCATAAGAAAAGTGAAGAATAATCAAGAATTGAAGCAAGCATTCCAAGATGCATCACGGCTCAAGGAGGAAAGTTTGATTCAAGAGCATATTTCTGGAATGCCGGCAAGCGTATCTCTGATCTCAACTACTAACGAAGCTGTTGCCTTAACATTGAACGAACAACTCTTGGGAATAAGTGAGGTGGGTCGGAAAGAACCTTTTGGCTACTGTGGAAATGTAGTTCCCTTCGCGACAACCAAGGCGATTGCAAGTAGATGCAAAAGCATAGCTAAAAGAGTTGTTTTGCACTTTGGTCTCGTTGGATCTAATGGTGTAGATTTGGTGATTTCTGAAGAGGGCATACCATATGTTGTCGAGGTCAACCCTCGTTTTCAGGGAACGTTAGAATGCGTGGAGAAGACTCTTAGTATGAACATCGTGAAGGCTCATGTGGGGGCTTGCTTTCACAGAAAACTTCCTACTGTTGAAGAAAACCCTTCAGCCTATTGCGTTAGACTGTTATTGTTTGCCCCGCAGCGTTCGGTTGTGCCAGACTTGAGCGTCTTTGAAGAAGCCCGAGACATACCTCTATCACAAGTTATCATAGAGGAAGGTGAACCAGTGTGTTCTATCGTGGTTGGTGGAACAAGCAGAAATTCTTCGCTCTGGGAAGCAAAGACAAAAGCAAAACTAATCCAAAGATTGCTGCGGCCCTACGATCATCCCTAGCAGCTAGACGTGTCGTCCTCCTTCAAAACGCGTATCTTTCTGATGGTTCTTATTAGTGCAGGTCCAACCGTGACCGTAACTAAAATAGACAGGGCTACCTTTATAGGAGTAATAACCGCTGCTCCAAGCCACATAGGCGTCAGTTTTTCCACATCAAGATCATAGAAGAGCCGGTAGGTCTGACCCGGTATAAGAACGATGATTCTGAATAGTATATCAGCCTCTAATCCGATAAGGGCAGAGAGAGCAAGGACGTACGGTAGCCCCTTTGATGTGGGGCTCCATGGTCCCCCCTTCCGGAATATTATCATGGTGATCACCAGAAGAACGGAGTATGCTAAATATACATCCCACATCCCCAAAACAGGAAGTTGCCAAGCAATAGGTGTAATGAAATATATTCCGAGCAACGCTGTATAATAGGTCAGAACTATCTTCCATCTTCCCCTAAAGAGGAAACCAGAAACCATAGCGCCTATAGGCGCCCCAAAGGTGAAAAGAAATTCGTACACGTCTCTGAAGTATATGGAGTGCCCAATCATGACTCCGATAAGAGTGGATAGGAAACCGGCGTATGGCCCAAGCACAATTCCGGTAATGGGCGCAGCTATGAAAATCCAGCCCTGCCAAACCCCAGATGACAGCTCAGGAAAACCCATCAAAGAATCACAGATGACATTGAAAGATGCAAAAAGAGCAACAAGAGAGACGAACAAAGACTTCTTCATTTGTGTTCCCTTTCTTATTAGTCACTATTTCAAAAAAGCACTTCCTCTCCGATTGAGGAAATGCCTTGGAGGGTTCGAATGAAATTGGGCATCAAGCTACTACATGACAAAGAGCATACGTTGGTTGAATTGAAAGCAAGAGTTGACAACCTTAACACAATCAGAAAGAAACTAACCAGTTTAGGAGCACAATACGTACAAACTTATCGGCAAATCGACCTCTATTTCGAAGTCCCGAAAGGGTGGTTGAAGCTACGGGAAGTGGAAGGCGATAGTGTGGCCAAACTGATCTACTATGTAAGAGAAGAAATCGCGGGACCAAAAAGGAGTGAGGTATACATCGTGAAGATTGAGAAGACAGAGCGCCTTAAGGTCTTACTGAAGAAGATCCTGAAAACGAGGACTGCTGTAGATAAGGTGAGAGAGATTTATCAACTTGAAGGAACGCAAATACATCTGGACTCTGTCAAGAAGCTTGGAACTTTCGTTGAGTTTGAAAGAGAAACATCAGCGGACAGAGACGTATCCCTGGGAGACCTGAAGATTCTGGAAGAGTTAAAGGGAAAGCTCGCAATAAGCTCCGATAATCTTGAAAGGGCATCCTACAGCGATATCATTCTGCAAACTCAATATCTTAATCCTTGAGCGCCTCGAACGAATGTAAGGTTTTAGCACCTTGATCCTCTGCCATCTTTTCTGAAAGGAAGTCTATTGTTTGCAGTACGTTTTTCGAGAGCCCTAAAGTAAGAACGGAAATGAGTATTGTCAGAAAGACTCTCACGTCGACCACAACGTTCATCGGTCTGACAGATGCAGGAATAGAGAGCGGAAGGATACCCCCATCCAAGACGTAGATCAGGTATATGATAAAAAGCAACGCCTTGGCGAAATTGAAGATGTGGTGAAACACTGTTCCGTGTGATAATTCTGAGGCGAAGAGGAGAACAATGAATATTGCCGCGAAGACGTCAGTGAGAGGTCTGTACAAAGGGACGAAGTCTTCCACGGGGCCCAAGAGCGACGATATGAAGAAGAGAATCAAGTAGAAGAGTATGCTTAAGATCACTGCCTTAAGAATTCGTGGTATAGCCTTTTTCAGGTGGATTCTCCAATCTTTTTCAACCATAACTCATCACCAACGGGCCGAAACTGAACATAGGAGTATCGAAATAATAATGCAACATACCGCTTCCAGTTAGCGTCGAAGATTCGACAAATGCTTCTACACGATTTTCGTACGTGGAATGCGGAGCCACATCTACGAAAAGTGTTCCAGACCCCATGAAATCATTCATTTCATTATACATTTCCAAACGTATCGTTCCGGTTACACCAAAGAAGGGCGAGTGATTCTCGAAACTTAAGGGTATGGTAGCCTTTTGATGCGTGGAATTGTGAGGTTGATGCGAAATTTGTCCAGCAGAAAAATCGCAAAGCGGTGCTCCCCAGTCTATTGTTGTGTTTTGCGAAAACTCAAACGCGAATGCGTAAGCGTACCGTAAGCTCAAAGATGTATCCACATTGAACACAGTATCGTTGAACAAGTAACCCGGTGCTCCTTGTATGAAATCATCCATATCCAGAGAGATATTGGTCGCTGTGCTGAAAACACTGCCCCGTGGGACTAACGGCACAAAGGTTGCGGATGCAGAGACAAACGAGTTATTGTCGTCCATTAAGTATACGGTTGCGTTTAGTTCAGACAGGTCGTAATAGCCAGTATTGTTAATGAATAGAGGGAAAGACAATACTAGCGGACCATTCGAAGAAGAGAAGACTTGGGGCTCTCCAAGGTTCATCCTTAGATTTAGCGCTGAATAGATGGCCGTACCGGTGAATGCGATTATGAGGACCCAAAATATTTTGGTAGCCCAGCCCAGCGCTCTTACGGCATGTTTCATTCGCCCTTCTTCCCTTTGGCTTTCTGCTTGGTGCGTTGGTCAGCGGGCTTCGTTTTGCTGGTCGTGGAATCACTGAGAACGGCTTCTAGTTCGGCTTCGGGGTCGGTTTTTCGTTTCATTTCTGTTGAGTGCCCGCGCTTAATCTGAGTTATGAGCTGTATTCCTCTGACGGTCAGTAATGAGCCGATCCATCCCATTATACCTAGGTACATCACTCGAATGATGGTAGCAGTCAGGGGAGCTAGGGCTTCACCGAAAAGGCCCTCGAGATCCGATGAAGCTACGATGTTCAAATCCCCGCTGAGGAACACGTATGCGCTGATGAAAGTGAAGGCCAACATCACGATTCCTATAATTAATGCTGCAAACCCCAAAGTTTCAGCTTTGTCTTTCATGAAGAAAACCCGCAGTTCCCTTTTAGCGATTGCATATTAAATCTTCTGTAGCGAGAAACCATATTTCTTCTATTTATTGAGCATTCTCTTCAGCATTATGCCGACTTGTTGACGCCTAGGTCTGTGCCGCCCTTCCCTCCTTTTTCAGGGCTTGGATGAGGTTTAAAGCCTCACGAGATCCTTTCGCAGAGGCGACTTCTTTCGCTCTTCTCAAGACTAGTCTCGTCCCACAGTAAGGACATCCTTTCGTTTTCTGCCCAGTTTTTGCGAGTAGAAGTTGTCCGCAGTTGTAGCAAACGACTACCATATACATCCTAGATTAGGCTCCCACTTCTGTTAGAAACGCTTCGCATAATAAGCTTGAAAAGAAAACGACATATAACAATAGACCTCTCTAGAGACAACTCTGTTGCGTTTTGCCCATCTTCCTACGAAATCGGTAGAAAGAGCAGATCTTGAAGAGCAACTCTACCGGAATAATCGCCGAACCTGGAGAGGCTGAAAACGACCCTCTCGAATCAACCAGAGCGAAAAGCTTTTCCTCAATACACGTTTAACTGCAGTAAGAGGCCCAGCCAGATGCACGAAGTCTCTCTGAAGGAACTTGCGGTCACATATTTTAGACAAAATGGGTACAAAACCGAAGAAGACGCGATTCTGGAAGGTTTTTCAGGACTCTCACGGAAGTTTGACCTACTTATTCGAAAGGGAAAGGAGAAGCACGTGGTATGGATCAAGGATTGGAAACGGACTGTGGGGGTCAACATGGTTATAAATGTGGACAGGGCATCGGAAGATGTAGAACTTACGAACCCGATGATGGTGTCTGAAAAATTTAGTGGGCACGCGAAAGCTTACGCTAACCGTCGAGGCATCACGTTGCTTACGAAGCGTCATATCATGCGGAGATTGGGATAGGTTAGAGATATTTTAGAAAATCTTGCAGCTGCCCCTCTTCCTCCAGTTTTCCTAACCAGTCAACCACGCCCGTCTTGCATTTTTCCTTTCTATTCAAAACGGAGACTATCTCCTCTACCACCTTCTCGATCTTTCTGTCACTCACATCGATCTCGCACACTTTGGCGGACCCGACAACTGAAACAGCATCCCAGAGGCAAACGTCTAAAATCTCGGCCGCCAGATTCTCCCAGAGCTTCTTCCCTTCGAATCCATAGTCTTCCAGTACACTCTTCAGCTCATTGGGATTCCGCCTAAGAACAAACACAATATATGTTTTCTTTGCTGGTACAACGTCAACTGCATAATGTCCATCAATGATGACATCTGTTTTGGAGGCTTCGATGAGTTCTTCTACACGGTTAGCCATCTTGGTTGTATCTGCAATTGGGGTTTTCCTCGCCTGATCGAAGCCACTGATCAGGTTCTCCTTTTTGGCAAGTTCCGCTAGATCGATGTGCGAAGCATCCAGTTCAGAGACCAAAAGGCGGGAGACTTGGGTTTTTCCTACACCAGGCGTGCCAGTTATTACGATTACACGTTTAAACTTTGTCTCACCCCGTCGGATCTGCTGTTCAAAGTAACTTGTGTTGGTTTTACAAGGTTTGTGGTGCAGTGACGTATGCATGCGCTAGGGAGTAAGGATTTTTAGTTCTATTGCTGAGTGTAGTATTATGCCCTTAACACCGTTCCATCTTGGGCCTGGATTGCTGATTGGGCTGCTGCTCCTTAGCTTCCTTGATTTTCCTACATTCTTGATCGCAAGTGTCATAATTGATGTGGAACCGATTCTGGTTCTAACCTTGGGCTTGGACTATCCACTTCACGGGTTCTTTCACTCTTTCCTAGGGGGAACCTTCGTTGCGTTTCTCCTGACTGCAGTGATGAGCCAGGTCAGAGAATCTCTTTCTCCCTTAACATCGTTCTTTAAGCTTGAACAGAAATCAACGTTTAAGACCATTCTACTAGCCGCCCTTTCAGGCGTCTACATTCACATACTGCTTGATTCACGCATGCATACGGATATCCGGCCCTTCTACCCGCTGGATCCTAACCCCTTTCTAAGTAGTAGCGCATTGCCCGGATTAGAGGTGGACTTGTTATGTTTTTGGTGCTTAATTGGAGCGGCAATCATCTATATCCTCAGGCTCTTTCTGATGTGGAGGCGAGGTTCCAAGGATGCGAACTGGTGGAAGGCAGACGATTGAGACTCTGATTAGTGAAGAGGCCCTTCTGCTGGCTAAATTTCTGAGGAATGAACGTAAAGAGTGGAATCCGAGAATTCCAACAATCTAGTTTTCTTCTTTTATGATTACTTAGATTGAATTGCTCAGAAAGATTTCTTACTACTTTTCATGTTGCTAAAACCTTTCAGTTCTATCGCACAAATTCTCTTATAGCCCATTTTTCTTCCAAAGATTCACCAGACCAAAGGTCTTTTTCCAGTTTAGGTCTAATCTTTTCATGAATACCGCAAATGTATCGAACTCTGTCTTTCGTCAGGCTAGTGTAGGACGCTATTTCTATTGTGGATATCCAACGAGGGTCGTCAGGTGAGCCTACAGTCAACACCTTATGCTGTTTTGTCCGATCATGCAACCAATCATATACTTTTTTCTTATCCAATTCTATTGTTACTTTTTCTTTAAGTAATTGAACTAACCATACAGTTAACCCAGCTAAAGCACCACCTACAATGCCGATAACTATTCCATCCCACAAGTCTACATTTACGCTCATAGAATCGCCTAATCCCTTGTTCTTTCTTGTGTGAGTTATATTCTATGGTTTAGTGTATTTATATAGGGGTGAGAGAGAGCGGAGACAGACACAGAGACTGAGAGTGACAGACAGGGGGAATACACGGGCACACGCACGGGCACGGACGGGCACACGGACACGGGGGGAAAAAAGGTTAAGATTTAATCTTCTCTCTCTACAAACAACACACACAAAACACGCACGCGCAGTCAGTCACACTCGCGCAAGTATGCATTCATGGATTATGTGCGCGCGTGCGTCTCCTTCACAAAATATGCCCCTAAGATGATCAACAAAAGACTCCCTATTATTCTAAAGACTCTCTCTAAGTCAAACCAAAAATCATGATAGTTTGCTGGGAGGAGCAGGCTACCTAATCCATCAAAAAACAGCATTGTCCCTCCAATTATTAAGGCAATACCTATGTATCTTAGGTCTCGTTGGTTCATAGGACCACCCTGTTTCTTGGCCTTCGTAAGTAAATGAGGCGCGCGCGTTATGAGGTTGTCAACGTCAAGTGAGCACCAGCGTCTACGTTCTGTTTTCATACCGTGTTGAAGTGAACGTCATTGAAGTTCCATTTTGCGGTGTAGTCGGAAAGGCTCAGGAAATCGCCTACCAACGTGTTGAATCCCCCGGCTTGAGGCTCTATGTTTTGCCAACCAATGATGTCGACGTCAAGCTTGACCCATGCATGATACATTCCTTCGTTCTCTCCGATGACAACATAGACTCTGTTTTCGTTCCATCCAATCGCCCGATAGAGAGAACATAGTAGTATGGAGAAATCTTCACAATCTCCGGTTCCCAGAGAGAGGGTTTCTCTAGGTAATTGCCAATACTCAGAGACGCCGTGAGCGGTAGTGTCGCTTACGTATTCAATCTCGTCTGCAACCCAGTCTCTTATTTCGATCCAGTCAGGTACCAAAGGGTTGCTCACAATTTCGTCTAATGTTTGTTGGATGATGGAATCGCTTGGAGTTATGTAAAGACTTGCCAAGTCCGGGTTGAATCTCCTATCCAGAAAGGCGGTGACGGTGAGGACGCCTGTATCTGTTGAGTTTCCACAGGAGGCCGTTAAGGAGATTTCTTTGGAGCTGTCAAAGTCCATTGAAACGGAGAACTCGTCAGCAAAAGTATCTTTAGAAGCCAAAAACGCTAATGAAAATTCGTCGAAAACAACGTCATCAATGCTTATCGTTGCTTGGATGCCTTCTGCTGTTCCTGTACCATGGTTTGAGATAACATAAGTAACGACGCTTATGTATAGCGGAGAATCTGTCAGGGTGCTTTGCCACTCTCCGCTTTCCGATAAATCAACTCCAATATTGACCATTTGGTCGGGTTCAGAAGGTTCTGTTCTCCAGAACTCAAAATAACAATACAGACCTATTATACCTATCACAAGAATAACCAGAATGACCAAAACGGTTTGCGCGCGTGTTCCCCTATGGGCTGCCATACATGTAGTTATGTAAACAGCAGAATTATAGGGTTTATGAAGCAAAAGTAAGGATATTACGCCCGCATTCCTCGTGCATGACCTTTCGCATGTATGCAATGCAATTTGAATGAGAGACTCGTGGAAAAAGATTGGTGTGTTTATCTTCTGCGGGTTACGCCGTATGCAACGCCAGCAATGATCAGTATTCCAACGATGATGACTGCAAGGGGGCCCAGATAGGCCCATATGTTTATGTTTGCCAGCCAAGCGAATCCCAGGATGAGAATTATGATGCCGAGAATTATGCCCACAATTGCACCACCATGAGGGAGCCCGAAACATTCATCTTTGAACTCCCTTTCCATGTGCCTTCCCCATTCCTCCGCACGTCGTCCAAATTCCTCGCCCCATTCCTCTGCACGTCTTTCCCACCTTTTCTCCATTGAGACCTCAAGGTTTGCCCCGCACTTAGTACAGTGTTTAGCACCATCTTCGTTTTTGGTGCCACACTTAGAGCAGTAAACCAAGGATTTTCACTCCAATGGACGCCTGTATGAACGATAAGTGTTCATAAGACTTTTGGAGCGCGCGCATGCACCTGGATTAATGAAGAGACCGAGAGAGATAGAAGACAGAACTATTCCAAGCGCTTAGAAAAAGTCGGGCAGTATATAGGGCGTACAAGATAGAATAGAGAGAATAGAAGAGATTTACTGGCGCTTTGATTGTTTGTCAAGAAACACTTTCTTCATACCTCGGCAGGTATTTATGCGTTAAAGTATGGAAAGGAAAAAATGATGTAAAAAAAGTTGTGTACTGAGAATAGATGTCAGCTTGTGAGCTTAATATCTATACCCACTTCTTCTTGGGGGTCTTCTCTTTGCATAGCAGTCTCGGCAGTACACTGGTCTGCTTCCGTCAGGTTTGAAAGGGACTTGACATTTCTCCCCACATTCGGCACAGACTGCATCGTGCATTTCTCTTTGTTCTCTATAAGACATTCGGATTGCACCTCCTATTCGCTGAAAGAACTAGCTTCGTCAGAACACCAATTCTAGAATGCTAACCTTAGAGTTGCTTATAAACTTATGCGCGCGCGTATGGCTCTTCCTCGGTCTTCAGAAAGCGAAAATGAACTTGTAATGTGGAGAATGAACTCGTAACACGGATCTTGGGTTCATAAACTATTTTGCTCTCTTTGATTGGACTTTCTTGTAGGTCGGCATATAGTGCGTTGAGATTTGATGGAGATATTGTGAAATGAGTCTGTTGAGCCCTGAAATGAATTACTACGTTCTCAAGGAGAAGTGGTGGGACTGGGGCAGTGGTGACATTTACGATGAAGCAGGTGCGTCCGTAGGGAAGATGCATAGGCGAGTCATCTCCCTAAGAGCGTTTACGGAGGTAACGGAAGGCGACGGAACCCTAGTCTTTACTGTGAACAAGAAGTTAGTTTCCATCCGTCCTTCGTATATGATAAAGGATGCTGACGGAATCCTACTGGGAAGAACGAACAGAAAGATTCTCACCCTCTTCCGTCCAAAGCTATGGCTGGAGAATGAGAATGGCGAGAAGCTCCTGGAGGCCCAAGGCAACTTCTTAGGTAGAGACTTCAAGGTGAAGGATTCGAGAGGCGACTTGAAGGCTAAGATAGGAAAGAGCGACTTCTTCAAGGATCTTGTGTTGGGGGAAACGTTGTTTGACTACTCTGACACTTATGCCGTCCAAATCCTAGACCCAGAGTACGACAAACGGATACTCTTAGGATTTGTGATCGCCATAGACAACAGCGTCCACGATGATAAGTGATCAGCGAAGAGAAGACGATGCAGAAAGCTACTTCTAAGTGCAGATATGAGGCTACTTAGGCGCCGCTCTTTTCCGTTCCTTCTTTGAGTCATCCGGGTCTATCGCCGTTCGATCGAACATGAATTTCCGCTGCATGATCGCACAGCAGTAGACGTATTCTTTGCCTTCAACGACCTTCCTCTGAGTTGCAAACGGACATATATCCGCTGAGATCTCTGCATCGCACACTTCGCATTTTATGAAAGTTTTCATTTTTCGGCCTCCTTTTTCTTACGATAATCCTCTATGGCTGCGTGCAGCGCGTCGGCTGCTAAGTTGGAGCAGTGCATCTTGACAGGTGGAAGACCGTCTAGGCTATCTGCAACATCTTTTCGAGTAATCTCCAGCGCATCTTCGATCGTCTTGCCTTTAGCAAGTTCAGTGATCATGCTGCTTGTAGCTATAGCTGCTCCGCACCCAAAGGTCTTGAACTTCACGTCCTCCAACCTGTTGTCTTTAACCTTTATGTAGACACTCATAAGGTCGCCGCAGACAGGATTGCCTACGGTTCCAACGCCGTCCGCATCTGGGATTTCTCCCATGTTTCGCGGATTCATGAAATGATCCATAACTTTCTTACTATACATTCATATCACCTCAGCATCTCCTTCGGGGTCAAAGGAGAAATTGCCCTCAACCTCTTCACCACGCCCGGTAACGTTTCTAGCACATAATCTACGTCCTCTTCCGAATTCTGCTTGCCCATGGTAAAGACTAAAGACCCGTGAGCCTCTTCGTGAGCTAAGCCAATCGCAAGCAATACATGAGACGGTTCTAGAGTCTTTGAGGTGCATGCTGAACCCGAGGATACCTGAATGCCGAGCATATCTAGACCTAAGATGAGGGACTCTCCTTCTATATAACTAAATCTGAGATTTGCGTTGTTAGGAAGTCTCTCAGTTGGGTGGCCATTCAGATAGGAACGCTCAATCGTTTCCAAAACGCCCATTATAAGTTTGTCTCGAAGCTGACTCAACCGCTTGCCCTCAGCTGCCATCTCCTCTTTGGCGATTTCGGCAGCTCTACCCATGCCAACTATTCCTGGTATGTTTTCAGTACCCGAACGCACTCCTCTCTCTTGGCCGCCTCCCTGTATCACTGGCTGAATGCGGGTTCCCTTCCGGATGTAGAGGGCTCCTACGCCCTTGGGTCCATACATGTCGTTGGAAGAAACCGATAGAAGGTCTATATGTTCCCCATCGACATTGATGGGTATCTTTCCTGCTGCAGCCACAGCGTCCACGTGGAAGTAGACTTGGCTCTCATGGGCGATTCTTCCTATCTCTTCTATCGACTGAATCGTTCCGATTTCGCCATTGGCGTACATCACAGAAATCATGACAGTTTTGTCATGTATCTCGTCCTTGACTCTTTCAGGATCAACCATCCCCTCTTTGCCTACAGGCAGGTAGCTGATTTCAAAGCCTTGTTTCTGAAGATGTTTGCAGATGTTTATCACTGACATATGCTCGATGGTCGTTGTGATAATGTGATTCCCTTTCTCCTTGTTTCGGTAAGCAACTCCCTTTATCGCAAGATTGTTAGACTCTGTGCCCCCAGAAGTGAAAATTACCTCTTCAGGTTTTTCTGCTCCTACAAGACAAGCGACTCTTTCTCTGGATTTCATCAAAGCGTTCTTGGCGTTTGCTCCAAAGGAGTGTGCAGATGAAGGATTTCCATAGTTCTCAGTGAAATACGGCTTCATTGCTTTGAAGACTCGGGGATCTAATGGCATCCCAGCTGCGTAATCCATGTACACTTTTCTCAATTTGGCCCCTTCTTACTTCACCTTTCTAATCAGAAAATGAAATCGATCGTTCTCCTTGCGTAACTCAAGGAGTTGATGTCCAAGTCTCTCTACTAAACGTTTTATATCTTCTTCAGCCGCAGGATCATCAGCAATTACCTCTAAGACTTGGCCAACGGCTAACTTGTCGATCTCTTGTCTTGTTCTAAAGACTGGCTCGGGGCAGTAAAGCCCCAAGCAGTCTAGTTCTCGATTAGGCTTCTTCTTAGAAGACACGCCATACCCCACAACCGCTTCTGACTTGTAATTCATGTACAACCAAGTTATATAAACGAATACACCTGAAAAACGAAACCACGGCGATACCGCCGGGATAGGACTAGCTTTTCACTTGCGTGCGGATGGGAATGAGAGAAAGCTGAAATTTAGGCTGTTGATATGTGGGAACCGAATGGCTGCTTCATATACCTCTTATTCGGCTCTTTTTGCTCTTTTTGCGAATTCCCGTCCAAACTCAAAGCATTTCTGAATTTCGTCTCTATCAGGGACCCATTTAGCCGTTAGCGCTGGAGCAACTACTTCCATGCTCGCTTTCTCCAGACTCTTTTCAATAGTCTTGACCGCACCACCCCCCCAGCCATAGGAGCCGAACGCAGCAGCTAATTTATTCCTCGGCCTTAACCCTTGCATCTCCTCCAAGAATGGAGCCACCGTCGGTAGAACACCGTTGTTAATGGTCGAGGAGCCAATCAGTATTCCCTTTGCTTCGAGAAGTTCCTTGATAATATCTCCTCGATCTGAAAAGGGAAGCCTAAACAGCATTGTCTCTACACCCTCGCTGGTGATGCCTCCGACTATAGCCTTGGCCATTTTTTCGGTGCTACCCCACATAGTATCATAGACGACTAGAATCCTTCCCTCTGCCTCCCCCTTCGCCCACCTGAGATAGGCCTTTACTATCTTCATTGGGTCGCCACGCCAGATGATCCCATGGCTTGGCGCGATCATGCTAATCTTCAAGCCTAGCTTTTGTATCTCCTCTATCTTTCTTATCACTAATTGACTGAAGGGCCACAAAATGTTGGCGTAGTATTTGGCTGCTTCCTCCATCAATGTCTTATCATCAACCTCATCGTCGAACCGCTTTGAAGTTGCCAAGTGTTGTCCAAAGGCGTCATTAGGTAGAAGCAGGGCGTCCTTTTCAATGTAGGTGAACATGCTGTCAGGCCAGTGAAGCATGGGGGCTTCGATGAATTTCAGACTTCGTTTCCCTAGGTTTATCTCGTCGCCGGTTTTTACAGCTTGGAAATCCCATTCGCCAAAGTAGTGTTTCTGCAATCCTTCGTTGCATTTGGCGGTGCCGACTAGCTTTGCTTGAGGAGCTAGTCTTAGGACGGCGGGAAGGGCGCCGGAATGATCTGTCTCAACATGATTAGCCACAACGTAGTCTATCTTGGATGGGTCGATGATCCCTCTGATTCTCTCCAGCAGCTCTTCTGTGAAACGGCCATAAACAGTGTCGATTAGGGCTGTTTTTTGGTCGACGATTAGATAGGCGTTGTATGTAGTTCCGCGATGCGTTGAGTAGGTGAAGCCGTGGAAGTGTCTGATGTTCCAGTCGATGGCCCCAACCCAAAATGTGTCTTCTGAAACTTGGACGGACTGCATCTCGAATTTCACTTGTTTTGACTCTGGAATTCTTCGATATTAATCTTCTCTATTTGAGATGGAGCATACGTCATTGAACAAACAGATAAATTCGAGAAACTATAGAAGACGTCATTACAGCTACTAGGAACTATTTTCTGCTATACTGTCTTCAACCATCCACCTGGTGGGTTAGACGTAGAATACTTCATCTCTTTCCTCTTTCTTCTTCACTTTCTTCTTGACTTTTAGTCCCTTTTGGGCTCCAGACTTGGTGGCTTCCAGGTCGTATTCTATGAAGGAACGGGTGAACTCTGCAAGTCTTTTATTCATCTTCTCTAAGTCTTCTTGTGCGAACCTCGTCATGATGTCAGGGTTGTTTACCCATTGCATCCAACCCAGCAAGCTTCTCTGCAGAGCGTTCAACAAGAAATGCAGGGATCTCACCAACTCCAGCCGGTCTCTGTCCTTGGCTTTTTCCAAGCGCCCTATCTGCTCCAAGATTTTTTTCGAAACGTCTACCCACCTTTCACTCAAAGATGTTGTTCTCCTGATTTTCTAGACTATCCCCACAAGAGATTTCTCCAGATATAAAGGTTAGGAAAACTCTGCTTGCTAATTGTTAGTGGAGAGAACAGACGAACGTGGAATTTGAGCAATAGGAAGCTCAAGGAAGATCACCGCAGTGGTTGTAGGTAACCCCACTGAGAATCCAATGAGGAAGCTGGCGGCGATAACTATCCCATCAGCAAAGTTGTGGATTCCATCACCGAGGTTAAAGATAGGCAAAACCTTTAGCAACAGCGCGATCAGCAACATCAACAGATATATCCGCTTCATACCCATGCCCATGATACCAGTAAATGAACCGTTCGAGAAAAAGGAACGAAACGAAACCCACTACTAATCTTTTAGACATACAAGGAATCTAGATTTAATAGCGAAGATGGCAACTATTACTCCTGAGCGTGAGGATCTGGCCCACGAACACTTCCATCCATTGAAGGGCGCTAGATATCTTGGAATAGCCTTAGGTATCACCATCGCCTTTTTCGTTATCGAGTTGATTGGAGGAATCCTAACAAATAGTCTAGCGCTCTTAACAGATGCTTGGCACATGCTAAACCACGTCTTTGCTCTGGTCTTCGCCCTAACAGCGGCGTGGCTTGCCTTGCGTCCCGTCTCGCTAAAAAGAACTTACGGTTATTATCGTGCGGAGATCCTGGCCGCCTTCCTAAACGGCATCTTCTTGTGGGCGGTCGCAGGTTACATCTTCTACGAAGCAATTCAACGGATTCTACAACCTGCTAAAGTGGAAAGCTTGAACATGCTTATCATTGCTGTCCTAGGCCTAATAGCTAACGCGCTAACCGCAGTTACCCTTTCAAAGTCAAAGGAGAAGAGCTTAAACATAAGGGGCGCGTTTCTACACGTGGTCGCCGACACCCTTGGATCGATTGGGGCAATTACCGCTGGGCTGATTATGTTCTTCACTGCGTGGTACATAGCAGATCCAATAATTAGCATGATTATCGGCGCGCTAATCTTCTATAGTTCTGGTAAACTTGTCAGGGATTCTCTAAACGTTCTCCTCGAAGGAGTTCCTTCCCATATCGACGTAAGTGCGCTGGAGCGCAGAATAGTCGAAATCGAAGATGTGAGGGGAGTCCATGATCTCCACGTATGGTGCATTACGCCCAGTAGGATGTGCTGCATGAGTGGTCATGTGGTGGTGGAAGAGGGAACAGATAGGAAAAGGCTGATCACGACTTTGATCAATATGCTGAAGGAAGAGTTTGGAATCGACCACACCACTATTCAACTGGAAGATGAAGGATATCCAAAAGCAGCTGGTGAACACTAGAAAACCGGAGCGCCCACATGAAAGGCTCTTACGTTCTCTTCAGCGGTTTACTGGTAATTTTGAGTGGCTTTCCCGCTTATTCGCTACGTGAGGTATATAAGCTTCCTGAGAGGCACCTTCTGTGGCTCTTCCAAAGCTTTGCGCGCGCTCGGCACGTTTATGTACCTTTCGACAAACGCTCCCATAATTCATTGAGGAAACATGTCACTGCTATGCCATAAAATTTATTAGGCTTTTGAGGTTACGTCGGTCCAGGCGGATTCGCATGCGCTCCACTGGTAGGGAATTGGCAAAATTTTTCGAAGAACAGATACAGTTAGAGGAAGAGATCGTCAGATCTATGAATCAAGCCTTGAAAACCATGACTAATCCAGTGGTTAACGGAGTTTTGAAGGGAATTTCCTTGGATTCGATGAAGCATGCCGAAATTTACAGAGCAGCCATAAGGATAGCCTCCGGTCCGCCAGCTCTAACGCAAAAAGATTTTGACCACCTGAAAGAGACGATCAACAAACATATCGTATACGAAGAGAGGACAATAAATCGACTAGGCCTTATCATAAAGGAGACGAAAAACGAAAAAATGAAGTTCCTGCTGGAATCCATACTCTCAGACGAGGAGAGACACCATAAACTCTTAAACGAGATCATGAACGTTGTCGTGAGAGGAGAAACAATCGCTGACGAAGACTGGTGGGAATTTCTGTGGCGAAACGTACCCTTCCACGGCGCACCAGGTGGATAGCCTTCCCGCTCATAAAACGCTAATCGAAGAGTGAAACAAAACAGCATTTCTCACGGATTATCGTCGTCCCTAAAAGACTTAACCAGCTTTTCAACCCTTCTATGAATCTCGTCCCTTACCTCTCGGAATTTTGCAGTAGGCTTTCCGGCAGGGTCTTCTATTCTCCACTCTTCTACTGCTTTTGGGAATATAGGACATACGTCGGCTCCACAACCCATGGTTATCACCACATCGGCATGTTCCACCATCTTCATGGTCAGCGGCTTAGGTCTCTGCTTAGATATGTCAATTCCAACCTCTTTCATAACTTCAATCGCCTTCGGGTCAACTCTTAATGCGCGTCTGTCACCTGCACTGGCTGCCACTGCTTCGCCCCTAGCCAGCTGATTGAAAAAGGCCTCTGCCATCTGGCTTCTGCGGGCATTCTCAACACACACGAACAGGACTTTCTTCATGGGTATCATTACTGTATCTACGCACTGGCCCGTATTCGCTCATGTCCGACCTGCCACTCGTGGATTCTGCCGACGGAGCGAGACTCATCTTGAGACTATGCTCTCTATACCGTTAAGGAAGTATGAGAAAATAGGGGATTATTTTTGAACCGTTTTTGGCGGCTATTTCCTCTTCTTCTCCAGTAGATTCTCAAAGGCTTCTTCGTGTTGTATTTCCTCTGAGAGAATGTGTTCTATTAGGTGGAAGGTTCTCAGGTCCTTCTCATAGCAGGGAGACAGCTTCTTGATGATGTTTTTGTAAACGCCGATCGCGCACCCTTCTGCGTCAGCAACTGCCGTGAGTACACCTTCAAGGCCTCTTTCGTTCTTCGGGAAGACAACTTTCTTGCAGTTTGCCATTTTTTGTAGATCTTCAAGGTCTCTTTCCGGTTCTCCGCCTAGTTCAAAGATTCTGTCGGCCAGTTCTGACATGTGCTCGAACTCTTCTTTTGCGATTCTATCCAGTTCGCTGGCTACTGTTGGATAATCTGGGCCTTCAATGAAGTCTGCTGCCCAAGTGTAGTAGAAGTATGCTATCCACTCGTCGGCGTATGCGCTGTTTAAATCCTTTAATAATTCTTTGATGCCAACTTTTACTATTTCTCTTCCTTTCTTTCCCATGAGGAACACCCCCACGTAAGTTTGTTGGTAGGAATAAAAAACTTTCGAGTCCATTGCATCTTTTCAGAAATTGTTATTAGACGAACAGAAGTTAGCTATTGCACGTTGAAATATGAAAATAGAAGACAATGAGAAAAACGAGGAGACTTGCCGAGATTTCTGCGGAAGTTGCCCGAGTTATCCAGGGACTGACGAGTGGCTTTTTTGTGCAAGAGGCAAAAGTGTCAAGGACATTTCGAAGAACGGATGTTTATGTCCCTCTTGTCAAGTCTATATGGACTACGATCTCTCAGGTGACTACTTCTGCGCTGAAGGCACCGCAGAATAGCTTCGCTTCTTTCGGCCGAACTAGCTCCAAACCTTGTTGGGATGTCGCTGGCTATCCGTGTTTACTCAACGACGACTCTTTTCTCTTTTCCTTCCCATACTCCGTGTAGGTTGCAGAACTCTCTCGCTCTCAGTGTTGCTGTATCAGTCAAGGTTACGTTCAGGTTCACAGAATAACCGTTGCACATTTCTGGTTCGAACTCTACTCGGGATATTAGACGTTCTCCAGCATAGAGCTCAACCCAGTTTACCCAATGACCCAAGGTGTTGGGATGCTCGACGCCGTCAATTCCGCCAACTTTTATTCTTACGTTGAAAGGCTCTTTCGCCTTAACTTTTGTAGGGGCTCCTACTATCGGCACGTGCTTCTTGGCCATGTCGGTTAGCTTTGCCCAATCTTTAGGTTTGTTCAGTTCTGTTAACGAGAATCCTTTTTCAGAACTCAAGGCCTACCCTCCGTTAAGATGCTAAGTGTTAGAAAGAGTCCCCTTTGAAATCATATAAGTCTTTCTTGCAGGCTCCTCTTACATCATACTCTCTAGGAGAGATGTTATGTCTATGTCTTCTGTTGGCAGTTCTGTGAGTGGTCTGTCTTTTACTTGCGGGAGATTGTCACGGTATGTGGGCCTTTCTTCTTTGTAGAATATCCCAATAGGTATTCGTTCTCCCCATTCCAGGGCCTTCTCAAGTGCTTTCCCTTTGTTGGCTACGTCGTGATCTTCTTCCTCCAGTCTGTAGATCCTCTTGCGGAACCAGTCGTACGTATTCAGGTAATTGAAGGTAACGCATGGCTGGAAGACGTCGACAAAGGCGAAGCCTCTGTGCTTGATGGCTTCGACCATTAAATCAGTTAGGTGTCTTGTATCTCCAGCGAACCCTCTAGCTACGAAAGTGCCGTTACTGACTAGTGCATGAGCGACGGGATTTAGCATAGGTGGTATAACGCCGAACGGAGTGGATTTGGTTTTGAACTCCTGTTGGCTGGTGGCGGTTGCTTGGCCAGTAGTCAAGCCTAGAATCATGTTGTTGTGCACCACTAGGGTCATGTCGATGTTCCTTCTGATAGCATGGGCGAAGTGTCCCCAACCCTCGTCGTACTGGTCAGCGTCCCCTGCAAAGCCCACTACGTTTAGGGCGGGATTCGCTAGTTTGATGCCAGTTGCTAGTGGCAATACTCTACCATGAATGCCATGAAAGCCGTTTACATTCACGTAATTAGCCATCTTCCCGTGACAACCGATGCCTGACACGAGAACGACTTGATCTCTCCTGAGGCCTAGTTCCATTAGAGCCTTTTTGAAGGCCATCAATATTCCGAAGTTTCCGCAACCAGGGCACCACGTATTCTCTTTTGGTGTCTTCAAATCTTCAAGCGTTACCGTTTCAGAGCACCTCCCTTATCCTCTGCGAAAGCTCTCCAGGGTTGAAGGATCTCCCACTGTACTGCAGAATCTTGTGATCGACATCCATGAGGAGATGCTCCCGGATAAGACTGGACAGCTGAGAGGTCTTGTTGTTTTCCACAGCAATCGTCTTTCTAGCTGACCCCAAAATCTTCTGAACGGCGATAGCTGGAAAGGGGCTCAGATAGACAATTTGGAGGTAGTTAACCTTCAGAGCCGCCTCACCAATAAGTCTCATGGCTTCTCTTATTGGTCCCTTTGTGGACCCCCATCCCAGAATCGTCACATCTGCTCCCTCGGGACCGTAAAGCTTGGTTGTGTCGTAGTTTTCCAGTTCCTTGACGAGGGCGTCCAGTTTCTTGAACCGCTTATCATTCATCTTGGTAGTCAAGTCAGGATCGTCGGTTGTGTATCCACTTTCGGTGTGCTCGTCGGCGCTGGTTCTGACTAGGGCTCCTTTCATTCCTGGCGTCGCTCTGGGTGAGATCCCATTTTCCGTGAACTTGTGCCTCTTGTATTCTTCCTCGCTCTCATACACAACGTCGGTTAGTAGAAGCCCACGGTCGATCTCAACCCTGCTCTGGTCAAAAGGTTCTGCAACCTCATGGCTCTCCGCTAGATATTTGTCCGTGATGAGGATGGCAGGTATCTGGAACTTCTCTGCTAAGTTGAAGGCTTCCATGGTCGTGTAGAAACACTCCTCTACGTCTCCCGGTGCTATGACTACTCTTGGGAACTCTCCTTGGGACGCGTGGATTGCGAATCTGAGGTCCCCCTGTCCTGAATAGGTGGGTAGACCAGTGCTGGGTCCAGGTCTCTGAGCTAGCATTACCACTGGAGAGGTCTCGGTCATACCCGTCATGCCTAACGCTTCACTCATAAGGCAGAAACCTCCTCCAGACGTGGCTGTCATCGCCCTCACTCCGGCGAAGGAGGCGCCAGCGACCATGTTCATTGCTGCTATCTCGTTTTCAGCCTGTATCACGATCATGTCGTATTCTCTATCGAGAGGGGCCATGAAGTGTAGTAGTGGAGTCGCCGGCGTCATGGGATAAGCGGCGTAGAACTTACAGCCTGCCCGAATGGCGCCTAGACCGATTGCCTCATTTCCTGTGAGAAACAACTTCTTTCTGCCAGCCGATTTCGTTTTCTCCAACCTGTACTCAGAATCTTCGCCATAGTTCTCTTTAGCATAGTCATACCCTATTTTTGCAGCCTTCACGTTCAGTTCCGCTACTTCTGGCTTGAACGCGTCTCTCATGACCCCGTTCAGAATCTCTAGATCATAGCTCAGAAGTGATACCGTAGCCCCAAGAGCCACGGTGTTTCTCATGATCAATTCGCCATCCAGTTCTTTAACAAAATCCTTCAAGGGCACCGAGTAGAGTTTTAGGTCGTCTCTGCTCAGTTCTCCTTCGTTTAGACTTATCTCTTTCCCATCGTATACTATCCCTCCGCCCGAAACCAGCTCGTCTTTATGGAGAAAAATAGTCTCTTTGTTTAGCGCCAAAAGCAGATCAATGGTGTCGGCTTGGCAGTAAACCTCTTCTGTGGCCGCTCTCGCAGTGTAGAAGTTGTGTCCCCCTCTTATGAGGGATTGGTAGTCGTTGGTGCCGAAGACATGGAGACCACCTCGTAGGCAAGCCTTTGCGAAAAGAAACCCAGAGCGAGTTATTCCAGCTCCGGCCTCTCCCCCAACCATCACGGAGATCTTATTTATGATCATGGTTTATACCACGCGCACTAGACAAGTTTCTCCCCTGTCCCTAGGCTTACGATAGGTATGGCTGCAAAGGGACAAGCTTCAGCTGCTTCTCTAAGACATTCCAGTTCATCCAGTTCCAGAGTTTCTGCAACGACTTTGTCTCCTTCCTTAACCCTCTTAGCTCCTTCAGTAGAGAAGGAGGACTTCTCATCAATATCCGAGAGTTGGAAAAACTTTGGGCATAATTCTGCACATGCTCCGAATCCTTGGCAGGCATTCTTGTCTATTTCCACTTGGAATTTGCTCACAAAATGCACCTTACACTGTATATCAGAGTCTTCACCTAATAAAAGCCGAACTACTTGAATCTTTAAGTGAGGCCTTTACTCACCTAGAGATGGAAGATTTCAATATGAAAGAGGCAATGTTTTACGAGAAAATGGGCGATGGGGCAGTTAGGTGCCATTTGTGTGGTCACAGGTGTATAATAGTTGATTCGAAGAGAGGAATCTGCGGGGTTCGAGAGAACAGGGAGGGAACGCTTTACACTCTGGTATACGGCAGAGTTGTGTCTCGTGCTGTGGACCCTATTGAGAAGAAGCCTCTCTTTCATTTCCTTCCGGGCTCCTCAGCCTATTCCATTGCCACCGTAGGCTGCAACTTCCGATGTGGGAATTGTCAGAACTGGGAGATATCACAATTACCTAAGCCTCAAAGACCCATCTTAGGGGATGACGTCTCAACAGAAGACATCGTGGAGTCGGCTGGGCGGATGAGATGCGAGTGTATAGCCTACACCTACACTGAACCTGTCATCTTTATGGAGTACGCATACGACACTGCAAAGCTTGCTGTCAAGAATGGGATAAGGAATCTCTTCGTGACAAACGGTTACATCACTGAAGTAGCTTTGAAGGAGATGGCACCATATCTCCACGCAGCCAATATAGACCTCAAGAGTTTCAGTGACGAGTTCTATAGGAAGAACTGCGGAGCCCGTTTAGAGCCAGTTCTCGAGGCGATTAAGCTCCATAAGAAGCTTGGGATATGGATTGAGATAACAACTCTGGTCATACCCAAGCTTAATGACTCTGAGGAAGAATTGACTGAGATTGCGGAGTTCATTAGGGACGTAGGTGTGGAGATCCCTTGGCACGTTTCTAGGTTCTATCCAGCCTTCCAAATGGTCGATTCTCCACCAACACCTATAGAAACACTCCGCAGGGCTAGAAAAATCGGTTTGAACGTTGGATTGAGATATGTCTATCAGGGGAACGTTCCGGGGGAGGGGGAGAACACCTACTGCTACAGCTGTGGCGAGTTGGTGATTGAGCGCTATGGCTACAGAGTCGCAAAGAACAAGATTGCAGATTCTAGTTGCCCCAAATGTGGCGCTGAAATAGATGGTGTATGGAGATAGCAACTTGGTGGGATAAGGAACATGAGCGGTGAAGAGAGGTCTCAGAAGATTATGGCGCTTCTGAAGAGGAAATATCCTAGCGTTGAGGGAACAGCACTAAATTTCAGCAATGCTCTAGAGCTGCTGGTCGCCACGATCCTTTCCGCTCAATGCACCGATGGAAAAGTCAATCAAGTAACGAGGGTTCTCTTCAAGAAGTACAAGACCGCTAAGGACTACGGAGAAGCTGATCCAAAGGAGCTACGGGAGATCATCACGCCCACAGGGTTCTATCGCAACAAGGCAAAATTCATAAAGGAATCGGCAAAGAAACTTGTAGAAGACTT
>Ga0209635_10000358_pt1 | contig 30337 bp, 25 predicted proteins | sample DeeMarSWOR230_32_FD_187463 | JGI IMG/M metagenome (GOLD analysis project Ga0209635, IMG submission 187463) | Marine sediment microbial communities from White Oak River estuary, North Carolina - WOR-2-30_32 (SPAdes) (version 2) | ecosystem: Environmental > Aquatic > Marine > Intertidal zone >...
ATATCCAGGAGCAATCTCGTTCGATTTTCGACCGTTCCCCCGTAGGCATCCCTGCGATGGTTGAAAGCTGGAGAAAGGAATTAGCTCAGGAGGTATCCGTGGGCGGCGGGGATTTGTACGGCGTCGAGGTCGGCCTCTCTTGCGCTATTATTAGCGTGAATAGCAGCGCGTAAGTCCTTTAATTTTGGTGACAACTTCTCTTGCAATGGGGGAGCTATAGGGAAAGAGACACTTGTGGTACCTCTCAATAGACAGAGAGTTCTCCTGTTAAATGGGGTTGGGATTTTGGCGCCCATCAAACGGAGCCCTGGTGGATCAGCCTCGGTCGAAATAGATGTTCTTGCCTGCGCAGGAAAGAGGGATGCCGATGATGATCTGGGATTCCATCCAGCCCAGCGCACGGGCTGGGCCGCCAATGGTGTAGATCATGCGGTTATCCACATGAAAGCGAGCTGCCACCAAGGATGCCGATGAAAGGACAATGCCAAGATCGATGGCCTGAAATAGGAATACGGGGCCGTGAAAATCCTTTCCCTCGCTTTTCTTCGTCTTGAGAAATCCTGCACAGCTGCCATAACCGCAGGCTCCGCAGTCGAAGGGCTTTTCCGGTTTCTTCGGGCGAATATCCGTGAGGCCTCTAAGCAGAGCTGCCTGCGAGTTTCTGACGTTATTAGCATCTCGTTTAAAGGCTGCGCTCATCACACTTTCGGCACCATGCTCCTCCATGGCCCCCGCGAGTGCATCCAGGTCTTCACCGGAGACGATCAGGGTCTCAATAGGGTCGAGTCCTCTCGTCTTGGGCGCAGTGCGCGCAGCCACTGCCATGGCTCTGGCTACTGCCAAGACCCCATCCAGTTCTGCCTGTTCATCTTTGATCTTGGAGATCTCGGGTTCCTCCGATAATAAGAATTCGCCTTCAGTCGTGCGCATCATAGGATAGAGGAGTCTGTGTGTCAAAGGAAGAAATCCCTGGCCGTTCCCTCTCCAAGCTCGTGGTTAGCAAGGAAGGAAAAGCGGAAAACGCCTTCAAGTGGCACATGTTCTTGGAGGTAAGCGGCTAAAAAACACAGAGCCTGAGCTCATGCCAACTGCAAAAGGCGTAGATTAGAACTGCTCATCTTGACTCTTTCGGCTTTCTATCTTAAGAGGTCTGTTGTATCTTGCGTCAGTTAGGTAAAGCGGTAGCATAAGGGGACAAATCGGCGCAGGCCCGTGATCTGCTTGATACTGAAGTAAGCCGGGCCCACGTTGTGTTTACATAGGAAGGGGAGTTCGAATTGAGGAAATATAAAGATATTCTCCAAAAAGCCAAAGAGCTGCGACAGAACATTATCGATCTGCGCAGGTGAAAATTCAACCTAGAGATGCACTCGACTTTGCTGATGAGAATTGCAGTCAGGCCTGCACATTTCACAAATTCATGAGGATGGAATTATAAAAAGTAAAATCATGGATCAGCAGAGAAGCAAACACTTTGTCGAGAGTGCAGGGGCGACCCTCCGACCCCAGACGACCTTAGCCTTGGCTTTAAGGAAGATCAGACATAAAAGAAGAGGAGGTTATTCCAAAATAGAATGGGGATATTTTTCATAGACGATATGAAAGAGGGGGTAGTGAGGTAAGCCTCTATCAGGGGAGATACCATCCAGCCAGGGATTGGGAAGATCAACTCCAAGAAATATTTCGAATAGAGCGCAACATCAAAAAAGCATGTGACTAGGGGTGTATCTCTAGGGTTTCCAAAAAGGTGTGGTACCTTGGAGGACGGTGCTCTGACTTTCCCGGACCTCTACTCACTTATCTTAGCCCTTATTGTGGACATAGAATAGGAATTATCTAGGAAGATTCAAAACCAAAGGAGGACAGTTATGAGCATAAAAAAAGTTTTACTAACTGGTGTAATAGTTATTTTTTGTCTCTCATGCGCAGGGATAGCTCATGCAAAGAAATCTATTAGAATTGGCTACTTGGCTGCGCTCACAGGCCCAGGAGCTGCTTTTGGCATAAACATGTTACAAGGGCACAACATGGCGGTGGAGGAAATCAATGCAGGAGGCGGACTTCTAGGAAGAGAGTTAGAAGCCGTAGTAATTGATGACGCTGGAGACCCGGCACAATCAGTCTCCGCTATGATGAAATTGGTTTATCAGGAAAAAGTAGATATCGTCATTGGTGGTTGGGGCAGTGCAACCGTTTTGGCTAATTACAAAGTTTGTGAAAAAGCAGGGCTACCATACATTGAAATAGGAGCTTCAAACCCTAGAGTCACTAGGAGGCAAAATAATCAGTGGACTTTTGCGGGTCTCCAGAATGATGAAAAGCAAGCCATGGTTATTTCAAAGATCGCCGTGGACATGGGATACAAAAAATTTGCATTTCTACATGATAGTAACGACTTCGGAGTAGGTGGAAGGGATGAATTCACCAAAGGCTTGGCGAGATACCATTTAAAGCCATTGATCGTTGAATCGTATCAATTCGGAGACAAGGATTTTAATTCTCAACTGATAAAAATTCGGAGGGCTAGACCAGATGCCCTTGGCCTTTTTGGAACCCTGGTTGAAGGAGCAGCGATTGCTATACAAATGGAGAAACTTGGAATGGATTTCCCTATCTTCAGTATGGCTGGATTGTCAAACTACAACTACATTAAACTGGGGGGAAGAGCCGTAGAGGGGACAATTTGCGCGACGCATTTTAGTAGGCATCTAAGCGCTGAAACAGAGGCGTGGGCTAAGAGATACGAAGAGAGATATAAGGGCTCTGCAGTCATGCCCGATCCTAATACCGCTTGGCTAGCATACACAGCTGTTGCGAACCCTTTTAAAAGAGCTGTAAAACTGGCCGGGAGTATAGATAAAAAGAAAGTTCGGGATGCACTCAGAAAAGTTAGATGGAGAGAGTACGGACAAAATATTGATAATCATTTTGACAAAGAACATGCAATAGTAAAAGAGACGATAGTTGTTCGGATAAAGGACGGCGATTATATTCCGATAGCACAGGAAAAACCTTAGCTAATAAGTTAAGTAATACGAGGGATCGGGAAAATGGAAGTTCTTTTACAGGCACTAATCGGCGGACTGGCAGTGGGAGCCATATATGGCCTAGTAGCCCTCGGTTTTACGATAATATATAGGTCTCTCTATGTAATAAATTTTGCTCAGGGACACGTGTTCATGGTTGGCTCTTTCATGGGTTTTGTGGGATTTTCACTCATGAGAAGGTTTTCTGTGGCAGTGTTTATCTTCGTATTGATAGCGGCTGCAATGATTGCAATAGTCACGGTTTTTTTGGTTTATGGTAAAATCCATAGAGCCGACCATTTAACCTTCGCTATAGCCTCCATTGGTGTCGGGATTATCATGGAAAACATCGTTCGTATGATTTGCCCTGACCCAAGGGCATATCCAGATATATTCAGAGAAAAGGTATACTCAGTCGGTGACATTTTTATATCTACACAGTACATTTGGGTTCTCGCTATTACGCTCGCACTTATTACGATGCTTCAGCTTTTCTTTTACAAAACTAAAATGGGCAAAGCAATGAGAGCGGTTTCGGAAGACAGGGATATGGCGAGTCTATTAGGTATTAATGTGAGTTATACAGTGTATATAGCATTTGTGATTAGTTCTATAGTAGGAACGATGGGAGGTATTCTAATTGGCCCTATTTATTTTTTCTCCTTCGATATGGGGTTCATGACAGGACTTAAAGCTTTTAGTGCGGCAATAATTGGCGGAATCATGAGCGTTCCAGGAACTCTAATCGGGGGGATTATTTTGGGTGTAACTGAAAATTTGGGAGGAGTTTATGTCTCTTCTGAGTTCAAGGATGCAATTGCGTTTGCTTTATTAATTTTGATGCTTATGGTTAAGCCTACTGGAATTTTTGGGAAAGCGAAATAGAAAGGTAGCAATATTGAAAAAAAGCAAATCAACAGCGAACATTATTTATGCCTTTATCGGAGTTTTGTTACTGATATTGCCTTTTTTATGTGGATACTATTTACTCCATGTAATTATTTTTGCTGGGATTAACCTTATAGTTGTTCTGGGGTTAGGATTATTATTAGGATTTTCAGGCCAAGTTTCTATTGGCCACGCTGCTTTCTATGGAATAGGTGCGTACGCTTCAGCCTTGCTTACTTTAAAATTGGGGCTTCCTTTCTGGATTGCCTTGCCTTTGGCTGGCGTTATTGCCGGCCTTGCAGGAATTATGCTTGCCATTCCCTCCCTGAAAGTTTCAATGCTTTATCTTGTTATGACCACCATTGGATTTGCAATGATCGTCTGGATAGTGATGTTCCGGTGGAGCGGTCTGACGAATGGCCCGAATGGTATCATAGGTATTCCTTCTCCCACCATTGGAGGTTTCGTCTTAGATTCGCCAACAAAATATTATTATCTCGTTTTAGTTTTTTCTTTGCTGGCCTTGTGGTTGATGACAAGAATCGTCAGATCAGCGATCGGGCTGAGATTGATGGCCATCTTCGACCAGGAGGAGGCCGCAAAATCTGTTGGTGTCAATACCACCTATTTCAAAGTCCTCGCATTTGTAATCAGTTCTATTTTTGCAGGAATCGGTGGCAGTCTTTATGCACATTATGTTACCTTTATTCATCCAGATAATTTCAATATCTGGGTATCTGTTATCTTCTTGGTTATGGCTGTATTTGGGGGGCAACGTAGCATTCCTGGCATAACCACAGCAGTCATAATTCTGACTCTTGCTACCGAATATTTTAGGGTTCTCGGGGAATATCGCATGATAGGTTACGGGCTTTTGCTTGCCCTGGGGATGATCTATTTTCCAGAAGGTATCGGCACTATTAAATGGTCATCTATAATAAATATCATTATACGACTGTTTCATTCGAAGACACAAAACACACTAAAAACTTAAGCGTTCAAGAATCTATCGATAAGTAAAGGTATGGCGAAGATGCTTGAAATCGAAAATGTCTCAAAGTTTTTTGGGGGTCTAGAGGCCCTTAAAGGGGTCTCCTTCAAGGTTCAGGAAAACGAGTTGTTGAGCATTATAGGACCCAATGGTTCGGGCAAAACCACGCTTTTTAACCTCATTACAGGGATCTATAAGGTGAGCGAAGGAAGCATCGTTTTTAAGGATTCACCTATACACAACCAAAATGCAAATCGAATAGCTGAAATGGGAATTGCTCGTACTTTCCAGAACGTAAAACCTTTTCATACCCTTTCCGTAATGGAGAATGTGCTTGTCGCTTCGTATTGTAAGGGGCATCCTGAAGCGTGGGCCCATATCTTTGGCACACGCAGAGGGCGATTAAGAGACAAAGAGCTGAGAGAGAGATCACTTCAACTTATCGAATTTGTTGGTTTGAAGGGTAAGCAGGATGATCTAGCAAGTAATCTGGCATATGGTGACCAAAAAAAACTAGAGATTGCAAGGGCGTTGGCTTTAGCCCCGGAGCTTATCCTTCTTGATGAACCCGTTGGTGGATTGAACCCTGTGGAGCGACAAGAGGTCATTGATCTTACTACTACTATTCTCAAAGATGGTCTGACAGTCTTGCTCATAGAGCATGATATGAGAACCGTAATGAGTATTTCAGACAGGGTAATCGTTTTGAATTTCGGTGAAATAATAGCAGGGGGAAAACCGGAAGATATAAAACGAAATAGTTCAGTTATCGAAGCATATTTAGGTCCTGATATAGATTAGGTGGTAGAAGTTATGAACAGTAATGTTTTACTTAAGGTATCTAATCTATATGTCTATTACGGCAGAGTTGAAAGCTTGAGAGGGGTGTCTCTTGACGTGAAAGATCGCTGCATTGCGTCGGTGGTAGGCGCCAATGGAGCTGGCAAATCGACGCTCCTTAAAGCTGTTTCAGGTTTGGTTCCAGTTAAAGAAGGAACTATTGAATTCAAACAAAGGGAGATCCGAGGAATACCGCCTCATGAAATTACTAGACTGAAAATTATTCATGTCCCAGAAGGGCGCCATATTTTGTCGGAGATGACCGTACTTGAGAATTTAGAACTAGGAGCATATTTAGAAAAAGACCAAATGAAAATTAAAAACAGACTCCAAGAGGTATTTAGTTTATTTCCTGTTCTTGAGAACCGACTTAAACAAAGAGGCAGTACGATGAGTGGAGGCGAGCAACAAATGCTCGCCATAGCCCGTGCCATGATGGCAGATCCTGAACTTCTGATGCTGGATGAGCCATCACTGGGTCTGGCTCCTTTAAATGTAAAGATTGTCTTCAGTGTCATAAAGGAAATTAACCGCAGGGGCAAAACAATCTTATTAGTTGAGCAAAGTGCTAACTTAGCTCTCAAAGCTTCAGAATATGCATTTATTCTGGAAAATGGAAAAGTTGTCCTCTCTGGCAATACTTCTGACTTACTGAACCAAGAACAGGTGAGAAAAATTTATCTAGGTGAAGAGTGATCCCAGGTTAACGCCAATGGGGAGTTTTTATTATCGGTCAAACATACGGAGAGTCGTGGCTTTGATCCCGGGAACGCCTTCTTTGGAAAATAATTTTGGCAGACATAAGCAAGAGGCAATTTTTATTATGTTAATCGCAACTTACGCAGGGAGGAAATATGATTATCGATGTACACGGGCATGTATTTCCCCATCATGGGAGCGCTTCGGGATATAAGGATGTTAGCACTCATTTGATGATTCAGCAAGACTTTATCGAGAAGGTTTGGGGCAGGATGGTATCAAGTACACTGGATGAAAAATACAAACCGTATCCCGGCGAAGACGTAAACTTCCGCGTCGGCAAATACGGCAGATACTACTGGACCAAACATGGAAAGGAGTGCTGGCTGCAGCGGTTCCCAGCAATTATGGTAGAGATGGAGTGGCCCCCAGAACAGATGATAGCGTTCATGGACATAGCGGGAGTAGCCAAGGTCGTGCTCCAGTCAGGATATATGGAGATCAACTATTGCCGCGAATACTTTGCAGACTGTGTCAAAAGATGGCCAGACCGATTTATAGGAACTGTTACAATCGACTACGATATTGGGAAGAGCGAGGAATACAGACAAGCCGAGCTAAAGAAACTGAGGGATTCTGTCCATAATGATGGCATGAGAGGGGTATTCCAGGGATACCCAAGGGAGCAGAAGGTAGATGACGAAAAATTTGAACCCCTCTGGGCTGAGATGTCAAACCTGAAGATCCCTCACTTCTTCTGGACCGGTTTCATGCCAAAAGACCAATATCTTGATTCCCTAGAGCGAATAGTAAGGGTCCTGAAAAGATTTCCAGATCTCATCGGCATCATAGGCCACCTGGGTGGCAACATTAGACCGCCTAGCGATCCGAATTATACGGACAGCCCGAGTGAGCTGTTAAGCTTTCTGAAGCTACCAAATGCCTACTTTGAAGTAGGATATGTGCTGGCATATGAAAATTGGGATATCTGGAAGGACAATTATGAATATCCTTACCCTCTGCACACAAAGGTAATCAAAAGGGTGTATGAGGAGGTCGGTGCTGAAAGGCTGCTGTTTGGTTCTGATATGCCCAACACCTATAGGACCTGTACCTACCAACAATGCCTGGATCTGGTCAGGTTACACTTTGACTTCATGAGCGAAGAGGAGAAAAGCCTAGTACTTGGTGGGAATGCCGCCAGAATTCTCAGGGTTTAAAAAAGGATGATCAGTGCTGTACGGCGCCCTTAACCCGCCTTTTTTGAGGTGGTTGTGAGCGAAAGGAGGATATTTTTATGAAATGGAGTACTTTGCCCAGGGTTAGATTTGCTCATTTGCCAACTCCCCTCCAGGAATTACGCAATTTGGCAAAGGTCTTAAGAGGCCCGAGAATTTTCGTCAAACGCGACGATATGACAGGGCTTGCTTTAGGTGGCAACAAGACGAGGAAGCTTGAGTATCTTATGGGGGATGCTCTCAGACACAAGGCCAACTATATAGTAACTGGCGCTGGCTTCCAATCGAACTGGTGCACGCAATCCGTGGCAGCTGCCCACAAGCTAGGTATGAAAGTTGTCCTCATCAAATTTGCCCCAAAAGATGGCTACGATCCGCAAGACTACGATGGCAATCATCTCCTCCATTTTTTAATGGGCGCTGAAATCAAGACTGTGAGGCTTGAGAACGTGCAAAAGGCCCAAGATGAGACAATGGAGGAGCTCAAAGCAGAGGGACACAGGCCATATCTTTTGACTGCAGCAGGCTCCACCCCGCCCGGCGTTGCTGGATACGCAAATTGCATGCTTGAACTCGTGTCGCAGGCCATTGACTTGGGCATCGACATCAATTATCTCGTGCACGCTACAGGTTCGGGAGGAACCCAGGCAGGACTTATCATAGGGGCAAAGGCGCTCAAGACCAATATCAAGGTGATTGGGTCAACAACTGGGTCCCGCCCAAAAGATCAGCAGATTGAAAAGGTCATCACTTTGATAGATGAATCCCTGAAATTCTTGAAGTTTGATGTCAAGATCACCGAAGACGATATCGTGGTTTATGAGAAATATGCCGGCGCTGGCTATGGGTTCATGACCGAAAGTAAGGCTGAGGCTATCAAAATCGTGGCTGAAACTGAGGGATTATTCCTTGATCCAGTCTACACAGGCTCAGCTATGGCATGTTTGATTGACTTATGCAGAGAGGGTTTTTTCAAGCGAGACGATGTAGTGGTTTTCCTTCATACAGGAGGATCAGCGGCGCTTTTCCCTTATAAAACGCCGCTGAAGGATTACGCCTTAGGAGGAACCCTTTCTTGGACAGTACCTCCATGGTCGCCAGGCTCGCGGCAACAATAGAGCAGTTTCTAAAGAAATGACGGTCATATTAATAGGTAGCCTTAACGTATCCACTGAATAATTACCTTTTGAAGGCAGACACGAGACTAAGCTATTAGTGGTCGAGAGGAGGTAAAGAATATGTACGGAACAAAGGCTCGAATTGGATTACTGGTTCCTTCAGCCAATACGATCGCTGAAGAAGAGTTCAACGCGCTAAAACCTGATGGAGTTTCGGTGCATGCAGCCAGGATGTTTATTACGAATCCGACTGTCGAAAATCTGGCTAGAATGGCAGATGATACCGAGAGTGCAACCGAAATGATAGCAACTGCAAGGCCCAGTATCATTGCGTTCGTATGCACTACTGGTAGCCTTTTGGGCGGCATCGGGTGGGACGAAAAGCTTATCAATCGTATCGAGAAGATAGCAGAGGTACCCGCAACCACCACCGCAACTGCGGTGATTCGTGTCTTTAGAACCCTCGGATTGAGTAAAATTGCTATAGGTACTCCCTATAATGGAGAATTAAACAGCATGGAGGCAGATTTTTTCAGGAATTCCGGGATTGAAGTTCTGGATATAAAGGGCCTTGATCTCAGCACAGAGGAAATGCATCAGCTCCCATTGGAAACGGTCATGGAGCTGGCCCGCGAGGTCGATACACCGAAGGCAGAGGCGGTTTTTTTGAGCTGCACTAATCTCAAGGCGTTACCGGTTGTGGGCCAGTTGGAAAAGGAGCTGAATAAATATGTGTTTAGCAGCAACATAGCTACTTTCTGGGATGTAATGAGGCTTCTCGGATTAAAAGAGGAGATTAAAGGGCTGGGGAAGTTGCTGCAGAGCATCCATTCACCCAATAGATAGGCTCTCTACGAAATACCTGAAAGCGAAGAAATGGGATGCCATCAAATTTTTATGAAGTTAAGATTTTAAACGGGACTCATTTGACAACAATTCCAGTGACTCAATAATAACTTTTAAAACATAGAAATAGGTATTATGTCTTCATAATTGCATTCACTGTTTAATTCCATCTTGGATGGCCAGGATAGGGGGAAAATTGAAAAAGGAGGTATATCTAAAATGGAAATGATAGACCCACATATACATATTGACTCAATTAGTCTCCAAGACCTACGCTCTATGGCCACAACCGGTATAACAGCGGCTGTGAGTCATACGTATTACCCTCACGTAAATGTGGCGATAACATCTCAAACTATACTAGACTTTTACGAACGTTTGATAAGGTTCGAGACCTGGAGAACAGCGCAGGAGCTCATAGATACCTATGCTGCTGTTGGGCTTAACCCGGTCAGCATTCCCCCGGATTACGAAAAGGTACTGGAGGCCATCCCAAGGTACCTCGAAGAGGAGAAAGTAGTAGCTATTGGTGAAATTGGTCTTGAACCTGGTTCTAAGACTTGCCCGGATCTAGCCAGGCAGGAGGAGATAGTTAAAGCACAACTAAGGATAGCAAAACAATATAATAAGCCGGTGGTCTTCCACACTCCACCAACTGAAAAAGAGAAATGGGTTAGAAAGTATTTTGACTTCATAACTCAAGAAAATGTTGACCATGCCAAGGTGGTAATAGATCATGCTGATGCTACTGTGGCAAAAACGATTTCAGACTTCGGCTGTACCATGGGCATAACCGTGCAGCCCTGGAGAAATCTGACGCCTGCTGACGGAGCTAAGATCGCCTCAGATTGCCCCCTTGACAAAGTTCTAATTGACAGCGACTGCAGTCCAATACTCTCAGATCCTCTGAGTGTACCTAAGACCGCTCATGAAATGCGGCGGCTTGGGATCAGCAAGGATGATATTAAGAAGATAGTCTTCGAGAACCCATGGAGGATCTTCAACCTGGGTTAAAGGCAAAAAGAGATAATTACCGCCCGGTAGATTGAGGCAGGAGGAAAATCATGGATCAGATTTGGGTTGTATTAGAACACGAGGAAGGGGAGCTCGACGATGTCTCATGGGAAATAGTGGCACAGGGGAGAGAAGTTGCCGATAAGCTAAACCAGAGACTTTGTGCAGTGCTCATGGGAAGCAACATCGCAGCGGTGGGCGAATGCCTCAATCATAGCGGAGTAGATGAAGCGTATCTGCTGGATGCCCCGGATCTTGGTACCTATTCACCTGAACTTTATACACAGGCGTTATCAAAACTTATCCAAGAACGTGGACCACAGACAGTTTTATTCGGTGCTACACCAAACGGCAGTGATCTTGCCTCAAGGGTAGCAGCCAAATTGAGGATAGGATTGGTTTCTGACTGTGTGGCCCTCGATTTGGATGAGGAGGGCTTGCTGCTACAGAACAAGCATACCCACAAGGGAAAGGTCTGTAGCACCATCATCTCACCCCAAGCCAGACCTCAGCTAGCTACTGTCAGGCCTGACACGATAGAGGTAAAAGACCTTCATTCTGCCAAAGAGATGAAGGTGACCAAGATACCTCCCCAGCTTGATATTAGCAAATGCTCCATTAAGGTTACTGGTTCCATAAGAATAGACCCTGTGGCCCTTCCTGTCGAAGAAGCAGACGTTATTGTTGCTGGTGGCCGAGGGGTAGGCAGCGGTGAGAACTTTCAACTCCTTGAAGACGCCGCGAGAGCCTTTGGGGGAACGGTTGCAGCCACGCGTATTGCTATAGATAATCGCTGGGTTCCTCGTGAAAGACAGGTGGGGCAGAGCGGCACGACAGTGATGCCTAAATTATATATCGCTTGTGGCATATCAGGAGCGTCTCACCACGTAATGGGAATGAAGGACTCAGGGTTTATAGTCGCAATTAATACCGACCACGATGCACCAATTTTCAAGCTTGCAGATGTAGGTATTGTTGGGGACCTCCTGCACGTGGTGCCTGCCATAACGAATGAAGTAGGTCAACGAAGGGAGGCTAGGGAGAAAAAATGAACATAGTGGTATGTGTAAAGCAGGTAGTTGATACTGAACATCTTACTAAAATAGCGGGGGGAAATACTATCGATGCCCCTGATCTGCCCAGGGTGGTTAATACGTGTGACTTAGTGGCCGTAGAGGAAGCAACACAGCTGAAGGAAAAAGGTATAGCAGATGAGGTTATTGCAGTATCTATGGGTCCTCCTTCAGCTGAGGATGCCCTTTATAGATGTCTTGCCATGGGCGCTGATAGAGCTCTACTCCTTTGCGATCCTGCCTTTGAGGGCTCAGATAGCCACGCGACAGCGGTAGTGCTGGCTAAAGCCATCAGCGCATTGGACTACGGACTCATTTTATGCGGACAGAAGGCCTTTGATACTGAGGCTGGGCAGGTTGGATATTACATTGCCGAGATGTTGGCCATTCCAATCATTAGTGGAGTAGTAAAAATGGACGTACGCTCCGATGAAAAGGTTAGGCTTCATCGGAAGCTAAAAGGGGCGTACAGAGAGTTGCTAGAGGCATCACTCCCTGCGCTGCTTGGAGTGGGGCCAGTGCTTAATGAGCCCAGATATGTAAGCCTACGGGCCATTTCAAGGGCAAAAAGAAAGGAAATTAAGCATTATAATATGAAGGGCCTGGGGCTGTCTTCGGGAGATGTCGGACAAAGAGGCGCAAAGACGAAGGTTACTTCACTTTCGCGACCAAGGCCAAAGAAGATTTTTGTCCCCGATAGCAGCCTTTCGGCAATGGAGAGGTTGATGCAGGTTGAGTCGGGTGGCCTTGAAGAGAAGGAGGGAAACATCATTACTGGCAGTCCACAAGAGGCAGCATCAAAATTAGTCCAGGTTCTCATTAGCCGGAAAGCTCTCCGGATATGAACTCCAGGGAGGAAGGAGAGGGATAGAATGGCACTAGAGTATAGAAACATGCTTAGCCCTGTCGAGGTCGGGCCGGTAACAATGCGGAACAGGATATATTTCGCGGCCCATGCCACGCGTTTTTTGCCCTTGAATGCTGGCGTCAATGACAGATCGATAGCCTACTATGAAGCAAGGGCAAAAGGCGGAGTTGGAGCTGTTGTAACTGGGGTCCACCTCCTTGGGCCAATATGTACCCTAACTCCTAGACCTCCGAGCTACCTCGGTGATGAGAGAACAATTCCAGATCTCAAAAGATGTGCTGATGCGGTCCATAAGTACGGCTCGAAGGTGATCTGTCAATTGGGTGTGGCTGGCAGGCTGGGTGAAACGCGTCCCTTTGGAGGTGTAACGTGGGGTCCTTCACCTGTGAAGCTAGACCTTGCACCTATGACGTGGGAGGTACCCTACGAGATGGAAATCGAGGAGATAAAGCAGGTTGTAGATGAGTACGCAAAAGCGGCAAAGAATGTAAAGGCAGCGGGCTATGATGGGATAGAAATATTCGGAGCTGGTGGACTCCTGAATCATCAATTTCTGTCTCCCAGGCTTAACCTTCGTAGAGATAAATACGGCGGTAGCTTGGAGAACCGGTTGCGATTACAATTTGAATGTATTGATGCTGTAAGAGATGTTATTGGTAATGATATGGTTCTGGGATTTAAGATGCCCGGTGATGATTTCATCGAGGGCGGAATAATGCTAGATGAGGCCAAGCAGATCGCCTCTGCATTAGAGGAAACCGGCAAAGTGGACTACTTAACTGTCGTAGCTGGGATGTATATTATTATTCCTACACATGTACCTACCATGTATTATCCGCTGGGTCCCTTTGTTTACCTTGCTAGTGAGGTCAGAAGAGTAGTGAAGAAGATAAATGTTAATTGCATGGCGAGAATCAACGATCCGGGGCAGGCGGACAAAATAATTGCTGATGGGCATGCGGATATGATCGGCCTTGTTAGAGCCCTAATTGCTGACCCTGAATTTGTAAATAAGGCGCGGGATGGAAAGGATGATGAGATTCGAAGGTGCGTTGGCTGCGAAGAAGCTTGCTATGGAGGATATCGCCGTGGTGTGCCTGTTTCTTGCGCTTATAATCCGCAGGCAGGAAGGGAACTTGAACTCCCCATTGTCCCAGCGACAACCAAGAGAAAAATAATGGTCATTGGGGGAGGGGTAGCTGGCCTCGAGGCAGCTAGAGTGGCAGCTCTAAGGGGGCACCAGGTCAGCCTTTATGAGCGAGAGGGGGAGCTGGGCGGACAGGTGCGGATAGCGGCCAAGGCCATTGGGAGGCTAGACTTTGAAGAAATGCCGCGGTACTATGCCTACCAAATGAAGCTCTTGGGAGTGGACGTTCATCTGGAGACTGAAGTGACCCCAGAGGTGGTTATGGAGATAGGCCCGGATGGCGCAGTTGTGGCTACAGGTTCGGTGCCACTGGAACTTGATGTGCCTGGAGGGGGTCAGAAAAATGTCGTAGAGCCGCGGAGCGTACTTGAGGGAAAGGCTGAAGTTGGGCAAAATATAGTAGTGGTGGCTGGGGAGCATAATATGCAGGCATTGACCACAGCAGATTTTTTGGCAGAGAAGGGCAAGAAGGTGCAGGTGCTCACCGAGGCTTTCTATGCTGGATCACAAGCTCCTCTTGGCACCTGCCAGTCAGTTTATACTCGGTTACTAAGAGCGGGGGTTACAATTACAGTTCTGACGGCAGTGAAGGAGATACGGGGCGATACGGTGATTACCCGTAACGTCTTCAGTGGTGCAGAAGGCCGTATCGAAGGCGTGGATACGGTGGTTGCTGCTATGGGTGGAAAAGCGAACGATTCTCTATATCGGTCGTTGAAGGGGAAAGTCAAGGAGCTTTATGCTATTGGTGACTGCGTGCAACCACGCTTAATACCTCAGGCCACCCTCGATGGATTACGCATAGGAACAAAATTATAAACTGGGTTGGCGAGTACCCTGGGGAAGGCGAAGGGAGTACTTGAGGACTGGAGTATTGGGTTGAAGAATAGAAGATTCCGAGGTCTTTCTGTTTTGGCCTTTGCATTACTCCATTATTCTATTACTCCACAGAAATTCTGAAACAACAGACACCATGAGCCTCATCTGGGGGCAAATCAAAGCCACGTCCTCTAGGCGTGGATTCTTTACTTATGTCTACGTTCTGAAAAAGGTTTTATTTGAATAAGGTTTAACGCGTGCTGAAAGGTGGGCAAAAATGGCTGAATACCCAGAGTATAAGCCAGAGCATATCTATGAGGATTTGAGGAAGATTTTACCTGAGGAATCTCTTTCCAAAAGCCTCTTCGAAAGGATAAACAATGCCCTAGACCCCTATACATTTGCCTCGGATATTAGCCAGGAAGAAATACCTTACATAGTGGTAAGACCGGCTTCTACTGAGCAAGTAAGTAAGTTGATGAAATATGCCCATTCTAAGAAAACCCCGGTGTTTGTAAGAGGTTCAGGGACTAGCCTTCAGGGGGCTTCGAGGTATCGCCATAAAGGTATCGTATTGAATGTCAACCGACTGAACCATTTGAACATCATGAAAGACTATGGATTCGTAGAATTTGGGCCAGGTCATCGTGTTTTATATGTGAAGGAGCAATTAGAAAAGGAGGGCTATTTCCTCCCCCTGGTTCCGGGAAGTATAAGAGTGGCTAGCATCGGTGGCATCATTTCCAATAATACAACTGCACACGCCGTTGATTCGTGCTTGGGTAAACCGCGGGACTACATACTAGGTTTGGAGGTTGTGCTGCCCACCGGTGAGGTTTTACAGACAGGGACAAGAGGCCTCAGGAGGGCGGCTGGAACCGATTTAACCCATTATTTTGTAGGCGGGGATGGATTGTTAGGGGTTATTACCGGCATTAGGATGAAACTGCTCCCTGGTTTCAAAAACGCCTATGGTGTGGCTTTCTTTGATGATCAGATACCGCTCGCGAGAGCAGTACAGAGGATCTACTTGGAGAAGGCCCCTCCTCCCCTCTTTCTGGAGTTTCTGGACAAAAGGGTTGCTCAAATCAGTTTTGAGATCCAGGGATTAGCCTCTCCCCCGGGGCCCCTCATTATGTTCCATGCCATTGGCCAAACAGAAGAAGAGGCTACCTATAAAATTGATCAATTGGTCGGGGTCATTCAAAAGGAATCACCCATTGATGCCAAAAGAATTGAGGAATTAGACGAGTGGCGCAGAATTTGGCTAGCGAGGGAGTCAGCCCTGCCATTTATTTGTCAGGCGGCAAAGGGGGTTTTTGGTTTGTCCGAAATTGTCTCAACTGTGCCGGACCTTGTGGACTGCCTTAAAGAGGCCATGAATATGAGCAAAGGTATGCCTACGTTAGAGAAGCTTGGGGAGCCCTATCTTTTTGGTCACATTGGGGCGTTAACCTTCCATCCTGTTTTTGTCCTACCCGTGGATTGGTCAGCCGAGGAAAAGGCAAAGGCTATAGACGAGATGTTCTTCAAGGAAGCCGAGATAAATGCAAAATATGGGACATGCGGTGGTGAGTGGGGTCAATTCGCGAGGAGAACGCCTTTCTACCTTAAACGGTACGGCGAGAAGGCCTTCGAGTTAGTGAGGGAAATGAAGAAACTCTTTGACCCGAACAATATTTTGAATCCTGATGTCTTGCCGGACGAATAACCGTTATCAAGATGAGAGAAGGAGCCTAAAATGCAGGAGGAAGAGATTGAAGGAAAACTAAAACAGGATATCTTAGATATATTGGACTATTGTATTAATTGTCGGTTTTGTTTACCAAGCTGTCCTCTATTTGACATTACCACGGGGGACATAAGTCAAGGCGCCTCAGGCATGACCCGGGCCCTATATTATGCTGTTAAATGGGGTGAGACGGATAAGGAGATTCTCAATGAGTTGAGGAATATTCTGTATTCCTGCATGACATGTAGAAACTGCGAAGTAGCTTGTAAAGATTTGAGCACGGGAACGAGGCTGGCAGAAGCCATTGAAAAGGGAAGAGAGCTACTGATTGAAGAAATGATAGGTCCCATGCCTCAGCAGAAAAGGGCTCTTGAATCCTTATACCTCTATGGAAACCCATACGAGGTGCCATCATCGAAGAGAAAGGCCTGGCTCATGGGACTAAATGTCCCAAGCTTTTCCAGAGAAGCAGAGGTCTTGTTTTTTATAGGCTGTACAGCCCCTAATGATTTGGATGCCCAAAATATGGCCATGGCACTGGTTCAATTATTGAAAGAGGCTCAGATTCGGTGTGGGATATTAGAAGATGAAATATGCTGTGGATGTCCTTCTCTGAAAATGGGAGAAAGGGGATTGTTTGAAGAGATCTGTGAGAAGAACCTGAATCAGTTTACCTCGCTGGGTGTCAAGCGCATCGTGACCTTTTCGCCACATTGCTTTGACACATTTCTGAACAGGTATCCTCAGGAGGAAATGCAAGGAATTAAGGTGCAACACTATAGCCAGTTTTTAGCCGATTTAATCGAGCAGAAACAGCTAGTTTTCAAAACGAGGGTTGAGAAGAAAGTAACGTATCAGGATCCTTGTTATCTGGGTAGGTATAACGATGTCTATGATGAACCGAGAAGGGTTTTAGACAGTATTCCGGGTTTAGAGCTCGTTGAATTTTCCAGGGCTAGGGCAGACAGTCTTTGCTGTGGCGGTGGTGGCGGACGCATGTGGGCGGATTTTGATGCGGAAGTAGATCGCTTAGCTAATATACGGGTCAAAGAAGCCCTTCAGGCTGGCGCTGAGATAATGGTGACCGCATGCCCTTGGTGCCTGATTAATATGGTAGATGGCGTTAAATCGCTTAACGTTGAGGATTCAATGAAGATAAAGGGCCTCCCCGAGCTCTGTGTGGAGGCCCTTTAATAATATTTTTTGACAAGCAAGTATCCAGATTAGGATGACACCTCAATAAGTCTGAGGCGAAGCTGACCTTCTCTAGTTTACACTTGAATGATCCTCTTGGGGAGTTATAAGAGACTGCTATGGGGATGGGCTCCGTGCAATGCAAGTACAGTCCTCCCCAACGAGATATTGAGCCAATGCATAGATTCTACTATTATTCATCAACACGATTCACCACCATCTGGATCTTCAAAGATCACCTGGGAGGCAGCGTATAGGTCCCGGTGAAATCTCTATAACAGTCAGCTCCAGCAGCCACAGGCGCAACGCGCTTGCCGGTGTAGGAACCGCTCCCCTTGATTCCTTCGAACCGTCCGCTCCCCCTGATATAGGTCTGCATACCCTCAAACACGGAGTACTTCCCGCCTTGAATTGCCCTCGTGGTGCCTTTAGGCCTAGAAACCAGTGTGGACCCATCCTCAAAGGTATACAGGAAATACGCCTCATGTGTGCCGCTCCCGTTGGTATAGTCAAACGTGAATAGGCCCGACACGATCGCTATCTCGCCGTCTTCAAAGAAAGTCAGTCCTCTGCACTCCGCTATACCTACAACATGGCCAGGCACATCGCCGACCTCGATTGCCTCCGCCTTGGTGATGTGATAAACGTTCCGGCCTTTCAAGGTCTCAGCCCGGGCCTGTGTGACAGACATCAGAAGCAAGGCAGTGATGAGCAGAATGCCCCCAGCCAAGGATTGCCTTATAAGTCTTGTAATGTCCGTAGTAGTCATGATTCTCTCCTCCTTTTTTGAAATTCAGGATTCACCTGGGTAACTAAAGGAGGCCTATCTCCTTCCGACATCTTGAATCATCTCCCCTCTGTCACCTCCTTTCAACCTGCCCCGCAATCAAAAGTTTCGTGACCATTGCACGGAGCTGCCACCCTTGAAGGCCACCCAGACATTTTCGGTAGCAATAAGCCCTTGCTGTGTGGCCCTTGAAACGATCATCTGTAAACTTGCTTAAAGCTATTCAAGTCGTGCATGGTAATAACAGTATCAGCCATGTCGATGACCCTTAGCAAGCTCTTATGTGCAGTACCGGCATTTGTAAGAATTCCTGGGGTAATCTTCTTTTCAACATTTACATCACAGGCACACAACCCGAGAATGATATACCTACCCCTCTCTGTGTCCACTAACACCGACTGACTTCCCAAACTGTGACCTGGAGTATAAAGTACCCACAGGCCGGGGAAGAGCTCAACATCCCCGTCCACAACCTTGAAGTTGGCCCCTTTCCAAAAGTCCGGGATATAAAAGCCTGCCTGACTGGGAGGGGCATTACCAACTCCCTCCAGCTCAGACTTCTGGACCACTACCTTTGCCTTATTGAATAGCTTCAGATTCTCGACGTGGTCAAAATGAAGGTGAGTGACGATGACCATGTCAATATCCGAAGGCTTGAGTCCCAACCCTGCAAGTCGCTCCTCGGCAGTAGCTACCCCTATTGAGTTGAAACCATAATTCTTGAAAGTTGTAGGCGGCGCCCCAGTATCTACTATAATATGATGTCCCGGAACGCCCTCGATACAAAAAAAACCACAGGCAATGGTGACAAACTTATCGAAGTTTTGGAGATAGGTGAACGTAGCCAGTGGAAAGGACGCTATCTTCGCCGTAAGCATCGGATGAATTTCATACGGGTGGGCCGACCATGCTCCTGGTGCTTTCTCTGGCCCTGCGACTAATGGCGCAGACCCTAGAAGGACAAGAGCCAATATTACTAATGGCAGCAAGAAGAGCAATGCTTTTCTGCTGTGACTTTTCAACGATCTCATTTAATTCCTCCTTTCTCAGTTGTTGTCGATTTCCACCAGCGAGGCCAAAGTGGCTGGTTTCAAACACTTCCCCACCACCCCCGACAGCGGCAGAAACCATCTATAGAGAATATTTTGTTTTTCCCCATCTCACGATGGATTTGGCTTTATCGTACGGCTAAATCACAAAGGCCTCCAAAGGAGTATAAACCCCCCCTGGAGGCATCCCATGGGCATCTTTAGGGGATTTTTCATAACTTTTCCCTCCTGAAGGTTCGATATTTGTCCCATCCCGTTTAAGGGGGTAGGTCAGTCATGGGCCGGAGATACCTTGCTCAAGCATTATGCTCTCTTGGACTCATGATATCTCTTTTTAGGAGTATTATTGAAGCCTTAACCAAAAATCAAGGAAAAACGAATCTCAACTCAGCAGAAAGGCCAGGGCAAGGCTTAATCTTATGTCCCGGGGCTTTTTTAAAAGCAGCTATTTAAACTACTACTTCTTTTCTCAGGAGTTTTTTACTGCTTTTAGGCCTGAAAAGGCTGTATTCTCCCGGTACAGTCCAGGCCCATTATGGTGATTTTTAGGTCTTTCTGCATTTTATTGTTAACATGTAGAAGTTTTTGTGTATGTTTAGCTTAATGCCTAGATGTGAATTTTTAACATCAACACTTAAGAGCATCCTTATGCTAATCTTGGATCTTTCGGCTTTCTCTTTTAAGTGCCCTGTTTTATTATCTTGACCAACACGGTGAGGTTGGCGGAGGGCCAATTGAAATGTACAAAACAGGATCCCGAGAAAATAGAAAAAACACTGGAGGACCACGTCAGGATCTTTTCAGTAAGCTAGGTAAACTCGTAGCATAAGAGCAGCGGGCATTGTGTTAATTTGGAAAGGGAGGGAATTTGAATTGAATAAGTATGAAAGTATTCTGCAAAAGGCCAAAGAGTTGCAGCAAAAGATTATCGATCTGCGCAGGGGCTTTCATCAACATCCTGAGTTAGCCCTCCAGGAGTTCAACACAGCGAAAAAGGTGGAGAAGTTTTTAAGAGCACTCGGAATGGAGACAAAGATCCTGGTCAACGGGACTGGCGTGCGTGCATTCCTGAAGGGCTCCAAGTCGGGAAGGACCTTTGCCCTGAGGGCCGATATAGATGCCCTCCCAATCCGAGAAGAGACGGATGTCCCTTACAAGTCTCAAAACCCTGGTATCATGCACGCCTGTGGACATGATGCCCATACGGCCATGCTCCTGGTCGCCGCGATGATACTGTCGGAATGGAAGGAGGATTTGGCAGGTAATGTGGTCTTCATCTTCCAGCCCGCTGAGGAGACAGGGGAAGGGGCAAAGAAGATGGTGGAAGATGGGGTTCTAGAAGGGGTAGATGGCATATTTGGTCTACACGTGTATTCCTCCTTAGGTTTGGGCATCCTCGGCTATAAGCCCGGTCCTCTCCTGGCGGCAGGCGATTTCTTCGACGTAAAAATCATGGGAAAAGGGGGCCACGGCGGTTTACCGCACCTGGCCATAGATCCCATTGCAATTGCGGCGAATGCCATTACTGCCCTACAAACGATTGTGAGCCGGGAGGTCGATCCATTAGAGAGTGCGGTGGTCAGCATCTGTAAAATGGAGGCAGGAAAAAGGGCTTACAACATCATACCGGACTCGGCGGCTTTTGGGGGCACGATTCGCTACCACAACCCCGAATTGAGAGAATATCTTCCCAAAAGGGTGAGGGAAGTTTTGAATGGAGTTACTTCCGCAATGCGGGGGAGCTATGAGTTCAATCTGATGGGCAAATTTCCGGCGACGATCAACGATGCTGAAATGACGGCATTTGTTGCAAGGCTGGCCAGGGATATGCTGGGGGAAGATAAGGTTGCACAGATGAAGCCTCTGATGGGTTCAGAGGACTTTTCCTATTATCTCCAGAAGATTCCAGGTACCTTCGTCTTCCTGGGGGTGGAGAACAAAGAGAAAGGAATCATCTATCCCCAGCATCATCCTAAGTATGACATCGATGAAGACATCCTCCCGATCGGAACAGCCATCCATGTGGCCGTTGCGTTGGAGTATCTGCTTAGAGGCCAGGCCTGATCATTTTAGGATTCGGGTAAAAGGAGCGCAGGGCGATGTTCATCAGTTGCTTCCCTTTTTAGTCGGCGGGGAGCCCAAGCTTTTAGGAGGGAGGGAAAGGAGGAATTAAGATGGAACCTGAGTGGCTGAAGCAAGCGACAGGCATAGGTATGTGGTTTATTGGTTTTCTCACGGCGGGGAATGCCTTGCTCCTGACGTTCCTCATCTACAGACGGGCCCACAAATTTGGCCTGAAAATGGGATTGAAGACTGAAGCCATGAGAGAGTCCGTGAAGGCTGCTCTGATTACTTCTATCGGTCCTTGTCTCGGAATTTTTGTTGGTATGACAGTTCTCGTGATTGCGTTGGGCGGGGCGGTGGCCTTCATCCGGGAGTCTGCGGGTGTCGGCTCGATTATGTTTGAATTAATCGCCTCCAGGGCAGGGGCAGAGGCCGCCGGGGTAAAGCTCACCCGGGAAGGAATGAATTCCACAGGCTTGGCAACCATCCTCTGGGCTATGGCTACAGGTTCTGTGGCCTGGGTGCTTATCGGGGGGGTATTTACCCGCTGGCTGCCAAAGATGAAAGATGTGATGGGACAGGGGAATCCTCAACAGATGGCCGTGATCTCCGTAGCGATCATGTTAGCAGCCTTTGGCCGTCTTCTCATCTCCGATGGCATCAAACCTCTACTCCTTAAGGGAATGGTACCACCCTTTGCCGGGGCGGTCGTAGCCCTGGTGGTAGCCATTGGATGGTTGATCTGGTCGGATAAGATCAAGAAGCCAATCATGAAAGAATACTTTCTCTTGGTCGCCATTGTAGCCGGTATGGCGGTAGCCCAGATCCTGAGAATCGCCATACCAAGATAACTCTTTGTTAGGGTGGAGGTGGTGAAAATGAACGAGGAAAAATACCATGGCATGAGTCCTCTCCCTTTGGAAGAAAAGGAAGCGATCATAAGAAATGAATACGGCCCGAAGGTCCATCTGGTTGGACTGTTGACAAGTCTGGGGCAGGCTGTGATCATCTTCCTGCCAGCCCTATTCATACTGGTTGCTTATGGGGTATGGCCCGGCTGGGCAACCATCGGCAAGGCCTTTGCATCAACGGCGGCCATTGCCGGCCCATACTGGTTTATCGAGCCTGTCTCTTACTTCCTAATCCTGGGCATAGGGGGCACCTATATCTCCTTCCTTGCCGGGAACATCTCCAATATGCGCCTGCCGGTTTCAGCGGTCTCCCAAGAGGTGGCCGGGGTGCGGGAGGGTTCACCAGAAGGAGAAATCATCGGAGCGATCGGGATTGTTGCCTCGCAATGGGCCCTTACTATTGCTACCCTCGCTGCTGCTATTGTGGTGACCCTGGTCATTGGATTCCTGCCCAAAAGTGTCACCGGGGCATTCGACTTCCTGCTTCCTTGCTTGTGGGGGGCCATTTTTGGTCAGTTCGCTCTGCGGTCTCCGCAGTACGCTATCCTGGCCCTAATCATTGGCATTCCTCTCGTCATGTGGTCGGGCCTGCCAACATGGACGCTCATTCCCATCATGGTGTTTGGTCTGGCTATTCTCTCTATTTTTCTCTTCAAACGAGGGATCTGGGTTCCGAAGAAGGCTTAGCCATGAAATGGCTGCCGGATTTGCCTGCTTTCCAGCTTTAAGCTGAAACTCTGGCTAACAGGGTTTCTAAAGGTCTCATGGAGCGTACCAGGATCTGGAAACTAAGTCCTTCGATTCATAAGTTCGGTTACGAACTTATTTACTCAGGACTTACTGCTGCCCCCGGCCATGAGCCCTCGATGTGAGCTCGACCGACCGCTCGGGCCGAATGGAGTGGGCGATCTCATCGATAATAAGTTATTAGAATAGGTCATCGAAGCACTACGGAAGTTCTCACCGAGTTTTGGCGCTCAGGAGGCGACTCCAGCATGAAGTAACACGGGATACACATGAACTGCGGGGAAGCGTATTGTTTCCCGTTTGCGAGTACCACGACCTCGGTTAGCAGTTGTGAGATCGTTGTCGAATATCACTTGAGGAGGTCGTGGTACTCACATTTTCTTAGCGAATCCTCCCGAAGTTTACCCTACTATATTCGGTATATCCTCAATCAACGGACGAGTAGTGTGATTTGGGGGCGTCACTCCTATACATTTCAAAGGAGGCCACTCTAGTGCCTAATTTCGGCCATTCAGGGCTGGGACAAACACCTCTATCATAATGCAGCTTTTCATGGGGAGTGATGATGTAATCGGCCTCCCTCTTTATTTTGGCCAGACTCTCATATGCCTGCTCAGCATCTACAATTAACCATGGCACAAGGACGTCGGGCCAGAACCGCTTCACTTCCGCCGGGGGAGTAAAATTCTCCTCCAGACAGCATGTTCCGCAGATAATAACTCTTCCCTCTCTTGTATCTATTACTACCGACTGATCACCGATGCTATGGCCGGGGGTATACAGCAGTGAAACCCCGGGAACTAGGTTGAAGACATCGCCGTGTACAAATGTAGGGGTAACACCCATCATATACTCAGGATTATACGCGCCCCTGTAGCATGCCGGGGGATTATGCATCGAATTCCATTCCGTCTTCTGGACAATGACCTCGGCATTTTTATAGATACTCGCCAACGGGGTATGATCGTGGTGAAGGTGAGTAAATATGAGAATATCGATATCTTCGGGGGAAAGCCCTGTCGCATCCTTTAGCGCTTCCTTCATAGGTTTTATAACCGTGCAGGAAAAGCCTTTTGAGGCTAAGTCCTCTTTAGTTGGTCCGGAGTCTACAAGGATGTTATGCCCCTTCACCCCTGAGATGAAAAAGGCCCCGTAAGAAATGGTTATGAGCTTACCAAAGTTCATAAGGTATGTGAAAAGCACTTTTGGTACTGTAGCCTCAAGTACGCGTATGGGGATAATCTTATAGGGATATGGTTTCCATGACGGCAGTGTCGTCAGTGTCTGTCCCAAGCTTAGAGTATCCCTAAAATATCTAGGTTGTACAGCCGCCTTTAAAATGCCCGGAGCAAATATGGCGCCCATCCCTGCCAGTACGGAAGCCCCTGTAGCCTTCAAGAAATCTCTTCTCTTCCAACCAGTTTCCTTAAGTTTTTCGGAGTCATTTTTCTTTTTCATATCTATCCTCCTTTTTTATGAAAAACGGGACTCCAATTTCTTCTTGCCAGTATCTCTTATTTTCTCTCTTTGCCCAATATCACCTCCTTTTTCATGGGCCTTGATCTACGGTTCAGTCACCGCCATCCTTTTCCTGTTATGTAAAAAACATGTTTTTGTCAATTCTTTTTATTTCGCGAAAATATTACATCTTTTGATGGCGATAACAAATAGAGAAAGATGATTGACAAACCCGATAGACTCGCAATAGTCTAGCACATTGGGTGTATTGGCCGTGGACCCGCAATGTGAAGCATGATGAGCAACGCGAGGGTAACCTAACGGGCCTATCCGATGGAGGGGGATATGGAAGGCTATAATCCAAATAAAAGAAAAGTATATATTGGATTCACGGTATTTTTCCTTCTCTGCTTTATGGCAATGATTTTTCCGATATTCTCCATAGCAAATAGGGTTGAGCCTATCCTCTTTGGTATGCCCTTTGGGATGTTTTGGCTTGTGCTTGTAACTATTTTACAGTTCTGTGGCTTGTTGGCGCTGTATATCTGGGAATATCGTAAGGGGAGGTGAGGTGCAGAGTTGGGTAATAGTCTTATCAGTAATGGGGATTTATTTAGTCCTTGCCCTTGCCCTAGGACTTCTCGCTGGCCGCAAAAGGGCCTTCTCTGTTGAAGAGTTTGTAGTTGGTGGAAGGAGATTTGGACTAATATTAACGCTATTCTTGATATCAGGAACCTGGTTTAGCGCCTTCGCATTCTTGGGTGCTCCCGGATGGGCATTTTCAAGAGGGGCTGCGGTCTTTTATACGTTAGGTTATTTGGCCCCCGCATGCGTGCTTTGGTGGGCAATTGGGCCAAAGACAGCACGGATTGGTAAAAAAATGAACTTAGTAACGCAGGGCGATCTGTTAAGGGAAAGATACCAGGACAAGTTGCTCCCGGCCTTAGTTGCGATCGTGGCTACATTTGCGTTCATTCAATATATATGTGTCCAGCTGAAGGGCACTGCCTATTTGATAAATGTGTTTACGGAAGGGCATGTACCCATGTGGGCAGGCGCCTTGATAGCATACGGTATTGTCGTTATATACGTTGTTTCAAGTGGGGTGAGGGGTGCTGCATGGAGCGATGTTTTGCAGGGGGCACTGATGGTTATGGTAGCTTGGGCATTGGGATTATACATCGTGTATCACCTCTATAGCTCTCCGGCCGCAATGTTTAGAGAGATACATGCAGCATACCCGGGTCATTTGCTCATAGGGGGGCCTGGGTCAAGAATGGGCCCGGCGACATTTTCAACGCTTATTATACTGTGCAGCATCGGCGCAATGATGTGGCCTCACATTTTCATGAAGGGATATGTTGCTGAAGAAAGGACCATAAAGAAGACAATATTGGTGTTTCCGATTTTCGGCATATTCCTTGTTCCGATATTTTTTATAGGATTTGCCGGAGTCACACGTGTGGCTCCATCAGAATTAGCCGCGGCTGATCAGATTCTGCCACATATGATTTATAGCGTTTTATCGGTGCCTCCCATAGTAGTTGGGCTAGTGGGAGCTGGTGCACTTGCGGCCTCAATGTCTTCAGCTGATGCGATAACACATGGAGCAGGATCCGTAGTCATCCAGGATATAGTTCGGGCCATAAAACCGAATATGTCTGAGAGAGCCGTGGTATGGTCCATGAGAATGGCAGTTCTTATCATAGGTATAATAGCCTATGCCCTAACGTTTGGAGTCCAAACCCTGGTCGGGCTGCTAATCGGTGGATACAATTTCATAGCTCAAATAGCCCCGTCAGGATACGGGGCCTATTACTGGAGGAGGGCAACGAGACAAGGGGCCATTTCAGGATTTGTCCTGGGTACTGCAGTTGCCGTGTTCTACACATTTGTCAAGGTGTCAACCCCTTTTGGTATGAACTTGGGAGTACTTGCATTAATTGCAAATGTAGTGATGTTCGTGGTCGTTAGCCTGTTAACGAAACCACAACCGAAAGAGCATGTAGAGAGATTTATTGGAGCATAAGATGAGGGGCACAGTAAGACCCAGCCCTGGGTTACACCCCGGCAGCCATCTTATCGAACACTTCCACCAGTACTGCGGGGGAGGTGGCAAATGAGATGCCTGTCAGTTTAGCTAGGCCAACAGAGGCCTTCATTGTCTCTTCGATCCCAGGGAACTCCACAATAAGCACCAAATCTTGCTCACCAAGCGGTGCATACAGAGAGATAACTTCACCGCCAAGCCCTTTGATTAGCCTGTTTCCCTTCTTTGTACGTTCGACAGAAATCCCCTTCACTGCCTCTGATGAGTATTTATCAAACATACGAAACGTTCCTATATCAATCCCTCCTTTCTGTCTGAAAATTTCAGCAGGTAGATTAACACCTTTGCCAGGGGATGCCCAACATATCTAACGCTTCCTCAACTAGATCATACGGGTGCATTCTAAAGATACACTCATCCTCAACGTAAAAATAGGAAATGTCACTCTCTAATGTGAGACAATCACCGCGTTCTGGATCTAACGTAATCTCCCCCTTATCAAGGGCCTCTTTTAACTCTTTGAGGGTATTGTACTTTGTTTCCATCTTCTCCTCTGCTTAGAGCATGGCAGTTCTGAAAAGCTCTAATTAACAATAAAAGGGAGGGCAGAGACTTGAGGTGGCCTCCGCCATCCCTTTTTGTGTGGCCCTTACACGAACTTCATACTACTTCCACGTCTCATGGTAGCGAGGATGGCCAGGATAGGCAACTTTTACCTTGTAGATAATGTTCTTCCAGGACTCGGTGATGTACAGGGTTTTGTTCTCCGGGCCGCCGAAGATTGCATAGGTCGTTCCGGTCCCTTCGGGGACAGCTATGAACTCAAGGATTTTTCCCATGGGGGAGACCACATAGACCCCACCAGCATCAAAGCAGGCCTGGTAGATGTTGCCCTCGACATCCAGCGACATTCCATCAGGTCCCCAACCGCCGGAGAATTGGGTCATCACGTATGAGCCAGCCAATGTTCCCTCTGCAGTAAGGTCGCATTTCAACAGCCGGTTCTTGTTGCACTCTCCCACATAGAGGATCTTCTCATTCAGGGAGAGGTTGATGCCATTGGGAAAAGCGAGATTGTTGAACAGTTGGATTATCTTGCCAGTCTTCAGGTTCACCCGGTAGACACCACCTGTCGGGTTATGTACGCCAGTACCCCAGGGATCGGTAAAGTAGACATATCCCTTTGAGCTAATAACCAAGTCATTGGGGCCATTGAACTTCTTGCCCTTGTAGTTCTTGACGATGGTCTTAACCTTCTTGGTCTTGGGGTCTAGGGCGATGAGCCCCAGTTGGCGGTGGCATATAATAAGCCTGCCGTCCCTGTCCATCTGCATACCATTTGGTCCCCACTGGATGCCTGTGTCATAGAATTTCTCATATCGACCTCCAGCAGTTATCCGGGCGATCCAACCGCTCCCGATCTCAACAAACCAGAGGTTTCCATCCTTATCAAATACAGGGCCCTCAATGAAGACCCCTTCTGGCATCTGGGCGACCTTTTCTACGTTTCCTATGGTCACCTTGGCTTCTGCGATGGCAGCAACACCAATAACAATTGCCAAAGCCAAGATTGGAACGAAGATACGATTCATATATTTCGAAGTACTCATTTCTTCCCTCCCTTCCAAATTAGAGGTTGACTATAATTACAGCCCCCCTCATTCTCGATAGGTTTGAATCTGCGGTAGAGCTAAGTCCCAATAGCCTCCAAAGGTAAGCTCAGCCCCCTTGGAGGCCGGGTGTCGGCATCTTCAGGGGATCTCTTATCATGACGTCCTCCTTTCAGGAAGGAAAACAAAGCGAAAAAGGCCCTCGCCTTGCACAGCCATGGTGCCCATTGAAGGCCTTTTGAGGGCCTTCCCGATTACCTGCGCTCTATTTCCTCCCCGGCAGTGCCAATGGGGTCAATAGAGCGAACTGACGGTAATCAAAAAGGGTTTGTAGTTAGTACTTACCCCCTTTATTGGGGCGGGTCAGCCAGGAACCCTAGAGATAGCTGCCTCACGCATTACTGCGGTCTTGGGCTAAAGGTATCTCTTGTGGGACTATTACAGAGCCCCCAGCAAAAATCAACAAAAAAAGCACCCTAATTGAGGATTAGCTCCGATGAGATAAGTGCCCGCGCTATCTCTTTGACCTTCTTTCTCTGTCTTCGACTTTCTTTCTGCAGCCGCCTCATGACTTCTTTTTCACTGATATGCCCTGTCCCCAATCACGAGAGCGAGGGGCGCAGATGTTCGTATGGACATTGGGTCAAGCCGCCTGCTCTGCCTTCTTGATCTTGGCCCATGTATCACGTAACGTTACGGTCCGATTGAATACGAGTGTTCCATCGGACGAGTCAACGGGATCTACGCAGAAGTAGCCCAGCCTCTCGAACTGGTATCTGCTCCCTGGGTATGCACCTTTCAGGCTCGGCTCAACGCGGCACGATGTCAATATCTCAAGTGAGCTCGGATTCAAATACTCTTTGAAATCGCCATCCTTTTCGTCGCTTGGGTCTGCCTTTGTGAACAGATGATCGTACAAGCGCACTTCGGCTTCAATGGCGTGTGCGGCCGACACCCAGTGCAACGTTGCCTTCACCTTACGTCCGTTCGGGGCCCAACCACCTCGAGTCTCCGGGTCATAGGTACAGTGGAGCTCGACAACTTCGCCAGTTTGTTCGTCCTTAACTACCCCCACACATTTGACAAAATACGCGTATCGGAGCCGTATCTCACGGCCAGGGGCCAAACGGAAGAAGTTTTTCGGTGGGTCCTCAAGAAAATCCTCTCGTTCGATGTAAAGGACACGCGAAAAGGGAAGCTTCCGTGTCCCCATACCGGAGTCCTCCGGGTTGTTTACGGCATCTAACTCCTCCACCTTGTCTCCCGGGTAGTTGTCGATGACCACCCGGAGCGGACGTAAAACAGCCATAACACGCGGAGCTCGTTTGTTCAAATCTTCGCGGAGGCAGTGCTCGAGCAGTGCAATGTCGACCACACTATCCCTCTTGGCCACTCCGATGCGCTCAGAAAAGTCCCGAATTGACTCCGGGGTATAGCCACGCCTCCGCAAACCAGATATAGTAGGCACTCGCGGGTCGTCCCATTCCCTGATGTACCCCTGTTCCACCAACTCGAGCAGCATTCGCTTGCTCATCACGGTGTAGCTCAGATTGAGACGGGCGAACTCGATCTGTTGTGGATGGTAGAGTTTCAACTCATCAAGGAACCAGTCGTACAGCGGTCGATGATCTTCGAATTCAAGCGTGCAAATGGAATGCGTGATCCCCTCAATGGAGTCCGAAATGCAATGGGTGAAGTCATACATAGGGTAGATGCACCACTTGTTGCCTGTTCGGTGATGTTCGGCCCGTAGGATGCGGTAGATAACCGGATCTCTCATATTCAAATTAGGAGATGCCATGTCAATTTTGGCTCGAAGCACGTGAGAGCCGTCCTCGAATTCTCCTGCCCGCATGCGCTCGAACAGATCCAGGTTCTCCTCAACCGAACGGTTGCGATAAGAACTGTCTCTGCCAGGCCTAGTCAAGGTGCCACGGTGTTCTTTGATCTCCTCTGCGCTCAAATCATCCACGTACGCCTTGCCGTCTTTTATTAGCTGTATGGCATCCTCATATAGCTGGTCAAAATAGTCTGATGCGTAGAACAGCCGATCACCCCAATCAAATCCAAGCCATCGAACATCTTCCATGATGGATTCCACATATTCAATGCTTTCTTTACTGGGATTGGTATCATCAAATCGCAGATTGCAGAGGCCCCCGTATTCG
>Ga0209635_10000359_pt1 | contig 30265 bp, 35 predicted proteins | sample DeeMarSWOR230_32_FD_187463 | JGI IMG/M metagenome (GOLD analysis project Ga0209635, IMG submission 187463) | Marine sediment microbial communities from White Oak River estuary, North Carolina - WOR-2-30_32 (SPAdes) (version 2) | ecosystem: Environmental > Aquatic > Marine > Intertidal zone >...
ATAGCAGATGTACTATTTGTTATATTATTCTCGGTAATTTTATTATTTGAAGAGTAGCTAAGACCAATTGCACCTTCACAATCTTGGATAGTATTTTGAGATATTTGATTATCTGAGGAAGATGCAAGAGTTAGAGCAAATTGTTTTGAAAATCTATTATTTATTATCTGATTATTTGAAGAAAATTCAAGCCATATGCTATTTTTGTTGTCTGAAAGTTTATTGTCTGTAATTATATTATTTGATGATATGAAAAAGTGCATTCCTGTTTCGAAATCTTTGATTTCTAGATTTTTTATTGTGATTTGGTTTTTTTCACTTACTTCTAATCCTTTTGATGTAACTTTATTATTTCCATAGAGAATATGGTTTGCGCCATCAAGGATTATATTATCTTTTTCGATAATGATTAAACCATGGATATTCCCTGTAAGGGTGTAGTGGTTCTCATCGTTTTTTATAATGGGGACTTCTTGAGGATCAATTGAACCATCAGATTTTATATAAATGGTGTAGAATGGTTCTGAAGCAGGATTTTGAAATATAAAATAGGAGACTATAACTATTGAGATTATAATAATACTGCTAATTATTATGATTTTAGACCAGTTTCGTGGTTTAGTCTTTTTTAAGTTTTTTCTTTGTTGTTGAAATGTATTTTCTGCTTTTTGTTCCTTTAATTGTCTATCTCTTTGTTGTTCTTTCCAGCTTTTCTTTTTCTTTTTGGGCATGTTTTTAAATCGTCCTCAAGGGAGTAGTTATTGTATTGTCGATTGGAGTTAGTAAATATTAAAGGTTTTTTCGAAATTTAATGATATTTATTTGATATTTAAAGAGGAAAGCATAAAGATCTTAGGATATTTTTGATTTAATTTGAGAATAAATTCAAATGAAAGGCTAAAGTATAAGTGTACAAGAGTTTTTGTGAAAAAAGTATTTGTTTGATTATTTGGGTATTGGTTTTATTATAACTCCATTTTTTTGTATTGGTTTATTGCTTTGGAGACTATTTTTTTTGCTTCATTGGCGTTTTTCCATTCTTTAACTCTTGTCCATTTGTGTGGTTCTAATCTTTTATAAGTTTCAAAAAATTCTTGAATTTCTTTTAGTTCATGATCGTGAACATCAGAAATGTCCTCGTATCCCTTAAATCTTGCATCATCTACAAGAGCTGATAAGATTTTAGGATCAAAGCCTCCTTCGTCCTCAATTAATAAGCAACCTAATACTCTCACCTTTGCTATACAACCTATTTCTAAGGGTTCATAACTTAAGGCCATTATATCTAAAGGATCACCATCAGTATATAATGTCTGAGGAATAAATCCGTATTCAACTGGAAAAACTACTGATGAAGGGATTATTCTGTTTAATACAAATGTTTCCCATTCTGGATAGTATTCATATTTATCTCTTGACCCGCTCACAACTTCAACAACCATGTTGAGAAGTTCAGGAGGTTTATCTCCAGGCGGGATATTCTTCCAGAAGTTCATTGTGAGTTAATTCACCCTAAAAGTGAAGAGTTGATTGAATCATTTAAGCGTTCTTGGATTTTTGTAGTATAATAAAATCAATTCTTTTTGTAGAAGTAGGTTTCTAGTTTCGCATTTTCAGTTTTTTTTAAGACCTTTGCACAGAGTCTGGGATCAAGTGCAATAAACTCTAAGTTTAGACTCATTAATAGTCTTTGTACACCCTTGCTTATGTTGGGTGCAACAATAATACCTCTTATGTCTCGATTTGCTTTAGTTTCTATGGCTTTTATATAATTAGCAAGTTGTAAAACAGCTTCTTTTCCAGCATTTTTACGTTTTACTTCAATGATTACTAATTTTCCATTTTTATCAACACCATAAACATCAATGAATCCTGGTGTAACCTTTTTTTCATAGCTTATTGGTTTTAATCCTTTTTCGACTAATGAAGGTTTTATTAGGATTGCTTGGTGCATATCTTTTTCGCTGGCAAAAAGAGTAAAATCTGCAGAGTCATCAAGAAGCAGGGTCGAGAGCATAAAAATTTTATTGAAAATTACTTTTAACATTTCTCTGGGATTATGCCTAATTGCGCTAATCTGTATTGAATTCTTTATTATTTTGACATGAAGAATACAACCCGAAGGTTGCCAGTTAACAGGTTCATATCCTTTGGATCTATGAACAAGAATTGCCCTATCTCTTTTTACAATAATTAATCGTTCACCAAAGTCAAGTTTTGAACTTGCTCTTCCATCATATATTACTTTGCAGTTTCCTGCTACTACAAGAGTTGTTTTGTTTAAGAAAGATTTTTCAATAATAGTTTTAGCTTCTTGAAGACTTGGATTTTTTAAAACGGTAAATTTATCGTCATCAACCAAATATTTCAGCCAAATATTTTAGAGGGATTTTATGTAAATAAGAGTTCTGAAGTGTTTTTAGTGGACATATGGAAAGAAAAACGAAGAGTTAAAGAATGTTATAATTTGACCTCGAAATTCTTTAATGAACGATATTTAGAAGAACAGGAAAATAAATATAAACATGCCCTATCGCACTTAAAATTAAAACCTAAAATCAATATTTTAGATGTTGGATGTGGAAGCGGACTAATATTTAATTATTTATCATCTGAAGTTAGGATGATTGTAGGCATTGACATATCAAATGAATTATTATTGAAAGCAAAAAAAGAAAAAAAGACAAATATACATTTAATTCAAGCTGACGCAGACAATATACCAATTAAAAACAACATTTTTGATATCATTTTTGCATTTACTTTACTCCAAAATATGCCAACTCCAATAGAAACTATTATAGAAATAAATAGATCCGCAAAAAATGATAGCAAGATTGTAATCACAGGTTTGAAAAAGGTTTTTTCTCTTAAAGATTTTTTGAAAATACTAGAAAAATCGGGATTAAAAACTATTGCCATAGAATCAGGCTCTGATCTAAAAGGGTATGTAACTATAAACGAAAAGAAGGACGAGAAATTCCAAAAATGCTAAGTGGTATTCTAAAATTTTATGTTCAATTCCTTCATGATCGATAAGGAACCTTTATATCACAATTATTTCACTCACAGATAAATAATCCGTGAATTCACGGTAGTTTTATTGATAAGTGATGGGTTAAATGCCGTTAAAAAAAGTGAAAAAAAATACGGCAACAGAACTTAGTTTAGAATGGATTTTGCATGTTAAGAATTATAGACTAACTTTAGATAAAAAATATTGTGTAAATTGTCAAATTTGCTCTTTGGCCTGTCCAAAAGAAGCAATAATCATTGATAAGCAAAAAGAAAAGCAAGATATTAACAAATTGGACATTGATCTAAAAAAATGCAATTTTTGTGGAATATGTGATATTATTTGTCCTTTTGGAGCCTTTAAGATAACACAAAATGGTGAAAAATCCATTTCAGTAGTTGAAAAAAAAAGTTTTCCAAGATTAATTCGCAATATAAAAATAAACTCTTCAGCTTGTCCTAAGGAATGCACTGATTGTGAGAGTTCATGTCCCTTAGAATTAATAAAAATCTCTAAGAAAAATTTCGATGGTAAACATATCAATTATATAGACAAAATGTCCAAAACCCAGAAAAATCGAATAAAAATTGAAATAAACATAAAAAAAGAGCATTGTCCAACTTGCAGAGTTTGTGAGTTTAAATGTGGATCTGGCTTAATTAAAGTCCAAAAAAATATTGAAGGAAAAATTCTTATTAATCAAGAAAAGTGTCCCAGCGAATGCAGAAAATGTGTAGATGCTTGTCCTATACCAGAAGCACTTGATATTTCTAAAGATTTGAAGAAAGTGCAGGTTAATGAATTATTTTGTGTATATTGTGGAGCCTGCAAAGTAGCTTGTCCTGTTGATAAAGCATTAGTACTAAAGAGAACAAAAATATATCACACTCCTGCTAGCTCTGGAGCTTGGAACAAAGCATTGAAGAAATTAACATCTCAAAGCGATGCTATAAAGGAATTCAAAGCAAAAGGATCAATGAAAGCTAAGGAGATGGTGTCTAGAAAATTTTCTTTTGATGAGGTAATAAGATGAAGAATCCAGAGATTCAAAAACAATTATCAGAAGAACAATTGCGAATAGGTGTGTTCATTTGTCATTGTGGTTTAAATATAGCTGGAACATTAGATATTAAAGAGTTAGTTGAATATTCAAAAACTATTCCTGATGTTGTATTTGTAAAAGAAAATAGATATACCTGTGCTGATACTGGTCAAGAAGAAATAAGAAAAGGGATTAAAGATCAAAGGTTAAACCGAGTCGTAGTTGCTGCGTGTTCTCCGAGAATGCATGAGGCTACTTTTCGAAGAGCAGTTTCTGAAGCAGGATTGAATCCATTTCTTTATGAGATGGCAAATATAAGAGAATTTGCTTCATGGTGCCATCCGAATAATCCAAAAAAAGCAACTGAAAAAGCTAAAGATATCATAAGAATTGCTGTTGCTAAAGCTCGTTTATTGAGGCCTCTTGAGATAATCGAAGTTCCTGTTACAAACAAAGCTTTGATTATTGGGGGAGGCATAGCTGGAATGAATTCAGCATTGGATCTAGCTGAAATGGGTTTCAAAGTATACTTGCTTGAAAAAGGTGAAAGTATCGGCGGACACATGGCTGCTTTAGACAAAACATTCCCTACACTGGATTGCTCAATTTGTATAGAGGGACCAAAAATGGTTGATGTTTCAAGGCACCCAAATATTGAGATAATAGCGAATGCTGATTTAATCAAAATAGAAGGATATGTAGGTAATTTTAAGGCAAAAATCCGTAAAAACCCTAGGTTTGTTATTCAGGAAAAATGCACAGGATGTGGAGAATGTAAAGATGCATGTCCAATTGAATACCCAAATGAGTGGGATTGTGAGCTAGGCACAAGAAAAGCAATCTCTCTTCCTTTTGATCAAGCCGTGCCATTAATTTACACGATCAACAGGGATTACTGCATCGAATGTTACAAATGTATAGAAGCGTGTGGTGCTCGCGAAGCAATTAATTTTGATCAGGAACCCGAAGAAATAGTAATTGATGTGGGAGCTATTATCGTTTCTACAGGATTTGATGTATACCTTCCATATGATATGCCATTAATTGGTTATGGAAAATACTCAAATGTCATAACTTCAATGGAATTTGAGAGGCTTATATTGGCTGCAGGTCCAACATATGGAAAAGTGATCAGAAGCTCTGATGGCAAAAAACCTTCCGCAATAGCATTTATTCAATGTGTTGGAAGTCGTGATAAACACAAGTATCCCTATTGTTCAAATTTTTGTTGTATGTATACATTAAAACATGTTGTTCAACTTAAAGAAAAATACAAAGAAGATATTGACATTTACGTTTTTTACATGGACATGAGAAGTCCTGGAAAAGGATATGAAGAGTTTTACGATCGAGCAAGAGAGAAAGGGGTTATCTTTATTCGAGGGAGAGTAAGTCGAATTGATGAAGATCCACGTACCAAAAATTTGATAATTATTTCAGAAGATTCAGCTTTGGGTCAGCCAATAGAAGTAGAAGTTGAAATGGCTGTTTTAGCTACAGCTTCAATTCCAAAAAAAGGTTCAGATGAATTAGCTCGAATACTTAACATTACTAGAGGGTCAAATGGATTTTTTATGGAAAGTCATCCTAAGCTAAAACCGATGGATGCTTCGACAGATGGTGTTTTCTTTGCTGGAGCTTGTCAAGGATTAAAAGATATTCCGTATAGTGTTTCGCAAGGAAGCGGAGCAGCTTCGAGAGCTGCAACAGTTATTTCTAAATCTAAATGGAAAATAGAGCCAATAATTACAGTTATAGACGAAAAAAGATGCAAAAATGTAACAAGTAAATGTGGAATATGTGTGGATCGATGTCCCTATGGTGCAATACGAGTTGAAGAAAGCCAACCAGCAATAGTGATTGAAGCAAGTTGTCATGGTTGTGGAACTTGTGTAGCTGAATGCCCTCATGATGCAATCACACAAATGCATTTTACTGATGAACAAATAATGGCTCAGATTAGAGCAGCGTTAGCAAATAATCCTGAAAACAAGATTTTAGCTTTCTTATGTAATTGGTGTAGTTATGCAGGAGCAGATCTAGCGGGTACTAGCAGATTCGAGTATCCAACCTCAGTTAGAGCTTTGCGTGTTATGTGCTCTGGTAGAGTAGATAGGGATTTTATTCTTGAAGCATTCCGTTTAGGAGCTGGAATGGTTATTGTTGCTGCTTGTCATTTACCTTATGATTGTCATTACATAAATGGAAACTGGAAAATGAAAACTAGAATGGATGCTTTAGCGTCTATGTTAAAAAAATTAGGTATTAGTCCTGAAAGATTTAGGGTCGAATATGTTTCTGCTGCTGAAGGAGCTCATTATGCCAATTTAATTAAAGAAGTTGATAATCAAATGCTAGCATTAGGGAAAGATAAAATCCAAGCCGAGAACCAAAAAATTCATCCCGTCTTGGAAAGAATACTGGAAAGAAAGAAACAAAAATAGCTTTATCTTAACTAGATTTTTTATAAAAAATTGCTTTTAGCTTTTATTTTGAATAATTGTGTTTAATTTTAAAATTTCAGAATTTGCTTTTTGGATAAGATATTTGATGTTGGTCTTATTGGGTATTTCAGCATTTATTGATAGAGAATAAGCTTCCTGATGAGCAATTTGCAGTAATAAGTTGGTGTTCTCTTTTGTTGGATATGATATGTCAACTGATAGTGTAAAAGCATCTTTATGATTTTTTATTAAATTATTGCGAGTTCCTTCCAAGTCAAGTTTAAGTTCATCTTCTTTTATTAGAATCCCATCATCTAAAGCAGCTTTCATGGAGATACCTAATTCTACTGATTTAATTCCAAGTTTTGCTAATACAACTGCAAGACGTTCTGTGATGACATCTCCTTTCTTTGCCATAAAAGTATCTTTGCTTACCCAAACACTTCCAGATTGGATTCTTGTAGGTAATCCAGCTGAATTTAGTAAGCTAATAATTGGTCCGGGTGGCTGGCCTGTATTGCCTTCAGGGATAATTATGTCCATTGCAGCTTTGTCACCAGTTTTGCCAATGGTTTTAATTTTTCCTTTCTCCAAAAGAACAACTAATTTGAATGGATTAAGATCAGTGAATAAATAAACATTTGAGCCTGAAGTGCATTCTTCGATTTTTTTAATTTTATTATCATCTAATGAATCTAATGCGAATTTTAGCAAGTTATTCTTGAAAACTTTTATTAACACTTTGTCTTTGAGATTCTTTTTTAATTCTTGAAGTTGAGAAGATCTAACTTTATTTAAACTTGCAATTCCTATAACTTTGTGGCTTGTAAGTATTTTTTTAATTTCTTGGACTTCATTATTTTTTGCTTGTAATATTTGTTGGGATGGCATTTATTTCAACTCTAGTCATGGCTTAATTTTTACTGGAGTACCCATTGATGTCTTAATAAAAAGATATTTTATGTTTTTAATACCTCGTTTAAGTTTCCCTTCTAAAACACGAAGAACAGCTTGAATGTTGTCAACAATTTTTTCATCTGTCATATCTTCTGTTCCAATTTGGCATTGTATTATTGGTTGATTTTTCATTCTTAAGACAACTGTTTTTCGGTGTTTTTTTATATTTTCTGAAATATTTGCGTTTGGTGGAACGGGTACTGGAAGTTTTCCTCTAGGACCTAAGACTGGCCCAAAAGTTTTGCCTACAAGAGCCATCAGAGGGGCTTCAGCGATAAACACATCATATGCGTTAGCTATTTTTCTAAGTTCCTTTTTTTTGCCAAATAAATTTGTAAGCTCTTTTTTCTCAATAACAATATCTGCCTTAGATTTTCGTGCTTTAAGAGCTAATTCTCCTGTGGCAAAAACACAAATCTTGTTGGGTTTTGCCGTAACATGTGGAAGTTCAACGATTTGTTGAATTCTTCCTTCTGGAGCTTTCATATCTATTTCTTTTATATCCAAGATCAAATCTACTGATTGAGCAAATTTTCTTTCTTTGGATTTTGATTTTGCTTCTTTTATAGCTGATAGCAGTGTTTTTTTATCTAAGGGCATTTTAAAACCTCGTGTTATTGAGGGATTGAAATTCAGTTATAAAAATATTCACTTATTATTCGCCTTTACTAAACATCTCTTCATATGCGTCTGAGTCTATTTCGTTTTGAACTTCTCTTGGATCCTTGCCTTCTACGGTTACGCCCATACTAACACAAGTTCCTAGTATTTCTTTTGTTCCACTTTTTAAGTTGTTTGAAAGAAGTTGAGGATATTTAATTTTTGTAATTCGTAATACCTGATCAAAGGAAAGATCACCCACTTTTTCAGAATTTGGGGTAGCGGATCCTTTTTCAATATTTAATTCGCTTACAATCAGGGCTGAAGAAGTTGGGGTACCCACAGTAACCTCAAAAGATTTATCTTCAGGATTAACTGAAATTTTCACTGGAACTCTCATTCCAGAATAATCTTTGGTGAGTTCATTGATTTTATTTACAACAGCTAGAATATTTAGTCCCAAAGGTCCAAGAGCTGGACCTAATGGAGGTCCAGCGTTTGCATGTCCTCCACTAACAAGTAAGTCAACAATTTTTTTTTCAGTCATTTGATGTTTCACGATCTCTATTTTTTGATTTTTGCACCAATTTCACATAGTCTGAGTGTACGGTGATTGGCAAGGTAAATGTTGCTTCAAGTAATTCTAAGGTAACTTCACCTTTTGATTTATCGATTCTTGTTATTTTTGCTCGCATTCCTTTGAATGGGCCGCCTGTAATCTCAACAACATCTTCTTCAAACAAGTTTTCGAGAACAGGTTTTCTTATTAAGTAGCGTTCTATTTCTGCAAAATCTACCATGCCAGGAATTCTGGATCGAACATGTCTAACTCCAGCTATTGCTTGTTCAACAAGGTGTGGACCATCAGCTTCTATAAATACATAGCCTTTTAGGGTATCTGGAACAAGAAGAGCTTTGATAGGTATTTTTGATATTTTAATTTTTGTAGTTATCAATCTAGCTACATTGCGTTCTTGTCCAGTAGTTGTTTTGACAACAAAAATCATAGCTGAAGTTTGCTCTTCTTCTTTGTTTTCCAATTATTCTCCCTTCTAGGCGCCTGCGGTTGCCCCACCTAATGCAAAAGATAGGAGTTTTATTATAAAACCTACTACACCAACCACCCCTATGCCTAAGGCACTAATTTTTATTGATAGCCAAAGCTCAGATCTTCCTGGTTTTACAGCTAGTTTTAGTGCTCTTGCAGCTTGGGATAACCATGATCGTATGTCCATATTTACCGCACTCAGAAGATTAAATAAAGAATAATAAACGTTACTGTAGGTTTTTGAGTTTAAAATATGTTCTAATCTTAAATTCGCTTCTTGAAAATGTGATTAACAAAAGAAGTAAAATGGCAATTCTAAAATTTGTTATATTTTTTTATAAGGTAAATTAATGTCTTTTAGTGCTTTGAGAAGTTGAGGTTTATCTGAGCTTTTAATTCCTTTCCAATCTAATATTGAGGAATCAATTTTTTCTAATGTTTTTTCTCTGCATTGGTTAAGTATTTCTGAGTCAAGATATTGAATCAGGTATTTTGGTATAATATGACCAAAAATAGTGTCTGAGTTAAGCGCTAAATTTGTGAATTTTCTATTGTAATGTGTTCCTCCAATTCCTATAGCTGCAGTTTTTTTTGATATATTGAATTTTGATATTGCATGGATTGCTGCATGGGCAACAATTTTTGCTGCTTTTGAATTATGCCATTGAGTTTTGGAACTTCCTAATTCGATAAACATTGTTGGGATATTTAGGGAAGGACCGTGGTGAGTACATTCGTATGATACTTCAAAATCTAATTTTGATCCACCTCTTAAGTATTCAAGTGCTTTTAGAGCGTTTTGCATTGTTTGCGCTGGTGAAATAGAAAGTGTTTTTGGTAAGCCTCCCATTTGAGCCATGTTTATGTTTCCAGGTGTGTGTACAGAAAAAGTTGGTTTGCCACTTGAGCTACAATGTCGTGATATAAAGACAATTAAGTTTAAATTTTTGAAACTTTCTGGGAGATTTTGAGTATTCGTTATCTCTTCTTTAATAATTTTTAAAAGCACTTTTTTGTTGTTTATGCAGCTATAGTAAATTGGATTTTTAGTAGTAGATTCTTTGGTTTGTTTGAAAGGATAATTTGTAATAAGTTGGTGAACAATGTTCATTCCAGCGATATCTTTGAGTGAGGCAACAAGAAGAATCATGAATTTATCTTGTATCATGGAGAGATTACTTATGAAAAAAGGTTTCCATAATCCTTATCAGTTTAAGTAAAATCAACCTTTCTATTGGAAGTGAATATGTTCTAATGGACTTGATCAATTTTAAGGGATTGTCAGGTCAACAAATTGAAGAATTTGTAGATCTTGGGTTAAAAATAAAGAATAAGCCTAAGGATTATAGTGAAGCTCTTTATAAGAAGTCTTTGGGATTAGTTTTTCAAAAAACCTCAACTAGAACAAGAGTTGCTTTTGAAGTTGCTATGACCCAACTTGGTGGGCATGCTCTCTATATTGATTGGAGAACAACAAATTTCACTCTTGCACATATTTATGATGAAACTAAATATTTGTCTCGTAACGTTGATTGCATTATGGCTCGTTTGTTAAAAAATTCTGATTTGCAACAGATGGTTTTGGCCTCAAAAGTGCCAGTGATAAATGGTTGTGATGAAAAGTATCATCCCAGTCAAGTAATTGCAGATTTGATATCGATTAAGGAAATAAAAGATCGATTGAAGGGATTGAAGGTTGTTTTTGTAGGGATACATAATAATGTTTGTAATTCACTGATTGAAGGCTGTACAAAAACTGGGATTAAAATAATCACAGTCACTCCAGTCGTAAATAAAAATGCTTTAGATCAAGTTTTATTAGATAATGCAAAAAAAACTGGCTTATGGAAAACATCTTTAGATATTCGTGAAGAAATTAAGGATGCAGATTTTGTTTATACTGATACTTGGATGGATATGGAGTTTTTTGCTAATCCAAATTTTGTTAAAGAAAAAGAGGAGCGGACAAAAATTATGAAAAACTTTCAAATTAATGAAAAGTTGATGGAAAAAAATAATGCGTATGTAATGCATGATATGCCTATTCATCGGGGATATGAGATTTCTAGTGAAATGATTGAAAGTCCTAACTCTATCATTTATGGCCAAAGTGAAAATAGACTTTATTCTGCAAAAGCAATTTTGGTAAAATTAATTGGCCAATGCTAAAAAGAATGCAAAGTTTATTTAAAAAATAGTAAAATGCGATTTTTATGAGATTTTTATTTGAGGATCATATTGACAAAGTTTTTTGGGTTAAAGAATTCTAAATCATCATAATTTTGTCCAACGCCAATAAATAATATTGGTTTTTTTGTAACATAGGTAACACTTATTGCTGAACCTCCTTTAGCGTCTGCGTCTGCTTTGGTTAGGATAGTAGCATCTATACTTATAGATTTATGAAATTCTTCAGCTTGCAGGAAAGCATCATTTCCTATAAGAGAATCAATGGTTAAAATTGTCAGATCTGGGGATACAACTCTTTTTATTTTAGCTAGCTCATTCATCAAGTTTTGGTTAGTTTGCATTCTTCCTGCAGTATCTATTAAAACAACGTTTATTCCATGAGCTTTTGCATGATTTATTGAATCATACGCTACTGCTGCAGGATCACCGCCATAATCATGTTTTATTACTCGTAAATTAAGACGTCTAGCATGTTCTTCTAATTGCTCAATGGAGCCTGCTCTATAGGTGTCTGCTCCAGCAAGTACAACAGAATATTTATTTTTCTTTAGTAAATTTGCAACTTTTGCAATGGTAGTGGTTTTTCCTGTTCCGTTTATGCCTACAAAAAGTAATATAGAAGGTTCTTTCTTTTGCTTTTTCTCTTCAATTTTTTTTAGTAAATCGATATTTTTTTCAGGTGTCATTACTTCTAAAAGAACTTGTTTTAAATTTTCTTCAACAATTTCTTTGCGATCTTCTAGGCGTTTAATTTGGAGTCCCACTAAACGTTTCTTAAGATCTTCAAATATTCGATCAACTACTGGAAATGCAACATCATTTTCAGCAAGTACAATTGAAAATTCTGAAAGAATTGGATCTAAACTTTCTTCTGTTAGCTCAGTTTTTGTAACTTTTGTTATAAGCCCCTGAAAACCCGACTTGAGCTTATCAAACATTTTTCTATAATTTTCCTATTTTGCTGAACTTAGCATTGTTTCGAGTCTTTTTCTGCCCATATTTATACGATCAACTATTTGGGATAGTTGTTGTTGTGCTGAATTCATTGTTTTTTGAAGTTCAGTTAGTCTATCATTAACAATCGTTTTGGCTTCAGGAATGGTTTTTTCAATTGAAACTCCTGCTCCCATTCCAACAATTACTTTATCAGTGTTTGCTAGTTTCACTTTTATAAACGAGTTTCCACCAATTGGAACTAAAAGTTCAGCCTTTTCTTTTTCTGTTTTTATTCCATCTAAAGCCATATTAGCATAGGTTAAATCGGTTATTGCAGCAGCCATCATGTTTATTCTTTGTTCAAGTGACTGTGCTGTTTGTTCTAACAACTGTAATTCAAAACTTAGTTTTCTTAGTTCTTCTTCTTGATTTTTTTGAGCTACCAAAGGCTTATTCTCCAGTCACAATTTTTTTAATGATTACATTTTCTATTTCATCTGGTGATATCTCTTCTACATTTTGGATGTTAAGTTGGAATCTTTTTACTCTATGTTTACTTCCAATCTCTGCATACACTTTTTCTACTGCATGAATTGGTTTTAGTGCCAAAACTTCTTTTGAAAAAGGAGTTTTTAGATTTGGTTTATTGATTACACCTGTGACTTTGAAAACTTTCAATTTACTCATCATCCTGCACAACATCGATTGCATTCTCAATTATAAACATCTCGGGTCCAGTTGTTAAAGATCCAACTACTCCTGCATGAGAATTAGCAATTAACCCAGTTCCAATATAAGGAATTCCGCAGTTAACTGTGCCTTTTTCAACTGGAACTTTTAGAACTTCCTCAAGTAGGTCTTTTTCTTTATCTTTTAGTTGAGGATGTGCTAGGGTTCCTTTGTTGGTGGTTACTGCTAAAGAACCAACATATGGCAGTCCACCTATTTCTCCGGGTACAACGTCAACATTAAGAGCTTCGGCTATTTGTGTTATTTCTGATTGTGAAAAACTTGGATCAACAACAGCTCCTTTGTCATTGGCTAGAATAAGGTTTCCGAAGGCTGTTGATTTTGTTTCCATGATTTTGATTGTGCCATCAAATATGGATTTTATTGTGTTTAGTTCTTCTTTGCGAATTAATTTTGGTAGAATTATGCCATTTGAATTTGAGCAAGCTAAAGCGCCTGCAAGTATGGAATTTGCAATTGAAGTGTATACAAGTTTTGCTTTTAGCCAGTTTGCGGTTTCTTTGGCTTTTATTTCGGGAACCATAGGAGGTATTATAACTATTTTATCATTAGCAAGAGAATATACGCCTAGGCAAACACTGCCGAGAATGCTTGATAAATAAACGGCCAAAAATCATTCGCCTTCAGCCAAAAGAACTTTTAAATTGTCATCTTTATCTTTGGTCACTTTTACTCGAATTTTCCTAGGAGGTTTTTTAATACTTCGAGTCCAGATTTTCTCATTTACAGCGTTGCTTATTGTGAGTTTTGGTAATTCTCCTTTTTCTTCTTCTAAAAGTGCACTTGTATCCATCTTCATATGTTTCTTAATAAATTCTCTAATGAGAGCTATTGCCCTAGGGGCTCTTTTTTTAGGTGGTCTAACATATGCTTTTCCTAAAGGTATTGTGTAGATTCTTTCTTCCACAATATCTTCGTCTTTATCTTCCTTTTTTTTCTTTAAGGATTTGGGCTCTATTTCTTCCTCTTCTTCCACTATATCTTGGGTTTCATCCTGAGATAATAATTCTTCAATTTCATCTTTAGTTTCATCTTTAATTTCATCTTCAATTTCATCTGGAGCTTCTTCTCCAATTTCTTCAGCTTCTTCTTCTGTTATTGTTTTTTGTAAGTCATCTTCATTATTTTCAATAACTTCATCGTCCTTGGTTTCCATCGCTTAATTTCTCCTATGGTTTTATTTTTCCTGTTCTCCAGTTTCTCCTTCTTTTGGGATTTGTTCTAACTTTCCCAGCTGTACGCACTATAACCCAGGTTGGAACAGCCTTTGTTTCTTTATTGGCTTTTCCAAGTCTTTTTTTCTTAGCTGGAGGTTTGGTTCGAGCCATTTTTTATATCCTTCTTATCTTGGTTTCTCTTTTTCGTGATTGAAGTTGAATTAATATTTTTTTTAGTTGATCATCAGGTAGAGGTATGGGTATTTTGCCCATTTGCGCTAGCTGGATTAGTTGAAGCTCAATTTGTTCAGTGAATTCTGGTTTTATCATTTTTAAGTTTGTTAGTCTTTGTCTGGATTCGATTGTTAGGATTTGTCTGAGTAAAGCTTGTTTTTGAGCTTCTATTTGTTTTTCTGCTTGAGTTTCTTTTTGATCTTGATCTGCTTGTTGTTGATATTCTAAGAGTCTTTTTCGGCGAAGATTTTCAAGTTCATCATCAGACATATCACTCGCCTCTATATTTTTCGAGGATAGGATTAGATTTTACGAGATCTTTATGCAGATCTTCAGCTACTTCTTTGAGGAGTTTTCGTCCCTTAGGGGACATTTTTCTGCCTTTGAAGTCAACTTTTTGTACTAGACCAGCGTTTTCTAGTTGTTGTAGGGTTTTTCGGATTATATTGCCGCTTGCTTTGACTGCGTGTTCTGTTTTAACGCCATAGTTTTTTCTTCCTCCATATTGGGCACGCAGTTTCTCTAATCCGATTGGGCCGTGTAAATAAACTTTGCGCAGTACTGATGCGCTTCGTGTGTACCACCAATCAGGGTCTTGGGGTTGTTTTTCTACGTGGCTTCCGGTTTTGACAAAATATGCCCAGGATGGTGGTTGAACTTCTTCAATATTTTCTTTTAAGTATTTGGCTAGTTTTTCTATGAATGGTGTAACTGGAACATCATGGGGAGTTATCAATATGTGTGTTTCCTCTTGGTTTTTCCTTGCAGTAGATTCATTAAGCCAAATATAAAGATTATCTGGTCGCTTTTAGAAAGATCTCAAGTGTTTTATGTTATTATTTTTTTGGTTTGATATTGTAGATTTGTTCTATAACACAATCGTAATATTTTTTAAATATTACATTATCCTCAAGTTGGTAAGATAGAAAAGTCACCGTGATAGAATTAGATGGGTTTAGGATAATTAAAGTTAAAGATGGTTAATGGTTTGGCAAAAAGATCTGATGTTCTTTTGGGAGTTGTAGTTATAGTAGCTGTGGTGCTGTCTGTAGTTTTGTTTATGTCTCAGTTTTGGGGTTCTGATAATCCAAATGGTCCTGGTGATTCATCTTTAATTGAGATTTCTGATTTGGCTAAGGATGCAGAGTCGTTGAATCTGATTGTTTATATTGGAAATATTGGTGATGATGTTGCGGATTTAAGTTCTGGTTATGGTGTTAGAGTTAATGATGTGGATATTCCTTTTTTCGAAGGTGTTTTGGATAGGAGTGTTTTGGATCCTGGTCAGGTTGCAACAGCTAATGTGCCATTTAGAGGTACTTCTGGCATGTCTTTGGTTGTGAGAATAGTTAGAAATGATGTTGTTTTAGATGAGATGATTGTTGATGATTCTGATTCTTTGCAGATTGCATATAATTTATTGGTGAATATTATAGGAGATAGTTCAAATAAAGTAGCAAAGATTCCGGACCAGTCATCCTATCCTAGTGGTACAGCGGTTAGTTTAATAGCTGAATCAGCAGAAGGCTGGGTTTTTTCTGAATGGAGAGGAGCTGTTACTGGTTCGAATAATCCAAGCTCTTTAATTATTGATAGTAACAAAATTGTGAATGCTTATTTTGAGGAAGGCGATACTCCTTCTCCTACACCCACACCCACTATTACTCCAACACCTACTCCTACGCCTGATAATGCTGTTGATGTTACTTTTACTCAGTCTGGTCTTGATTCAAGTGCTACTGGGACTGTTTTAAATGTTCAAGGTAGTTCAAAGGCATATGGAGATTTTCCATTTACTCTAAGTGTGAATAAAGGCAGTTTGGTGAGTTATGATTTTTCAGATTTGGTGGAAAGCAGTAGTTCAGGAAAACAATTTGTGTTATCAAGTGTTACTGGACCTAATTCGCCTATAAGTGCAACAAGTGACATTACTGTTGTAGCCAACTTTGATACGCAATATGAGGTTAGTTTTTCTTTAAGTCCTGAAAATGCTGAAGCATCAATCCAGCCTGAGGGTGCTCAATGGTTTGACTCTGGAGAACAAGTATCTATTACTACAGAGACTTCAAGTTCTAGTTATGTTTTCTTGCAATGGGAGACTTCAAACCAGTTTAATCAGATCGAGAATATTAATTCTCAAAGTACGAGTGTAACTATTAATGGTCCAGGAGAAATTACTGCAGTTTATAGTTTGGTTCAACTTCAAGTATCATTTGTGCAAAATGGAATAGACAATCCAGGTGTGCAAACAACAGTTACCTATAGGATTAATGGTGGAACAGAAATAGAAGAAACAGTTCCATTTGAGGTTACAGTTGATCACGGGGATACTATTACATACTCATATAGGGAGACTATAACTGTGATTTCCTTTAATGAAAGATATCAACTTGCAGAAACAAGTCCTAGTAGTCCTGTTACTGTTACTGATGATATTCAAATTGTAGGTAATTATGATCTTCAGTACTTTATGATATTTGATGAGAATGGATTAGACAATTCAGCTCAAGGAACAGTATTAATTATAGGTGGAGAAGAAAAAACTTACAGTGATCTTCCGATTATAGACTGGTTTAACAGGGGAACAACATATAGATATACGCTTACTGTTTCAGGTGGAGCTAATAAACAATTTATTTTGCTGGATCCTGTTGGACCTAGAATAATAAATTCTGCTGAAAGCGTTGATGGTAATTATAAAGTTCAGTACTATTTTGAAGTAAACTCTCCAGTGGGAAACCCGACAGGACAAGGCTGGTATGATTCAGGAGCCACAGTAATTTCCAATTCAGGTTCACCTATTCCTCCATCTGGATCTCCACAAGTTGGATACCTTGCTACTGGTTATACTGGAACTGGAAGCCTGTCAAACGGAGTTGGAACTACAGCAACATTTACCATTGATGAACCTTCAAGTATCACATGGAGATGGGAAGGCACATTAATACTATATCCTGATGGAGATTTATCTCCGCAAACGCTTGATTCAAGCGGATATTTTGAGCATTGGAGAAGTGTACAAGATTACAGTAACCCTGATGGTGCCAATTATGTCTATGCTGAAAATGATAGTCCATTGCCTATATTTGATCCGGATCCTACATGGTATGAAGATTATTATTCATTTGAGAATGTAGGATCAATAATGGGAAGTATTGATAGTGTAGTTGTGAATGCAAGATGGCGCAGTTCAGGAGGCGATTCGAAAGGCAGAATATATGTTAGACTGCCTGGATCATACTCAGATCAAAGTAGTAATTTGTCGCTAATGCCAAGTTGGTTTACTGATAATTTTTCGCCAAAAAGACCTTCTGGTGGTTGGGATTGGACAGATATTAATAATTTAGAGGTTGGGGTTGGTTTGCAAACAAATACTGATCTATTTGCTAGGTGTACTTTGGTTTGGGTTGAAGTAACATTCAATGTTTAGAATTTTTTCTAAATTAACCATTTTTTTAGTTGGTCAGGCTATAATTTTTTCTTTGCGTCGATAGAGAATGAAAATATGACCTCTAAGGTCTACTAGGAGTGCTCCTGTTTGTTGGGCAGCTTTTTGTGCAATTGATTTTTTGTTGTCGTTTAGTAGAGCGCTTTTTAGTATCTTGATTTTTAGCATCTTGTTCTTTTTTAGTTGCTTTTCTATTTCATTTATGGATTGTTCTGTTAGGCCTTCTTTTCCTATCCATACTGTTGGGGCTTCATCTTTTAGTTTGTGTTTTACAAATCGTTTTGTTTTACTTGTATTCATTTTGTTTTTTCTCCTTTTTTCGTAATTTTTTTACGTTTTTGAAAACCACAGCAAAGGCAAGTTGTTACTATGTGAGGTTCTCTTCTTTGTTTGATTCTAACGCGGCTGGTTTCTCCTGGAATGAGCAATGAGTTGCATTTTTTGCAGGTTTCTTGCACGTTAAGATCTGAGAAGCGTATGCTTGCTGCCATGGCGATTCTTCTTGCAATTTGTATGTAGCGTTTTGATAGTTCAGGATTAGTCTTATACATACTTTTTGCTTCTGTGAAAAGTATTTTGATCCTTTGTTTGGCGATCTTTTTTATTAAAGACTTTTTTTTGTACAGCAGATTGTTACCTCAATTGTGATTGAGTGGATTTAAGGTTAGTATTATTGATTCATAATCCTTTTGTTTAGTTGTTTATGGATATTATCAAAGGAAAAGAATATGGATTTCAAGAAGTTGCTTTATAGCAAATCATTACTTATTGCACTGTTGGTTTCATGGATTGTTAGTTCAGTTTTGATGATTTTTATGCTTAGCAATCTGAACATGATTGTGCATGGAACTCTATATGAATATGGTTTGCAGTTTAGCACTCTTTGGGCTGAGCCTTATTGGAGATATTTGGATTTAATCTATTTATGTTTGGGTTTAGCATATACATTTGGTTTTTGTGCAATAGCACTTGGACTTTATACTTCAAGAAAGTCTATGGTTGCCTCAAGTGTGGTTTCTGAAAAAATTCAAGTTTCAAAAACAAGCAAGCTTGGGTATGTAAATGCGAAAAAACAGCCCTCTGAAACTAAAGCAAAAAATGGCAAGGGAAAAACGGTTGTATCATGTCCTGATTGCAATAAACCTGTTAGTCGGCCTTTGGTTATGCTTAATTTTGAAGGGGGAAAAACACGTTTAGTGAATGTTTGTCCTTATTGTAATCATAAATTAGAACAAGTTAAAGATGAAACAAAATCAGAGCCTCAATTCCATGTTCGAAACCAAAATAGTATAGAGAAAAAGGTCAAAGATTAGATATTTAAAGGTAAATTGCAAATCTTTTTTAATATTTTTTTTGATTTAGGTTAGTATTTAGGTTAATTTTGGTTTTTTAGAAAAGGTTTGGAAGATTTAAAATATTATTTTTGAATAAATAATTCTAGGTCATAATTTTTAACTATGTTTCATTGAAGATTGTGTTTTGTTAGAAAATGAGAACTATCGATGGGATTGGGAGCTGGGTTTTAATATTTATGGCCTTAGCTTCTGTAATATCAATGATTGCTGCTTTTCGATTAGACCTAATTGTTCATGGAGATCTTTACAATTATGGTCTGCAGTTTAGTGAAGCTTGGGCTAATCCTTACTGGATAGCGATTCGCCTAATACTTGCAATGTGTTGTTTTAGCGTTACTGCATCAGTTGCTTTTCAAATCTATAAATTCAAAGTTTTAAAAGACCTAAAAAGTGAGGGTAAGGAGCAAAAATATGAGATTTCTGTTCGATCCGACCTACCAGAGTTAAAATTAAAAGAGAAAAAGAGGCGAAAAACAGCATTTTCTTGAAAGAAAGAGAAATATTTTCAGTTTTCTAAACTTGTTTAGATCTCTAAAAATTTGCCCTTTAAAATATTGAAGAATCCATGGGATTTGATTTGGTTTTTTGCTAACTAATAAATGTAAATATTTATTTGATCTTTATTAAGAATTCATAACCGTTTTTTATCGCGAAAATAAAGGATAAAGCAGGGTAATTGTCGTTGAGGATATTTAGAAAAAAACAGCTTGGTACCTTTAAACAAAATTTTAAGGCTAATTTCCAAGACGACATAATAAAGAATGCATCTAACAATTTTATTAACTCAAAAGGATTTGGACTTCAATTTAATTCAAGGAGTAATTTGGGTTTTTTTCAAAGTTTTCGAGGTAAATTTCAGATTTTTTGGTATGCTATATTCTTGTCAATTTATATCTGGTTTATGTTTTGGATATGTTATGATCTTTTTGTTTGGAATAAAACAGTATTTGAGGTTAATGTTAGTAGTTATGTTGGTTCAGTGATCTCTTTGGCTTGTTTATGGATTGGAACTTTGATTTGGAAAAGAAAAGGTTCAAGAAAACAATATCTTCAAGAAGAAATTTTGCTGGATAAAAAAGATACTCTGATTAATACTGAGAAAATAAGTGATAAACTGTTTAATAATGATGATGAAATAAATGTGGAAAGTGCTGTAGAAAGTGTACATGTTTTGCCAATCCAAGAAATTCAAGCAATTCAAGGAACGCAAGTTGCCCAAGAAACACAGACAATCCGAGAAACTAAAACAATCGAAGAATCTCAACAGATTGAGACAATTCAGCAAGATAATATTGGTTATGGCTGTAGTCATTATCTGGGATATTTAAAACAGAAAAAGGATAAACAAATACCTGAAGAGTGTTTAACCTGCAAAGATTTGTTAAATTGTTCCTAAACATTGAACATTTTATTTCTTCTTTTCTGGTTTCATAGAAACAGTTTCTTTTCTTATTACCACATAGGGTTCCTTTTGTCTATTTCTAAGATATATGATTAAACCAACTAGAGCTACGATAATTACTATAAAAATTATCATAAGATATTTATCTGAATTTAATGAACTGGCTATATTTTCGATTTCGCTTTCAAGATCGATTTTTTCTTGGTATAGATCATCATAGTCTCGTTTTAATGAAGTATAGTCGGAATCTAGAGAGGCGTAATTGCTTTGAAGTTGGGTATAGCTTGAATTCAAAATCTGATATTCATTTTCTTTAGCGGTATATTCAGCTTTTAATTTTAGGTTTTCTTCTTTTAAGGTTTCGTGACTATTTGATAATGTGATATATTGCGCTTGTAATTGTGAAAATTGAGTAGAGAGGGTGTTATACTCAGATAATAAAGAACTATAATCTGCTAGCAGTTCTGCAAATGTGGGCTGGTTTATGTTGGTTGTGTAGATTGAAGCTGAGAAGTGATCTGAGCTTTTGCTTGTGCTAAGGTAAATTTCACAGTAAAGTCTGCCTTTTGTTTCTGGTGGTGTTGTAAAGTTTATTCTAATTGGCAAAACTTGATCTTCTGTCATCGGCAATGAGTTGATTGTGGGAAGGTCTGATATTTCCTCTAAAGTTTGGTTAACTGGAGCGAAGATTTTAATTGAGAATTGATTTAAGGTCAGATCGGATTTAGCTATTATTTTTATATTATGAAGAATCTCTGTTTGAGGATGCGCTTCCTCTTCATATGAAAGATCAACATCTACTCCAACACTATAAAAAGTTACTTCTGTTTGGCCTTTAACAAAACCAATAGAAGTAATTATTAAGCTAAAGAGAATTAAAGCCAGGACTTTGTATAAGTTTTTTATTGTTATTGTACCTCAGATGAATTTATTATATAAAGACCAATTTAATCTTAACTAATAATTTTATAAAATTTCAAAAATATATTTCTACTAGGAGTAATATTGTGCTAAAAATAATCATTGATATTCTTATTTTTTATGTGAAATAGAAGATTGTTTCATATTCACTTAAATTATTGTTTGAAAATTAGTTAAACATGGAATCAACTGAAGTGTTGATGGGATTGGAAACAAATCAAGATCCATTCCTTGTTCTTTTGGCTGCTTTGAATGAAGAAAAAGGCATCGGACCTACGATAGAGGAGTTAAAGCGTTTTTTGAGGAATCCCACACTTCTGGTGATAGATGGCAGAAGTATTGACAAAACTATTGCAATTGCCAGGAATTTTGGTGCAAAAATCTTAAAGCAATCTGGAAGAGGAAAAGGCGATGCAATTGCGCAGGGTATAAGATTTTCAGATTTTGATGGGAAATATGTTGCAATGATTGATGCAGATTACACATATCCTGCAAGTGCTATTCCAGAAATGGCTAAAATTTTGGATGATAATCCAGATGTTGGAATGGTATCTGGCAATAGGTTTAATAGACAATGTTATAGAAATGGTATGAAAAAAATATTTTTCTTAGGAAATAAGATTTTAGCTTCTTTTCATAATTTTTTTAATGGTGTTCATCTTGACGATCCTTTGAGTGGTCTTAGAGTTATTCGTTGGGATATTCTTAGGAATTGGAGACCTAAATCTTTAGGATTTGATATTGAGGTTGAGCTAAATCATTTTATTGAGAGTCAAAGATTAAAAATAGTTGAAGTTCCAATTGAACTCAGACCCCGTTTAGGAGAAAAAAAATTGAATATTTTCGACGGATTATTAATTTTAAAAAGAATAATTACAGAGACTTTTTAGTCTGGGAATAAAAAGAATAGCTCAATATGAGATATTACTAATTTTTATTATGCATAAACAGTAATACAATAAGTCAAATGAAACTGGTTTCAAACAATTATAATTTAAATGTTTAGGAATGGTGAGAATGGATTGCTTGGGAATAAAAATAATAATAGAATTAGTTTAGGTTTATTGATTGGAGTAATTCTTATTATTTTAGGCTTATGCAGCTGGGCATTTTCAGTATTAGAGCTTAAAAACATTGAATATGTTCTCACAGTTCAAAATTTACCTTTAGAGGAGCAATGGCTTTATAGTTATCTTCAATGGCAGAAAAAGTTATACTTGGGAGTTGAAGTTTTTGCCATATCTTTATTCATTTTGGGAGTCACATCTGTACTTAGTTCAAAATTTATGGCACCAAAATTGAAAGGTTATGTAGAAACAAAAAATGTTCGTTGGTATTGGATTATCCTTATATTATCAATAACTTTAATTGTAGTTTTTAGCATTCCTGAAAATTTTTATCCACTATTGTATTTGCGTTATTTGTTCGGTGCGATCTTTATTCTTTTTCTGCCAGGATATAGTGTAATTAAGTTTATATTCGTAAATAAAAATCAAATAGAATCTCAAGATTCCTTTTATTCTATTGAAAAAGTCGGGTTTATTCTGATTTTAAATTTGACTATCGTTTCAATAACTGGGTTAGCAGTTAATTATATTATAGGTGGTATAGGGTTGACGTCAATTACCCTTAGTCTAATGATTGTGACAATATTATTTGCTAATTTTGCTCTTATTAGAGAACTTCAAAGCAAATCTGAATATGATCAATAAATTTTTTGGTAATGTTATTATTGATAAGTTTATTGATTAGAGCTCAGATAATTCAGGATTTTAGGATATTTCAAGAATTTGGTCTAAAGTTTGATTGTGATTTGATGTTTTCTTTTAGTATAATTTTTGATATTTCAGTGTGTAGAATATTATCTATTATGGAATGTTGCTTTTAGTTTGGTGAAATTATACTATTGAAAATAGGATCAAAGTGTATTATTTCAATTATGATTTAAAAAATAAGGAGGTTTAAGGGATGCTTTTCCGCTCTGGCAGCACGGAGGGACAGGTTAGTGGAAAGAAGGTTTCTGTAGAAGATGTTAAATCAGAGTGGAGGTTTCTTTGGAGAAATCGGATAGATGATAAAGTTAGGGCTGAAGGAATCGCAAAAAGAGATTATTCTTTGTTGTTTATTGATCAAGGGACTGTGATAGCTGCGACAAAAAAATTTAAGAAGTTGAATTTCAAGGCGATTCTCTGTTTACATGGTTTTGAGAATGATAAAGATTTTGGTGCCTTTCTTCCTTCAGAGGGCGGATATAGAAAGTTTGCTCGTACTGTTCTAAATAAGCAAAAGCGTATCCATACAAGAAATGCAAATGAGCGGATGAGACAGGGAAAGCTAAAGAAAACGCAGTTGAGGAAAAAGGGTGGAAGAGGATGGCTTCATAATTTTTCAATATAATTTAAAGCTAGATATTAATTTGCAGGCTGAAATTGAGAAAAATTCCCTTAATAAAAATCTTCAGAGTTAGTATAATGATAGTATCAAAGAAAAAGCCTATGCTCCTTAATTCTAATCTAAAGTAATAAACATTACAGCACTCTATAAAGTTAGTAAAATTTGTAGTTTTTGTCTTTAACGAATATTTTCATAATAATTTTATTAAATCAAAATTATTTTATGAAAAACAATAAAAAAAAGATAATAATTTGTAAAACTATGGTAAATCACATTACATAAATATTCAAAAAAGAAAACTATCAATATTAATTTGTTATTTACAGTATATTCTATAATAATAGGAGAAAAAAAATCTGATTTTGAACAAAATTATATTTCTGATTAATGTTTTATGCATTTTTGTAATTGGATGTTGTTTATGGTTTCAGATTCTATTGCCTTATAGTTATATTTTTACTGTAATAATCTTGGCTATTTTTCTTACATTCTCAATTATTAAGAATGGTGTTCAGTCAAAAATTGTTGTTCTTCAGTTGCTGTTGGTCTTTTTTTTGTTACGTAACATTTTTTATATTAGTACGAAAAACTTAATGCCTTTTGGTGATGCTTTTTGGGATTACGCTGTTGAAAAAACTTTTTTGGATCAAGGTTACATATCAACAATTCAAGGAATAGTGCGTCCAACCGAAGCAGGTGGTATTAGTCAATTAACATGGTATTCTGGTTGGCCTTTTCTTCATACTTTTGGGGTTTCTTTTTCTTTGATGACTGGGCTTGATGCAATATATTTGAATTTGATCCTTTCAAATATTCTTGCGCTTATTTCTTTTATTTTTGTATATTTGTTTTTTGAAAAGTTACGTGTGAAATTAAATCTCTTTAAAAAGGTGACTATTGTTGCTTTGTTATTGTATGTGATTTTTCCTGAGGCTATTTTTTGGCAGATGCAGTTGGTTAGGCAAAGTTTTGCTTTGGCTTTGTTTACTCCAATAATTTATCTTTTGTATGTTTTGAGTTGTGAAAAATTTGATTATAAATATTGTTTGATTTTAGGAATTTTAGTCCTGTCTCTTGTTGTTACCCATCATGTTACCTCGTTCACGCTTGTTTTGTTTCTTGTGTTATTTTCTATTTTAAATATTCTTTCTAAGAGGATTGGAAAGTTGGAGAGGTTAAAGTGGGCTTATTCGACTGTTAGTAGTAAAATATTTCTTTTCTTTGGGGAATTGACGTTTGTTTTTATGATATTGTGGTGGATTAGAAACAGTAACACTATTATTCCGACGGTATCATCTAGGATAATTCTGTTTATTGAAACTTTAGGATTGGATAAAATATATTCTTCAGATCTAGCTCCAATTTATCCTTCCATTATCAAACCTCCATGGGTTCCAATATTATTGGGTTTTCGTGACTTGATATTATTCGTGTCAGCTTTTATTGGATTTTTAATCCTATGGCGTTATAAATCTAAGATACCTGAAAAATTTTTTATAATTTATTCTATACTTGCATTTGGATTTATTTTGATTATTAATGTCGTTTTTAGTATTGAACCTTTAAGAATTATTCTGTTTATGGCACCTTTCTTAGCATTTTTAGCTGCTTTATTCTTTGGCAGGATTCAACAAATGTTCAGAAAGGCAGGCAGGATTATTATTTCTGTGGTTTTGATAGGGCTTATTGTTTCTTCTTTCTTAGGATTATGGGCACATGGTTTTGCACCGATCCATCTTTATGATCCATCTATTAATCCTGTTGATATAGGGGAATCGACACCAGATTTTATGAGGGTAAAATCATTTTTTGAAAATAACATAAACATTAGTAACTTTAATGATATTAGGGCTGATTTGATTTCTAGATTGGTCTATTTGCTCGATCCTGAAGATTTTGATAAGATTAAATCTCTTCCAATAGAGAATATTAGTAGAATTAATAAGGAAGGAACTTTGGTTTGTTCTTTTAATGATCTAAATTTGTATCAATATTTTGGTTATATTTGGTCACCAATAGAGATTTCAGATGCAAAAATAATTCAACAAGAGCTTAAGCAAAATTTAGAAAACAATTTTCATCTTATTTATAATGATGGAAGTACATCAATTTGGACTAATTCACTTTAATATTAATGAGATTGTTGATTAAGAAAGAGCATTAAAATAATAAAAAAATAAACTTGATTTACTTTAGGGGATAAATAAGGCATATCTAGGAGTGTTAGATGGGGAGATCAAAACAATTATGGCTAAAAAGAGAATATTGATTGCTGGAGCTTATGGTGTGGGGAATTTAGGTGATGAGGCTATATTGGCTGGCACCTTAAATCTGATGAGAGCCAATTCAGATCTTCGCAAAAATGAAGTAATTGTTTTTTCTCGTAATCCCAGTGAGACGGAAAAGATTCATAGAATTGAAACCAGGCGTAGAAATCCAGTTGACTTATTGAGGTCCGATGAAGTTATAATTGGTGGGGGTGAATTATTTCAAAGTTTTGGAAACATGGCAATAAAATATTCTCTTTTAGGATTGATTTGCAAAACATTAAGAAAAAATTTAATTTTTCATGCTATTGGTGCTTCATCAGATCTTGGTCGAGTTGAAAAAATGTTTACTAGACTTAGTTTGAATGTTGCAGATCAAATCACAGTAAGAGATAAGGCGAGTAAAAGGCGGCTATTGGATCTGGGTGTAAATAAGACAATTAACATTCTGGATGATCCTGCTATTTATGTGAAACCGATAACACAATTTATGGCAAGTTTTCTTTTAGAAAAAGAGGGGATTCAAACTAATAAAAACAGTATTCGTATAGCAATAGTTTCTCAGCTTTTTCAAAATAGAAAGTTAAATGATGAATTTTATAGATTTCTTTTAGAATTTCTTAAGGATTTTTTATCCAAGAATTCTGATATTAATGTAATTTTTGTTCCTTTCAATAAGCATTTTGATAAGCCTCTTGACAGTGACATTATCTATGGCAAATGGCTAGAAAAACAATTAAAAACTAAGAAATTCAAAGCAATAGAAGGCAACTATTCACCAAGTCAGATGATGGGAATTATAGGACTAATGGATATTGTATTGTCTACACGTTTACATCCTTTAATCTTTGCTACAAAAATGAAGGTTTCCGCTATAGGAATTGGAGTATTTGATAAAACTATTGCTTTTTGTAAACATCATAAAATACCTTTAGTGAAAGCGAGTGAACTCAAAAAAATACCTGTATTAATAAATAATCTTATCAAAAATAAACCAACATCAAACTCAGAATAAAAATCTAAATGCTTCCATCATTTCTATTTTATTGGGAGTCTATGAAGTTTTTAACTGAATAATATGATGGTTTTAAATCATAGGGAGTTCTGGATCTTTTCCTTATTAGTTGCCATTTTCCGAGGATTGGGCTAGCAGAGTCCATCCATTCGTAGAGGTAGAATTATTTAGCCAAGGCTTTGGATATTGTAGAGCAGGCCATTCTAGAAGTAACCAAGAAAGGTTAGCTTTTAGAATGCTAAAGAATATTATTATGCTGGAAACTGCTGGTTGAGATTTTCAAAATTTCAATGTATACTTTAGAGATAATGACGGTTTTGAGGTGGTAGCTTTACTGCTACTCAGATTCAAGGAACACAGAACTTAGTCTGTCCGCCTAAGCTAGCAGGAGCGCTATCAAATGGGAATACCTTTCTATCCAGAAGAAGAATTGACAAATTTAATTTCTAGTTTGGGGGTTAACCAGGTGGTTTTTGCTTATAGTGATATTACAAATGAGCTTGTGATGAACAAGGCTTTGCTAGTTCTCTCTTGTGGAGCATCATTTTTGTCTATTAAGCCCTGAAAAAACAAGAGTCTACTATTTTAATAGAAAGATTAGAGTTTCTTCATGAATTTCTAAAGAATTTCTGACAGATTATACTTAATAAATTCTTTTAATCTCATTAATAGTTAGAGTTAAGCCTTCGTCCAATGAGTATTTAGGGATCCAACCTAAGATGTTTTCTGCTTTAGAATTGTCACCGACTAATTTTTCGATATCTAAAGGTCTTTTCGGGATTGTATTCCAAACCACTTGACCATTAAATCCTGTTTTATCTTGAATCTTAGCTACTAATTCTTTTATACTAATTCCAATACCTGTACAAAAATTGAAAGTTTCACCGATTGATTTATCTGGTTGAGTAAAGACTTGGATATATCCATTAACATGATCGTCAACATAAAGCATGTCACGAATTGGTTTAGGATCTCCAAGTCTAAGATAATCGCAAGATTTTAAACATTGAACAATTATTCTTTCAACTACAAAATGAGTTGTTCCGATTCTTCCATAAGTATTAAAAGGTCTGCAAATAGTCATCGGAAAATCAAAGGCGTCATGCATATATTTCAAATATGTCGTTGCAGAAGCTTTACTGCATGAATAAGGACTATTAGGATTAAGTTCTGCTGTTTCTTTAATTGGAAATTTTTTTTGATTTCCATATTCCTCACTTGTTCCTGCCATAATGAAGTGTTTGAAATGATCTACTTTTCTTAAACATGATTCAGCTAAATTTACAGTTCCAAGATAATTGGTTCTAATAACCTCATCCGGTCTTTCATAACTGTAAGCTACAGGACTACACGCAGCCAAATGGAAAACAACTTCAGGTTGAAGCATTTCAACTATTTTTCTGATTGCTAAATGATCTGATAAATCTCCAAAAACTCGGTTAATTCTTTCATCAGTTTTATACATTGTCCTACCAGTAACATATCGTTCCAAACCCCAGACTCTGTTTCCCATATCAATCAGCTTTGAAGCTAATCTGGGTGCGATAAATCCACTTGTGCCTGTAACTAAAATTTTCAATATGCAATTCTCCTTCTAATTTAATCAACTATAGCCTTATTATATTAAACTTTTAAATTTGAAATATTGAGGAATTTGGAATATTGAGGGAAAATCAATCTTTTTTCAAGATAATCCAGCATTAAAAAATCTAGTATTAATGCGTTTATCCAAACCAATTCCCTTTTGTTACTATGGTTATTTCCCCTCCAAAGATTTTTCCATATATGTTTGCGATTGTATTTACATAATCAATTTTTATGGCTAGAAAACTCTACATATATGAATGAATAGATTCTCCAGATCACGATCTTGGATGTTGGGCCTAATAAAAGAAATCTACCAAGCTCCATATGAAGTCAAACCAGCCTACTATTCTATAGCACATTTTCTCACCATGAATAATTTCAAATAGTAATCCCTGATTTAAGATTTTTACAATAATCCTAATAAATTAAATTGATCATCAAATTCAAGATTAATAAAATTACAGTTGATTTAATAGTTTCCTTTATAAAAATATGGATCTTTTTTCTAGAATAATTTTCCAATGATCTTTATATCAGGTTATTAATAGTATAAAATACTAATGAGAAGGGAGAGGAAAACAAGAACATTGTCATTCTTACCTCCAAGAAAAACGAGTGGGAAGGGAATACCCCAAATTTTGGATTCGATAAGTACTGACAATGTCAGAATTAACAAATATACTAATTCCAAATCAAATCCCAGAATAATTATTCCTACTTTAAATGAAGAAGAAAATTTAAGGTATATAATAAGAAAATTGAAAACTTATGGATTTAATGACATTCTGATAATCGATGGAAACTCAACAGATCAAACAACAACTATAGCCAAAAACTTGGGTGTAAAAATTATTCTTCAAAAAGGTCGTGGAAAGGGTAATGCTGTGAGACAGGTTCTTAATGAAGAATCAAAGAATAAAGAAATCTTAGTTTTTATGGATGCCGACGGATCAATGGATCCAGAGGAGATTCCATTATTTATTAAAGCTTTAGATTCAGGGGCTGATTTAGTTAAAGGATCAAGATTCTTATCCCATGCACAATCAACGGACTTAAATCCTATGCGTACGATTGGAAATCTTCTTTTAAATATTGTAGTTAACCTTTTACACTCTACAGATTATTCAGATGTAACTTATGGTTTCGTGGCTTATGATAAGAAAGCTATAAAATTAATGTCTCGCGTCTTAAAATCTAATAATTTTGAAATCGAAACAGAAATCTTCATAAAAGCAAAGAAATTAGGTCTGAAAGTTGTTGAGATTCCAAGCACTGAATTAAAACGAAAAAACGGAGAATCTAAACTAAATTCATTCAGTGATGGATTCAAGATTCTCAAAATGATAATAAAAGAATTCTTTTCAGGTAATTCTTTTTCCTTTCAATAAGCATTTTGATAAGCCTCTTGACAGTGACATTATCTATGGCAAATGGCTAGAAAAACAATTAAAAACTAAGAAATTCAAAGCAATAGAAGGCAACTATTCACCAAGTCAGATGAT
>Ga0209635_10000360_pt1 | contig 30263 bp, 26 predicted proteins | sample DeeMarSWOR230_32_FD_187463 | JGI IMG/M metagenome (GOLD analysis project Ga0209635, IMG submission 187463) | Marine sediment microbial communities from White Oak River estuary, North Carolina - WOR-2-30_32 (SPAdes) (version 2) | ecosystem: Environmental > Aquatic > Marine > Intertidal zone >...
CTGTATCCAGAAATACATTTCTAACATGACCTACATATATTCCTTCGCGAGTATAAACAGGTAGTTTCAGAAAAGTTGTGACCTCCTCAGCTTTATCCTTGCTCTCTTTTTCCATCATGTAATCAAAATACATTTTCCTATATTAAAATGTGATGGTTTGAATAATAGAATCATTTTTTAGCTAGAACTAATTATCCGTTTTAATGCCCTCCATTAACTCTAAAAAAAGAGATGAAATATTAAAAGAATTGGATAAATTCAAAAACAAAGATTTTAGCTTTGAAAGTGGACGTATTTTAGGTTCTATGTGTACACAACCATATCCAATTGCAAAGGAGGCTTATTTCAAATTTTTAGAAACAAACCTTGGTGATCCTGAACTTTTTCCTGGTACAAAAGAAATTGAATTCAAATTGATAACATTTATTTCAGATTTACTTCATGCGCCAAAAACTGGAACTGGGCTAATTGTAAGTGGTGGAACTGAAGGGAATATAACTGCAATGTGGATTGCTAAACAGCTAACTGGAAAAAAAGAAGTGATTCTACCTGACAGTGCTCACTTCTCTTTTCAAAAGATTGCATCTCTTATGGACATCAAAATTGTAAAAGTGCCATTAACAAAAACTTATACGATGGATACATCAAAACTTGAAGATAAAATAAATGAAAATACTGCTGCAATATTGGGTATCGCAGGTTCAACTGAACTTGGAACAGTTGACCCAATCCCAGAATTGAGCGATATCTGTTTAGATGAAAATATATTCTTGCATATTGATGCAGCTTTTGGAGGGTATGTAATTCCATTTCTGAAAGAACTCAACTATAAAGTTCCAGATTTTGATTTTCAATTAAAGGGTGTAAGTTCAATATCAATAGATGCTCATAAAATGGGATACTCAGCAATTCCATTGGGAACTCTTTTGATCAGAGATAGAACATGGCTGGATGAAATTAGTGTTGATTCACCATATATAAGTAGTAAAAAACAAGCAGGAATACCTGGAACGCGCTCTGGAGGACCAGTTGCTGCAGCATATGCTGTTTCACGTTATCTTGGTAAAGAAGGTTACAAAAAGTTGGTCGAGAATTGTATGAATATTACACATTATACACAAGAGAAACTAAATGATATTGGATTAGAACTTGTTACTAAACCGGCTATGAATGTACTTGGCGTAAAGCTGAAAAAATTATCTGAGGTTGTCGACAAACTATCGGAATATGGATGGAAAGTTAATAAGATTGATCGTCTTTCTTGTATACGAATAGTAATAATGCCGCAGATAACAAAAGAGATTATTGATGAGTTTATTCCTGTGTTAAGAAAAGTATGTGGTGAGGTTGGTGAATTATGAGTTTGGAATTGCTAAAGAAATCTTTACTCGAAGCACCCATTGTAGAAAAAGGAGATTATCACTATGTTATTCATCCGATTACTGATGGAATTCCTGAAATAAAACCAGAACTGTTGAAAGAAGTTACTAACGAAATGAAAAAACTCATACTGAAATGCGGTAAGATAGATAAAATTGTCACCGTGGAAGCTATGGGAATACCACTTGCTTCTGCTTTATCACTTGATTTGAAAATTCCATTTACAATTATCAGAAAAAGAAAGTATACTATTCCAAATGAAGTCTCTGTGGAACAAATTACAGGTTATTCAAAATCAAAATTATTTATTAACGGTCTCGAGAAGGGAGATAAGATTGTTATTGTAGATGATGTACTAAGTACAGGGGGAACCTTAAGGGCAGTGCTTACGGCTCTCAAAAAGATAGGAGTAGTTATAAAAGGTGTTTTTATTGCAATCGATAAAGGAAATTGCGTTGAGAGAATCAGTGATGAATTTAATATTAAAATCAAAGCTATCGCCAGCATTAATATTGTGGATGGTAAAGTTGTTATAGATAAATAAAAAAGTATTTCATAGTAAAATTGTATAGCTGATAAACATGGCAGAAAAAGTAGCACAACATACCCATTGTCAGATATGTGGAAAAGCAATTCCAATAACGGAAAATCTTTGTTCAGATGAATGTAAACAAAAATATCAATCAATGGTTAAAAAACGAAAAATCCTTGTTTACATTATGTATGCACTGATATTTTTTATATTGATAATGTTTATGTTCAGTTACCGCTAAGTATCTTCCTATAAATTTGAAACAAAAGAGAAATTTTAAATTCTTCGTACTGCTCTATTATTTTGTGATATTTTGGATATAATATCTGCAGTAATAATTCTTGGAGCGATAATGATTCTTGGGTTCATTGGAAACATCATCTTCAATAAAACGCAGATACCAAGTATTGTCTGGCTCCTGATTTTCGGTCTGATTATTGGAATTGTTTTTAATGTTCGTAATCCTGAATACATTGATCCAAATCTTTTAATGACTATTTCAAAATTTTTTGCAGCAGTTGCAATAGTTATCATTTTGTTTGATGGCGGCATAAATACAGATCTCTATCAACTTTTCAGAGGAGCTCCACGGGGACTATTGTTATCCATCAGTGCATTCAGCTTAAGTGTTCTAGCGACGATGATAATCGTCGTTGCTATTTCTGCTACTTTTCTACCATCTATTCCTTTGGGAAATAGTGCTATTATTGGAATTGTATTGGGGGCTATTGTAGGTGGAACTAGCAGTCCAATAGTCATTCCCTTAGCAAGTAGACTCCAAAACCTGCAGGATAAAACAAAAATGGCAGTATCCATTGAAAGTATAATTACCGATCCTCTGTGTATTGTTGTTGTGCTTGCAGTATTTTATATGGTTGTTGGACCAAGTGCAGAAGGTATCAATATTGCACTTGGAGCAAAAAACGTTGTAACTACATTCTCAGTTGGCGCGGTAATGGGACTGATCCTTGGTCTCGTATGGCTTCCAATCATGCACAAAGTACGGAAACAACAATTCTGCTATGTTGCTACGCTTGCTGTAGTCTTTTTAGTATATTCACTTACTGCATTGCTGGTTACTGTAGAAGAAGGAGGCGAAGGAGCAGGTGCAATAGCGTGCCTTGTTTTTGGACTTGTGCTAGGCAACGGAAGAAAAGTTCTGAAGATGTTTGGCTACGGTGAAAAGAAATTTGAGATGGATCAGGAATCTAAGCACTCACATTCCTTGATTTCATTCATTATCCGAACGTTCTTTTTTGTATTCCTTGGAATGATGGTTTGTTTTCAGAAAATCGAATTCATTCTAATTGGAATTGTAATTCTTGTACTCCTTTTAGCAGTAAGATATCTAGCAATAGAGATTTCAACATACCATGGAGGATTTGAAAAGGATGATAAACAAACCATGATAGTTATGTTGCCCCGTGGTCTTGCTGCAGCTATTCTTGCATTAAACTTTGGCCCAGATCTTGTCACGGAATTGATGCCAGGAATGGGAGGATTCTTTGCAGATATTGCATTTGTTGTTATACTGGGAACTGCGATCATTTGTACAGTAGGAGTATCAATTATTTCATATTATGAAAAACAAAAGATCAAAGTAAAAGAAGAAATCGATAAAGTTATTGACGAAAACTAATAATTTTTAAGATTCACTAAGTTCTTCTTGGAGATCAATCACCATTTCTGTAAGCACATCTTCAAAAATCTGATGACGATATTCTTTGACAGAACCGTTGGCTAAGTGTGCTCGAGCAACAAAATCTCTGCCATCTTTGATAATCTCGATGTGACAAACAGTCTCCACGGTTCTCCCGTCCTAAATTTTAATTCCGTATTAATCGAATGTATTTATATTTTGTGGGTAAGTTTAATGTTGTTAATACCAATACATCTAGGGGATTTTAGTGCTTGAAAAAGTTCGAAATGCTACAGTAGCAGGTCAATTCTATCCTGGAACTGAATCGAGTTTAAAACAACAGATAGAAGAAAGTTTTTTAGATGCGCGAGGTGTTGGTAAACTCCCAATTATTGATCAAGGTAAAAAAAATATTAAAGGTCTAGTTGTACCACATGCTGGATACATCTATTCAGGTGCTATTGCATCACATGCTTACTACAACCTCACACAGAATGGATTTGCTAATACATTTGTAATCCTTGGTCCAAACCATACAGGAGCCGGTTCTGGTGTTTCAGTAATGACAGAAGGAACATGGAAGACACCATTAGGTGAGGTACCAATCAATAAGACACTTGCTGGAAAGATACATTCTGGTATAATAGACAGAGACGAAACAGCTCATAAATATGAGCACAGCATTGAAGTTCAACTTCCATTTTTACAGTACATTGCGCATGATAAATCTTTCAGCTTTGTCCCTATTTGTATGATGATGCAAGATTATGATACGAGTTCTGAAGTGGGAACAATTTTGGCAGATGCTATTAAATCTGAAAAGAGCACAGTCATTGTTGCAAGTTCAGACTTCTCTCATGCAGGCTTTAATTATATGAGCATGCCCCCAGCTGGGATGAGAGTAGACGATTATGCAGAAAAACAAGACAAACTCGCTATCGATAAAATCTTAGCTCTAGATCCAGAAGGCCTGATTAAAACAGTGCATGACAAAAATATTTCAATGTGTGGATATGGTCCTGTATCTGCCATGCTTGTTGCAGCAATAAAATTAGGAGCAAAAAAAGCGGAATTGCTAAAATATGGAAATTCATACGAAGTTTACCCAAGTACCTCTTGTGTAGGATACGGAGCATTAACCATATACTAGGAGAGAAAATGAAAGGTCATCCAGTAAAAGACATCCATCTCCGAAAAGGCATGGATACAAGCGAGTTAATCAAAGAGCTTCACGAGTCAGGAGGTTTTGTTGCAAAAAAGGTGGGACAGGGACTTGACATTCTTGAAACAATGATGAAGGATAAGAACTGTGTGAAATTTCTATCATTTCCAGCCTGTATAATCTCTACTGGTACCCGTGGAGTAATCAAGGAATTGTTAAAAAGAAAATTCTTCGATGCGGTTGTAACAACTTCCGGCAGCCTCGATCATGATCTCGCAAGAGTATGGAAAGACTATTACCATGGTTCGTTTATTGCAGATGATAGAGAACTTCATAAAAAAGGCATTAATCGTCTTGGGAACATCTTCATACCTTTAGAATGTTATGGGTCCATATTAGAAGAAAAAATCCAGCCAGTTTTACAAGAATTATATGCAATGAAACACAAATGGTCAACGAAAGAACTTATATGGGAATTTGGGAAAAGACTTGAAAAAGAAAAAAAAGGCAAAGATTCAATAATATACTGGGCTTGGAAGAATAAGATACCTATATACGTTCCAGGAATTACAGATGGGGCTTTTGGCTCACAATTGTGGATGTACTACCAGGGACATCGGGATCTAACCTTGGATCTTATGCAGGATGAACAAGAACTTTCAGATATCGTTTTTAATGCTAAAAAAACTGGGGCGTTGATTGTCGGTGGCGGTATTTCAAAACACCACATAATCTGGTGGTCTCAATTTAAGGATGGCCTAGATTATGCTGTATACATTACGACTGCTGTTGAATATGATGGAAGCCTTAGTGGCGCTCAAACTAGAGAAGCAATTTCATGGGGAAAAATAAAGGAAAAGGCCGATAACGTGACCATTGAAGGGGATGCAACAGTATTATTACCGTTAATTATCAGTGCATTACTGGAAAGATTATAATTATCTAAAATAATTTCCATACCTGAATATCGTCATATTCGCTGTTTCCAATTGAATCATAGGCAACTACTTTTATTGTGTAAAGGAAAAACATCTGTCTTTCATCCCAAAGCCAACTATATGGTTCTGTAAAATCAGTTGACATGTGCTCATCATCAATGTAGAATTCAACTCTATCTATCTCGTAGAGACAGTTAGGTGTTTCTGCTTCTATATCTATTTTACCTATGATTAAATTCGTAATACATGGAATTTTCAGCTCAAAGAAGTCTCCTATTGAAATATACAAATACCAATCTAAAGGTTTTGTTAGATTAATCTTCGGAAGAACTGTCTCAACCCATGGAGCATGAATTACATTATCTGTGATATTGTCTCCTAAACCTTCGGGATTTTCATCGGGATGGTAAGGTCCTGAAGGATCTCCCCACCAGTTATTTAATGCATCGAGATCATAATCAACATACGCTTCTCCATTCCAGTAAGGATCGCTTACTGCTCCATATTCTGTGTTATCATAGATTTCATTCCTATTAACATGAATATTATCATTTGGTACTATTTGCAGACCCATCATATTATCATGGATATCGTTATATTCAATAATTGCAGAACAATTCTCAGATGTGACCTCATAATATCTCCATGCGTCAACGATAATCCCAGATGAACTCCAGGTAGGAGTGCCAGTATGGTCATGATTATAGATTTCATTATATCGAATGGTAGCGTGTGAAGCGAACTCTAAATCTTCCACCTCTATTCCATAGCTAACGTAGTCCCCCTCTCCATCTAAATATAATGGACCAATTAATGTGTTGTTATAAATTCCTAAAATGGTTCCTGTTCGACAGTATATAGCTATTCTTCCGTAATTTTCTACCAGACAATGCTCTATCACTACATTGGAATTCCATTGAGCTCGTATTCCTATGCTATTCATATTGCCTCTTTCATTTGGAGAAACTGTGCAGTAGCTGATTTCTCCTGTAGAACTATTATAAAACACTGCATAACTCCGGCCGCTTAAACCATTTCCTTGAATATTAAATCCTGATAGATCAATACCGTTAGAATTATTTACAAAAATCATACAATTGGCCATTGCAGGTACGGTCGCATCCCAGACTTGCTGGCTTCCTTCAACTAGTACATCACCCTCAGCTGAAACTTGGATATTAGATCTTCCCTCGATTTTGAATACATCGTAAGTTCCATCATAAACATGAACTATTCCATCATCTGAGACATTATTAATCCCATCTTGTATATTATCAAATGCATCATATCCCCAGGTGTGGCCATCGTTGTATCCTCCATCATAATAATCATCATCGACCCAAACTTCGTTCTGTCTTAAAATTCCTTTGTTTGTTTCTTTGGAGATTTTATCAAATTGGCTTTCACTAATATTATCAGCAATTACATTAATTGATGCCAATGATATAGCAATAAGAATTGAAATTATCATTATATTTCGAATATACGACTTACTTCTCATGGATTTCCCCCTTACAATAAGCTTGGATAAAAGCCAAATATAGAAGAATAATATAAACTTTACTATAAAAATCTTTATTGCAACATTTTTTACATTTCAGTTATCTTGATCTTCTAGCTTGATTAACAAAACAATAATATTATATTATCTTTATGGTTTTGAGCTTCTATACATGTTGAAGAAAATTACTAAAAAACTGCCAGAAAAAACCTCTGTAAAAACCGCTATCTACAGTGGGCTTAACATATCATTGATTCTGTTAGTATTGAACCTGTTATCTCTTAACTTTGACATACTTGAAAAGTCCTTTGTTCATGCATTTGCGGCTTTTCTGATTATAAGTGTGCTTTTGCTAAATATTCCTCTAAAGAAATTGTGTGTTACAATTAGAAAGAAAACTGCAGAATTTAACAGAATAATCGCAGGATTAATCTTACTAATTATTTCCTTTATAGTCTTCTTGTTTACTAAAAACCAAATGCTATGGATCGCTAGCATTCCGCTCTTAATATCAGGATTAGATTTAACAATTCGAGGAATTGATAGCAAGAGGAAAGAATTGTATCTTCTATCAGTAACCTCCTTCGTTTATGCAATATTTTTCATGCTTTTGCAGACAATCCCAGCTTTATGGTATGCTATTCAACAATTCTCACTAATTGTTTCTGGAGCCGTTGGTTTTCTTGTTAACAAATCTCTATCACTTGGTCCATCTACGAGTGGACTTTGGATAGTAATTATTTTCTTGATCTTTTCAATTGTCAGCTTTTTCTTATCTTATACTAAAAAGAAATCGAATATAATTAGATTGATTTTAATCAGATTAGGATTGTTCATAGTATGGATAATATACATGATTATCCTAGCTTTTGTTGAATTTGAATCAAAACAAGATGTTGTAAACCTACATATAATCTTATTTCTGTTATGTCTGATACCTACTTTTCTTTATTTAATTAGATATGAATTCAAAGATTCAAAGATAATTAGATTAAAGTTCAAGAAAATCAGAGCTAAAAATGGAGCAATTTTGGCATTGATTTTTCTATTTATTTCTAGCTTAACACCGACTGTCTTAATGAACAATACCACATCCTCAGAAGATCATAATATCATGTTCTATGGCCAAAACATGCTTGGAACTTGGGATATACCAGAATATGGAAAATATGGAAGAGAAGCATCAGGCATGTTTGGTTTGTTACCCGTTTATTTAAACGCATCTGGATATGATTGCGACATAATAGTAGATAATGTAACCACGTTTCTAAATACTTCTCAACCAGTCCATGAGAATATCACAAGATATGTCAATTTGACTGACCATATGTCAATTATCGAATCCTCAGTAATAACTAGTGATATCTTAAATGAAGTGGATGTCTTTGTCGTTACAAGTATCAATAGGTCCTTTACAGAGAATGAAAAAAATACAATCTGGGAATTTGTAGAAAAGGGAGGTTCGTTGTTTGTATTGGGAGATCATACAAACGTTGGCGGCATTCAAGATCCATTAAACGATTTACTAGAACCTGTTGACATCAGTTATAGGTTTGATTCAGCTCTTCCTATAGATCAAAAATTTAGGTGGATGACATCCTATCAATTGCTTCATCACCCCATAACCTTTCAACTGGATGATTTAGATCAAATCCAGATAAGCGTTGGTGCTTCTCTTGATATCACACCATCATCTTTCCCTGTTGTCGTAGGTAGATATGCTCTTTCTGATATGGGGGATCGTACAAATGAAGAGTTGGCATATCTTGGCGATTATGAATATAATGCTGGTGAACAACTAGGAGATGTTATCCTGGTCGCAGGATCATATTATGGTAAAGGTAAAGTGTTAATCTTTGGTGACACCTCGACCTTTCAAAATTCGGCAATCCCTAATTCGATTTCATTTATTCAAAATATATTTACATGGTTAGTGAGCAATCAGAATTCATCTCTTAATATTATACAAATAACTGTATCAGTAATGTTCCTCATTGCAGCCCTTTTAGTATATATTTTGCTAAAGGGTACTACGATTTCTTTTACATTTTTCCCTCTAATCCTTGTCATAACTTTACTTATTTCCGTAGGGATCAATTCTCTACTCATAAAAGAAACAGAAATAACTGGAAATACGGTTTACATAGATGCGTCTCATGGCGAACGATTTAATCTCGAACCTTTTACTGATAATTCAGTTAACGGTCTGATCCTTAACCTCAATAGAAATGGCTACTTCCCCATTATTTTAAGAGATTTTTCTGAAGACAAAATAGCAGGAAGTAAAATACTATTCTTTAATGCTCCGACAAAATCATTTTCAGGAGATAAAGTAGACTTTCTAAAGCAGTATATGTACAATGGTGGATTCATTGTCTTATCAACAGGTTATGAAGATAAAGCTGCTTCAATGCCATTGTTAGAGGAGTTTGATCTTGACATTAAGGATGTACCACTTGGACCAGTTCCATACGTTGAAGAAAATCCAGAAGAGTATGAAAATGAACCAAGGTTTGTAGATGGCTGGCCAATTGATTTTGAAATCGGCAAATCCTACTACAATTTTACATGGAATATTGACTATCACTTAATGGTCTTTGTAGAACATGGTCAGGGTGGACTCTTGTTGATTAGCGATAGCGAGTACTTATTGGACAAAAACATAGAATCTATCTACGATTACTGGCCTGGAAATATCATATTTCTAAAACATCTTATAGACGAATTCAAGTCAATGGGGGGACAGTAATGAAACGATTACTTTGGCTTGGTTTACTCTTCATTTCAACAAGTTGGCTATTTTTTATTCCAATTTTTACAGTTCCAGATTGGACAATGGGTATAGTGTTTTTATCACTTGGATTGCTGTTTAATATCGTTGGCTTATGGAAGCAGAAACCAATTGAAATACATGAAAAATACTTTGTTTTCCTTATTCCATTGATTATTTCTTTAATAGTAATTCCTTATCCTTATAACGTTGGAGTATTCGTTCTTACTATAGGCTTATTGTTATATGCTATTACCCATAGATTTGAAAAAGCAAATTTTGTGGCAACTGGAATGTTTCTTAGTGGATTAATACTAACATTTCAGACTGCTTTGTTTTTGGTATATACAATCATTGTATCTCATGTTCATAGAATTGATTTTTTCTCCCCCGTAGCTTCCTTTGTTGGAAATTTGTTTGGGTTGCAGACCTCAGTCAACAACGGCATTATATTTGTTCAAACCTTCCAGCAAACATATCCATTTACAACTACATTGGAAAAACTAGGATTCTTTACTTGGTTTAACTTATTTATCGGTGCATTGATTCTTTTCTTTTTACTATACAGAAAACGAAAAATTCCCCTTAATCTCTCTGTATTTTTAGTAGCTAGTTTTTTCTATTTACTAATACGATACGTTTCTTTCATTTATATCTACATCAATACCTTAAAATTGGATATTTTTTGGTGTCCCTTCTATATGATTGCTGGTTTTCTTCCTTTTGCATTATTACTAATGAAAATAATTCCTCTAAAAGACGGTGAATTAGAATCCATTAGTTTTAAACAATTTACAGTAAAAAGAAAACATGTCATAGCTTTGTTTTTGGTTTTTCTATTCGTTTTTTTAAGTGTCGGTGCCTTTGCTTTTCAAGATCCTGGCACTAAAAAAAGTGGCAAGTTACTTATCGATGAGTTCCACAGCGACTGGGAAGATACAACAAGAGAATTGGATAAAGAATGGTATGGCATGCTTTCTACCTATAATTACTACTCTTGGGCTGAATGGCTCGATAAATATTATCATGTTGAACGAAACATCAATGAAACGTTAACATTAGAATTTCTGGATAATTATGATATTGTTATTCTAAAGTGTCCAACAAATCAATATTCAAGCGAAGAAGTAAGGTCACTAGTGCAATTTGTGGAAAGAGGCGGTGGACTATTTTTGATTGGTGATCATACAGATGTCTTTGGAATGAATACATTCCTTAACCCAGTCTCAGAAAACTTTGGAATTAGATTCAAGACAGATGCAACATATGAATTGGGAACTGGAATGATGACTGTCTATAAACCAAGCGTTTTTTTCCCGCACCCCATTGTCCAGCACTTAGAACAGTTTGAATTCATGACCTCATGTACCTTAGAAGCACCGCTTATCTCAGAAAACGTAATTATTGGAAATAGATTAATAGGTGAACCAGGAACTTATTCAACAGAAAACTTCTTTAGGGAATCTATAGCATCTCCAGAGTCAGAATACGGGTTGCTTTTACAAGTTGCTGCAGTAAAATATGGTAAAGGAAGAGTTGTCGCGTTCTCTGATAGCACTGTATTTTCCAGTTTCTCACTATTTTCGGATGGATATCAATTATTCACACTTGGAATGATAGAATGGTTGAATAAGATTAATTCTTACTCTTATCTCAATATCGTTTTTATTGCAATAGCCGGTGTCTCATTGATTTTAGCATTATATATAATTAGAAAAGAAAAAAAATTCAAAGTGGTATTTCTATTTTTCACAATAGGACTACTTTCATTTTCAATAGCAACTCCAGCGTTTTCCTACCTAAATAGAGTAAATTATCAAGTACCAAATCCTCATTCAGATTTTATGCAGGTATGTTTTGAACAGGAACACTCCAATTTTAATGTTTCATTACAGCCCAGAATTGGATTGTTCAATGAGAAGGACAATTATGGTACCTTTTATGTTTGGACACAACGAGTTGGGCTGGTTCCTTCTATAGAAAATACATTGGAAGAGGCCATTGAAAAAGGAGACATTATCGTCATCGTTAATCCTTGCAAATCGTTTGAAACCGAAGATATAGAAACAATTAGTGCTTACATTGAAAATGGAGGAAATGCCCTTGTGATGGATAGTATTACTAACAGTGAATCTACCGCTAACGATCTTATAGGGAATTTTGGTATGTGGATAAATTATGAAACTTTAGCTCAAAGACTAAATCGTACCATCAATGATTCAAATAATGCAACAATTGGTAATATCACTTCTCCTTATTTAACGATTACAGGGGGAGAAAAGATACTTGTCAATGAACAAAATCAAACTTATGCTAATGTTGTTAAAATAGATAACGAAACAACCGGGAAAACTGGAAAACTTGTAGTCCTCGTTGATTCATATTCTTTCAGTGATGTTATCATGGGTGGACCTTTTGTCGAGCCAGATGAAAATCAACTTGAGATCTACAACACAGAATATTTCATTTTTGAAGAAATTTTATTAAAAGATACATGAACATCTTAAACCTATTCTAAATAGTACACAAACAACTTAAAAACAGAATTTTGCAACGATGTATTTAAATACTAGTATATCTATAGATGTAATGGGGGCAAGGAATGAATAAGAAAATATTAGTAGGGAGTATACTTGCTGCAGCTCTATTGGCGTTATTGCCAATGTCTTCTGTAATAGGTAGTAATTTAACTAATACGAATGCTGAAAAAAGAAATTCACCTCTTTTTGCAGCTCGAGTTAACAATGTCCTACAAAAAGGAACTGGGAGAATAAATACAAATTATATCGGAAAAGGTAGAATCTTTCCGGTATTTATCACAAAGAAGTCATCGTTAGATGGTTGGATTGATAAAGCAATAAAACTCATAAATTTCAATCCCGCAATGTTAGACAAATTACTAGATCAAATCGAGAACATCCCTGGAATAATAAACGTTTTTAAGCAAAACGGCTTGGAGATTAACGATTTCAAGCATCAGATAAACATCATCAAGAACAACCCTATGTTATTAAAGGAAGAGATCGACAAGGCTGTTGAACTGGCGGGAGAAAGCCTAGAACTCTCAATTACTGATCCTGAACCGTTGGGCTTTAGTGGACAACCTGGTTGTCTATTGACGTTTTTCATTATACTACCTATAATAGTCATGATAGTAACTATGATAGCTACGTTTACAATCATAACCTGTCTTAATATAGGGGGATGTTTTGAAAGATTATGGGAGAATATCGCTGAAGGTTTTCAAGGTTTAACACCACCTTAATAAGTTAATTAATAAAAGCAAATGATGTCCTAAAAACAATAAAGGTTTTAAGGGCATACTCCCCTAATTTTTTATTCATTTTACGATATATTTAAATACTTTAGCGACATATTTTATAATTGGGGAAAGTATGAATAAAAAAATATTTGTTATAATTATAAGTCTGCTTTCTGCAGTTTTAGTAGCTCTATTACCGATCTCATCAGTTATAAGCGTAAATGTAGTGGAATCAGATGCTGAGAAAGGAAATTCACCTCTTTTTGCAACAAGAGTAAATAGTTTTACAGGTGAAGAATCGATAACGATCCGTGCCAATTACCTTAAAAAAGGAACCTTCACGAACTTGGTTTTCTCACGACAATCTACGCTACAGCGCATGGTTGAGAAAGCAATCTATTATATTGAATCGAGACCTGAGATTTTTAATACTTTAATGCAGAGAATCAAATCTAACCCTGGAATAATCGAACTCATGAACAACTATGGATTAAGCTTAGAAGAGTTTAAACAACAACTAAATATTATCCAAAATGACCCTTCAGTGTTACGCCAAGTCATTGAAGAAACTAGATCAGAAGATGACCCAGAACCGTTAGGGCTTTCCACCTCGAATCCCATAGGATGTTTCTTCGTTGCTATAGCATTGATACCTGTGATACTTATATTGAGTATAATGATCGCAACACTTACAATCGTGACCTGTCTTAACATTGGAGGCTGCTTCGAAGCGATTTTTGAACAAATCGGACAGAGTATTTTTGAAGGGTTAACTCCACCATAAATAATCCTTAATTTCTCTTTTTTTATCCATTTTCCGGTATATTTATAAACTATCGTGAGATATTAAATAACAGGGAAAAATATGAGGAAAAAAATATTACTTCTAAGTGTATTGGCTGCTGTACTACTTGTTTTGACGTCATTGTCTTCAGTTGTAGGGAGCGACGAAGGAAAATCACACCCAAAAATTATTTCACCGCTTTTTACGATTCGACGACAAAAAATACAACAACAAGAAGAAAACAAAGTTTCGACAAATTTCTTAGGTAAAGGCAAAGTATTGCAACTATTTATCGAAAATTCTATATCTTACAATAGAGTTTTTTACAAAGCTATCAATATGCTCGAGCAAAACCCAGCACTACTCAAAAAAATAATTGAAAGACTCGAGTCACATCCATTAGTAAAAGATGCTCTAAAAAAATACGATATTAATGAGGCACAGTTCAATTCTTACGCGAATAATTTGAAAAACAACCCAAGTATTCTACCAGAAGAAATTAAAAAAGTCGAAAAATACATCCCATCTGGAGATTCGCCTATGCCTCTAGGTCTTAATGATACCAATCCGTTTGCATTCCTAATTTTGTTACTTGTACTATTACCAGTATTACTGATGATTACCACCGTTATTGCAACCGCAACCATTATCACCTGCTTAAATCTAGGAGGCTGTTTTGAGGCTCTCTTTGAGAACATTGTCGTCGGTTTCTTCCAAGGATTATCATAACCTGGACAACAGAGTAGTTCTAACAAATAGGATGATTTTCAAAATTATTTTAGTTAGCATAGATTATATCAATTGAGATCAGGTTCTCCCCCTGAAATGGGAAGACAACACTTGTCAGAGATAGAGATATATTCCTCTGTTTGATCTAAGAGTTTTCTATGCAGACTTCTCTTAGGTTTGGACTGAGAATTTACGAGAGTTTAATTAATTGATTCCCATAAGCATTTTATCCGTTTTACGATATATTTATATAATGCAAAAAACAATGATTACAATAAGGAATACAAATGGCTTTTAGAATAAAAACACATCTTGCTCTCGCGCTACTTCTTGCTTTTATTGTAAATGTAACCCTATCCGAAGCTCAACCATTTGAAAATTCCAATATGCAGACTTTTGACATTAATCATGATGAGATAATTAACCAAGGGATACAAATTGTGTATAAAGAAAACAATTTAGGTAGCACACTTTTTGATGCAATGATACTTACAGAACTTAATAATTGGTATAATTCCCACCCAATGATAGAATTTGCTAGTCTCGTTGAAACAACTATAACAATAAAATTCATAGATAGTTCTTACACGTTAATTATGGATATTTTTTCTTTATTTAATGATTATAAGATTGAAGAGAATGAATTCTCTTCAAGTTATAATTCAGAACAAGCTAATGGCAATACTGCTCTAATACTCAATCCTGCTGAACACATGTATGGCTATCGTCAATGTAAGAGGATTATCAATAGATTGCTTAATAGGGGTTATAATATTGTTTACTTGTCAAATGAGGATGTGGATTTACGTTATGTTGAAAACAATCTGAGTGCTGAGATTGTTTACATGAATACACATGCTGGTTACTGGGATATTGATGGAGATCAAATAGCAGATACTGTAGTCATTGGGACCGGTGAATACTGGACAGATGAAACAACACAAAAATATCAATTCGAATACGATAATCAGATGATTATTGAGGGCATGGTTGGGGATATTAGTTACATTGCTTTCACTCCTGATTTGATAGAATATTATTACAACTCGAGCGATTTTCCAAACTCGTTGATATATATGGCTACATGTGATGCAACACATGATGATTCAATGGCTAATGCATTTTTGGAATCTGGAGCTGACGTATATGTGGGGTGGACACAGGATACTTTATTTTGGACAAACAGCATTACTTCGTCATTTGCTTTTAGATTGTTAACAAGAGGTTTTACTGTTAAACAAGTGTGTAGAATTATTAGATCGGGTGGATTTTATAACTTCATATTCAGATCAAAATTAACCTATTACGGAAATGGAAATCACAGGATTCCAGGATAAAGAAACTACAGCCAAAACAGCGATTTCATGATTCTTTTTGCATATTTTGGAAGCTGAGGTAACTCTTTTCCTTCTATCAAATCAAGGGTAGCCTGTACGTAGGTATTTACAGTTTCCTGGAAATACCATCTTCCATAATTACTATCTGCTCTAGCGGGACTACCGATGTATCCATCCTTTATGCCAATATCCTTGAAAGTCTTTCCAAGATAACGTGGTGAATACAAGTCCCTATGGATGCTCTGTAATTCTTTGTATGATTCGTCGACTAGGTAGGGATATTGATATTTCATTAGAGATGTTTCTCTGAATCCACCATGAACTTCTTTTTTTGTGTCAAACCCTACCTTTGGCTCACGTTTTTCAACTTCTTTACTATAAAAATACGGTGCCCATGGTTCAGAAATCTTAACATCATATGTTTTCATAACTTTATTTATTCCGGCATATATCCCCTTCAAATGTCCAAGATCCATATGAATGGTACAAATAACAAAATATTTAAATCCGAATTTTGCAAGAGATGTACATGTGTCGTAAACAATGGTTTTTATCGTTTTTGGACTAGTAGGTACAGTGCCAGGAAAACCTGTTGCCATTTTGGTATATCCAAGTGGAATTGGAGGGAATAACACATTAATTAACTCAGGCTTTTTTTGATTTAGCATTTTTATTGCTTCTTTTGCAGCATCTCGGGCAGTTAATAAATCTGTACCAACAGGTAGATGTGGACCATGTTCCTCCAAGGGACTTATGGGAATAAAGAAAATGGTTTTATCTTTATCCATCTTTTCAATTTGCTTCCAATTAAGCTCTTCTAGTTGAATGATTCTATTGTTATTCTTGTCTTTTTTTGTTTTCACGTGATCACATCACATCCATCTTCTTTTACAATAACTGTGTGTTCTTTCTGTGTTACAATGCCGCGTTTTGCTTCTACAAGTTGAGGATAGTGTTTTACTAGCCCTAATAAAGAAAGTCTTCTTAAGGCCAGATCGCTGTTGGGCAAAATATCTTTGCACCAACGTTGTGCAAATGGGAGTGTTTTGAATCTCCCCATCATTTTATCAAATAATAGTTTGGATCTTCTGTCTCTTATTATCTTTGAACGAAACGATCTATTACAAAGGTAAATATTGCTTCCCTTTCCAGAGACCACATGACCTGCTCCATTGGTTGCAAAAGGCTCTATTGCTAATACATTACCAACCTTTAACTTCGCTTTGCTATATCTGTTTGAAACATTTGGAACTGAAATGCCAGAGTGGAGTTCATATTGTTCCAGGCTATGTCCTGTAAGATTATCAATAGGTTTGAAACCAAAGGATGTAATTGTTTTTTCTATTACTTTACCTATCTCAGAAAGGCTAACATCCGCTTTTATTACCCCTATTGCATTGTTTAGGGCTTCACTCGATGCCTTAATCATATCTTGATAGTTGTTTGTACCTACCTCTACAGTGGATGCAGTATCAGCGATATAGCCATCGACATGTGCACCGACATCTAGTTTCACAATATTTCCCTTCTTAAAAATTAAAGTGTCATCATGTCTTGGACTATAATGGGCAGCAAGCTCGTTAACAGAAAGATTAACTGGAAAGGCAATGCCAGCTCCACTCTCCAATATTTTAGCCTCAATATTTTGTGCTACATCCAAATAACTTGCCCCCGGCTTAATTAAATCTATTCCATATTCTTTAGCCGCGGAAGCAATCTCCCCTGCACGTTTGTAATTCTCATAGATTGTATCATCCATTTCAGATCGCATCCAATATTTCTTTTTTCGTTATCGAGCCTTGCCGAACAATGACAAGATCTTTGGATGTAAGATCAACAATAGTGGAAGGTTTTCCATCCAATTTACCATAATCTAGATATACTTGGATATCTTTGCTAAACTGCATCGTTATATCATTTATAACGTATGGCGTTTTTTGGCGATGTATATTTGCACTTGTCACTGTCAAAGGACCAAATTTTGATAGTAAATCTAAAGCAATATCGTTTCCGGGAATTCTGACAGCAACTTTATTAGATCCAGTTGTTATGGCATTTGAAACCTTATCTTTTTTAAATAATAAAACTGTCAGTTCTCCTGGCAGAAGTTGTTCCACCACAGTTTTTACAAGATCATTTGTATAGGCAATTTTTTCCATTTCCTTAAAATTAGATACTGCGATAGGGAAAGGTAAGTTCCTGGGTCGTCTTTTAATCTTAAAAACTTTTTTCACTGCATCTTCATTATAAATATCGGCACCTAGTGCATATAAGGTATCTGTGGGATAAACAATAACATCCCCCCTCGAAAGAGCGGCTATTGCATTGGATAATTCAAATTTTTTCATAACGTTTACTTTTCTGTTCTAATAAAATCGCCCAAAGTCAATCGCGAATGTGAGAATTGCCCTAAAGAAACATCTTTTACTTCTTCCAATAGTGATATTTCTAATTCTTTTTCTAACTTGGAAATCATTTTATCAGATGGTCGTAAGTCTCCATTTTCTATTTTAGATATTGTTACCGTTCTTTCACCTATTCTAAACCCAAGTTGTTCTCGAGTTAATCCTTTCTTTTTCCTAGCTTCTTTTATAACCTGTGGCCAATTTGACACAAGTTCTTTATCCATATCTTTATAAATATCCTTGGCTCCAGGTTTTTTAGGACGTTGTACAACTGCCCGTTGGACTTTTGGAGATGTTGTAGGAACTTCTTTAACACCTTCACCATATTTGATGCAATCTTGGCACAACATCATTTTAACGCCATCAATAAGAGCAGGTCTACAAACCTTGCAGTCTCTCCCACAAAGTTCACATGACATTGGCATATCATCCCTCCAGATAAATGGTCATACTACAATAATCCGGCCTTTTGAAGAATCATAAGGTCATCAGTGCTTAGCTTCTCACCACGTTTGAACCGTTCAAATATTTCATCGGCTTGCTTGAGTGCAGCAGAAACATCCTCCATTTTTTTCTTTACTACTTTCTTCTTTTCAAAGCTAGAAATCTCTTTTTCTAGCTCATGTATCTTATTTACATGATCAATAAATTCTCTATGAACTGTGTCAGCTTCGATCTTGGTAAGAACAATATCTTCCTGTATTTCAGTTGTTCTTTTTACAGAATTGTCCAATTGTTTGAGTAAATCAATCATACTTTGATGTTCTTCTTGGGCTTTTTTTGCAATTCTTTCTACGAGTTCGTGTTGCTTTTCTGCTTTTTGTTTTAGTATCTTTTCTTCTTCAACAGCTTTTTTTAGTTTAGGATCTTTATTTAATTGATCTTCTTGATCTTTGATTTTCAAATGTACTTCTTTTATTGTTTCAATCAATTTCTTTTCCTTCTGAGGCGACATAGGTTGTGTCATTTGCTCATTTTCTAATTTACGTAGGTTTTGTTTCATTTTGTTTAGGTTTATGCCTGAAGCGGTTGATCTATTTCTCTCTAAGTCCTTGATATTTTTCTTAAGATTGATATGATTTTTTATAATTTCGTTTCTTAGATCTTTGGCATGTTTTACCCGTTCGTTGTACTCGTCTCTTCTTTTTTTATGTTCACCTATTTGGTTTCTTAATTGCCTAATTTTTGCATTGATTTCGTCCCTTTCTTTAGCCATTTTCTTTGATTTATCGTGCAACTCGTCTCTTTTCTTCTTAAGTTTATTGGCTTTTTCTTGTAATTCATCTTTTTTCTTTTTCATGTCTTCGAGAGATTCTACGTCCATTTTAGGCCTCTAATAAAGATAAAACCATTCAGGGTAAAATATTTGGTAATAATTAAGTATTTCGAAAGATAATAGGAAATTTAGCCATATTTTGCAATTTTTACGATATTTTAACAAATATGACTTTATCACTCTCCACTCGTTCTTTCTTTATAAATAAGGATTCCATCGAGGATCACCGCCAAAATGCCAGTTATAAATACCATATCAAAGACGTTCGCTCCTCCTATTACCGCAGGTGTCTTTGTTGAAATTTCATATTCTAGAAGCTGAATCAAATGGAAAACATCTGCTCCTATTAGAACCCCAATTGTTCCTGATATGTAAGCAAGAGGAGCCGCTTTGTGTTTGTCTTTCCATGACAATACAATTGAGATTATGCTTGCAAACAATACTGGAAGAAGCCAAAGAGGAAATATCGATACTATGCCTTTTTGAGGATCAGGAAATGTTACAAAATATGTAATAACAGCAACCACCACTACTCCAATTAATAATTTTCTCCATTGCAATTTGTTCTTGACAGCAAGGTAGATACTTAAAACAATTGGAATAATAGCTCCACCAGCGTTAATTCCTACTTCCCAAAACCCGTAATTGAATAAATGAATATTATCAAATTCAATTCCACCAAAATTCAGAAATCCGTAACCTAGAAAAAAAGAGATAAAAACAATAATAATTGCTTCAAGCGATGTGAATCCCATGTCTTTGAAAGCTTTGGTAATAATCAAATATACGATGTAAAGTGCAAGTAGTGGAAGAAGAATATAAAAGACGTAAGCGCTTAATTGAGTCAAGACGGATGCAGTAATCATGATTAGTCTTTTTGGATAGGACAGCTATTTATAAATTTAATGAAAATTTGTAAAACAACCTATAAATACTACGGTCGTGGACAATGCTAACATTGATTCATATATAATAAGTATCCGAAACTTATATATACAAGAGTAGTATATAATGAGTAACATCTAAAAACGGGGGTAAAAAATGAAGTATAAAAAGACTAGAATAGAGGCTGTTGCTTTATCTATAGTTCTTCTGGGAGCCATTTTTTTGGTACCAGCAAGTTCTATAAATACACAGGAATCTAGCTCAATTAATGAGCAATATGATACTATCTATCGTCAACCCTATGGCGAATTTAACGATCCTGGACCGTTTTACTTAGATCAAAAATACATCTTAGATGACCCTACACCGCTTAGTAGAGATGACAACGATGATTGTGGATATAAGAGAGATGCAGGAAAGGATTTTAACCATGCTTCAGCTTTGTATCCCGGCGAAGTCGTCGATGATACTCCAGGAAGAGGGAGAACTGGTAAATTATCTTCGACAACTGATACTGAGGATTGGTACTTCTTTTCAGTTTGTGATGGTCAAGATATTGTTATTACAATGACTCCTCCGATGGAATATGACTATGACCTTGGTTTGTGGGATGAAGACGAAGTAGAGAGAGCTAATTCGACAAATACCGGTAGTACACCTGAGTACATATCATATACTGCAGATTACACAGGAAGATGGTACATGAGGGTACACTACATGAGCGGTTCTGGTCAAGCTCAATATTCCATTGAAATTAACTTAATTGGACAAAACGACGCAGGCTCTGGCGACGATGCACCTGACAACTTCAATGATGCATTATTGATAAATCCAGGTGAATACAGCGGATATCTGGATATGGACGATCCATACGATTTTTACAAATTTGATGTTACATCGGGTCAGGGAATACATTTCAATTTGGATATGAAGAATGTTGCATATTTGACAGATTTTGATATCTCACTCTATAACCCAAGTGGAGAATATGTATATGAGGAAGATTATTACTATGATGATGAGCTACTTTACCCAGCTGACGAAACTGGTCAATGGAGAGTAAAAATCGATATTTTCCCAGGTTGGGTAGATTGTCCACAACCTACAGAATGGGATTATTATACTTATGGTTCGGGTGCTTATGAACTAACTTTTGCTATAGAATCTAGTGCACCAGATCCACCTGCTCCAATACCTCAGCCTGATATTACACCAATTGCAAAGACGTTTATCATTGCAAATGACCCTGATAGCAATAAGGACGAATATGGATATTTAGCTTCTATACCTGCTTGTAACTATTTAGAAAGTGGAGACAGATACCTTGCTCCCATTGTTTATGAGGGAGATGATACACCAACTAACTACTTTGGAACTGAGCATGACAGAGGAGTTGTTGATGATACTACTCAATACTTAATAGACGACTGGGAAGCTTACCTATCAAGCCACGGCAAAACCCCAACTGAATACAATGTTCCTGCCGATCCTATTGAGGCAGCAGCAGACATTGCTACAAACAATTGGGTTTCTTCAGATCTTGCCGTTGTGGCAATAGATGGTAGCGATTACGAAGATACAGTTAAGACAGTGATATCTAGAACAAAAACACTTAAACGTTCGTCTGAAACTTTCCAGGTGCCAAATGACAGCCCAGATATTGTAGATATTGGTGGTACTTACAGTTATCCAATGACTCTAAGAAAGGATATTTGTGCAATTAATATCAGTATGTACGGAACTGGCGGTGCTGAACCATCTTTAAATGCAATCTTACCACACTTCATGCCTATGGGAGATGATTGGTGGCCACATCCGGAGGATGTCGATGGCCCAAAATATGATATTTACTTCCCAGTTACAAGAATGGGTGTGTGGTCTGCTGGGACAAATAAAATTACGGGTACTTGGAATTTTGAAATTACACAATACAAAGGTGACCGATACCGAATGTGGGTTAGAGATTCTGATTCTTCAATATACGTCAAGATAGAAACCGATGAACCATCAGACCTTTTAGTTTTCCTTGTTGATCCACAAGGTCATCTTAGAGCACCAGATATGCCATATTGGAATGGTCCTGTAAACCCGATTCATGTTTGGAACGGATGTCACTTTGACCCGGAAGTTCATGGATTTGGTCCATGGAGATGCTGGCATCCAGATCCACATACAGAGTTCGAAGCGGAAGTCCTTCACCCTGAAAAGGGATTATGGACTGCAATTGTTGTTCCAAGAGAAGCAGAAGGCGATGATGTTCCCTATACGATAACCGGTGAAGTAACTTATACAAACTCTAAGAGAGCTGATGCAGCTATTTCTGCTGCAAATGCTGCAGTCATTGCATCGCTAGAGCATGTACCACTACTGTATGTGACTGAGGATAACGTACCCACGGAGACACAAGATGCCATAGATGCCCTTGGTATTGACAATGTGATATTTGTGGAGAGAGGCGGAAACGGAGATGGTGTGAAAAACGAACTACCAACCTTAGCGGCAGATCTAATTACTATGCAGGAAATTGTTGATCAAATCAAAAGCTATGATGTTTCCGAAAACTATATCACCATTACTTCAATCAAAGAGTCAAAGGGCGAATCAACAAAAACATATCATGACTCAGGAAGTGGCTACTTTGCACAAGCTGCCTCAATTGCTGCCTATCATGCTTCACCTGTTCTTCGAATCGGTGATGCAGCAGTAGATGGACTGCTTAAGACAAAAGTGAATCCCGCAGGAATGGCAGATCGAATAGAAACATGGAGACTTTGGGAGGGTGACTTCTATCACGGATCTCGTTCAACTGGACACTTACCTATTGCTTCCGAGCCAATAAACATGACTTCATTACAAATACTAATAGAGATGATTAAGTATCTATTAAAGGGCACGGGCGAACTTCCACCATTTGGATTGGATGCAAAGAGATACTGGAATGAAGAGTTACATGATGGCATCTACGATTGGATTTCAGGCTATGGTCTTGATCTAGATGGACAAGAAGGGTACTGTTTTGTTGCACCACGAAAGGACATTTACATACCGGCACATTCTGTCATGATGGGTAACAACTCCTATGCAGGTCATATACCTGGACATACAACTGCTTATACCTCTGCAGTTGTAGCAAGAAACTTGCTATATTCAGCTTTGATCTTTGCAAATCCAAACAGGGATATTACTACCACCCAATTGAGTAACTTCCCAGATGGGGGAACATGGAAGACCAACGACGGAGTAACACATCAAGTTTACTCAAGCAGGGAAGTTAAAAAATCCTTCGGTTCTCATGGAAGAACCTACGAAGGACATGCTATCTGGAGAGCTCACATTGAAAGAGTGAATGAAGGAGCAAGTGCAATGTACTACTCAGGACATGGTACAGGGGGAAGCGGAATCTCATTCCAGTACGAACAAACCGGGTTCTGCAACTATCCCAACCAAATATGGTGGGATGCCTGGCGAGGATATACCTATGACAGTTGGAAGATGCCAAGAGATAACGGACGGGTATGGTACAATCCTAGACCACCAATGCTCTACGACATTATACACTTTGACTACGTAGATGGATACTTTGAGAATCTAAAAAGTCAGGCGGCTTTGTGGATGTCTTGTACAACAGCAGATTCTGACGGACCAATGGTATACTTTGATCACGGAGCAGTTATCTATTATGGAAATGCAGGGTCTGGACTTTGCCCAGAGGCAGACTTACAAGATGACGAAGTCTTTAATGACATGTTCATCTATGGAGAACCGATAGGTCCAGCGTATTCAAAACAAGTTTGGCTACACTTCAGAGATTTCACAACCAAAGACCCGACATCAATGTACGGTAGTTCGTCAATGCAAGTGACAACAGTACAGGCTATATACGGTGATCCAAACTTCATTGTATACAGCCCAGAGTGGTCATCACCTATACCAGTAGATGCTTAAGCCATCTACTCTCTTTTTCTAATTTTTTTTTATTTTTCAGTTATTTTTGTGTGAAGAATATTTGCTAGTTTACATCATTTTTGAAGGATACATTTTTAAATAAATATACAATAATAAAATGGGGGAAAAAGATGAAAAAAAGAATCTTAGTAGTAATATTATTAGGACTCTTAATTTGTGTTGGAATTAGTAACGGAATAAATATAAAACCATCACAAGTTATTTTTAATGATCCAAGACCAAGTGTTATTCTGGTATGTTTTGGCGATTCTGCCACAAAAGGGGCTGTCGAGCAGCACTATCCAGGCTATATCGAGGAATGGATAAATCCATCTGAGGATGACGTGGCCAATGAAGGAAAGAGTGGTGAAACTTCAGGCGAAGGATTACAACGTTTACGAAACCTTATTGATTCAGAAGAATATCCAAATGCCCAAGTCTATGCTTATTGGGAAGGTGGAAATGACATTGTTGATACAATGCAAGAGTTAGATCGCTTTCTGATTTGGGACCCTACATGGCCTTGGTATCCGTTTCATGAAGAACTCGATGATCTGCTTGGCGAGGTTAAAGAAAACCTGAGGCAAGGAATTAACAAAATCCGTGAGACAGATGCCACACCGGTTCTTGGCACGTACTACTACTTAATGGCTTTCAAGAAATGTAAACACTCTCCCATACATTTCTTACTTCCATTCCAAGTAAGGCATGCAAATCATTATGTTGATAAGTTAAACAACGTAATCTATGACCTTGCATATGAAGAAGATGTTCCTCTTGCCGATATTAATAAAGAACTAGGTACTATGGCCTACTGGCATTACTATGATTTTAACCATGCCAACGCTCTGGGCAACCGTCTCATTGCTGAAGTTTGGTTTGAGGCAGTGGACACATATCTTGACTACTAAGTGCTGATTTTGATTCTGTTACTATCTGCTTAGCAGGTTTAAACTTGTAGCCGTAATAGATCGCACCAGTGTAACCATCTTCCTGTATTCTTCTGAACGTACTTTCAACCCTCATGCCTATTTTGATATCATTTAAATTACAATCTACAATTTGAGCCGTTATCCTTGGTCCCTCATCAAGTTCAACTATAGCAATTGGATAAGGGATTTGTTCTTCAAAATCTTCAGGCCCCACATGGATAATCGAATATGTGATAATTTTGCCTTTCCCATCAAGTTTTATATCTGCCATCTTGCCCAAACTTTTTCTTCTGCAATACGGACACGCTTCACGAGGCGGGAAAAAGATCCTTTCACAAGATCCGCATTTGTTTCCAATAAAGTTGTATCTTTGCGGTATTTCTCTCCAGAATCTTGCAACTCCTTCTTTCACTTACATCACCTCTAGTATATGAACGGTACAAGTCGCACCAGAACCACCTATATTATGGGCCAACCCTATTTTCGCATCTTTCACCTGTCTTTTATCTGCTTCTTCTCTCAACTGTAAACCAATTTCAACTATTTGAGCAACTCCAGTTGCCCCTACAGGATGTCCTTTAGATTTAAGTCCGCCGCTTGTGTTTACTGGCAATGAGCCATCTAATGTAGTAATTTTGTTATCTATCGCCTTTCCGCCTTCTCCTTTTTCAACAAAGCCAAGGTCTTCGATTGCACATATTTCCGCGATTGTAAAACAATCGTGCACCTCTGCAGTATCTATATCTTTAGGAGTTACATTTGCCTGCTTATATGCCATCTTAGAAGCATAAACCGTTGAATCTAACGTACAGATGTCTCTCCGTGCATGAAGGGCAAGGGTGTCAGAGGCCTGTCCCGATCCTGTGATTTTGATTAGCTTATCGGTATATTTTTTTGCTTTCTCTGCTGCACATAAGACTATTGATGCTGCTCCATCACTTACTGGAGAACAGTCCAATAGGCCTAAGGGATAAGCGACAGATGTGGCGTTTAAAACAGTCTCAATATCAATTTCTCTCTTATATTGGGCATGGGGATTTAATGCACCATTGGCATGATTTTTAACAGCAACTTGGGCAAGTTGTTCCCTCGTTGTTCCATATTCATGCATATGTCTCGTTGCAATCATAGCATATAGGCCAGGAAAAGTCGCACCGAAAAAAGCCTCCCATTCTTGATCTGCTGCTGTTACTAATGTTTCTGTAGCTTCAGTGCCACCTACATCATACATTTTTTCTATGCCACCGATGACTACAATATCATTCATCCCTGATGCAATCGAAAGGTATCCTTGACGTACTGCAAGACCACCTGAGGCACAGGCACCTTCAACTCTAGTGGCAGGAATATGTAACCTTGAAAAACCTGATGCGTCTGCAACTAATGCCCCAACATGTTCTTGACCTACAAAACGACCAGAACTCATCACGCCTACATACATAGCATCTATTTCCTTTCCTTCGATACCTGCATCAAGTATTGCTTTTGATCCTGCTTCAGCTATTAATTGACGAAATGATTTGTCCCAAAGTTCTCCAAATTTCGTCATGCCCAATCCAATAACAGCCACATCTCTCAATTATATCACTCCCAATACAAAAGATCTGTAATTTTGGCATAAGTGCCGTAATCAATATATTCTTTATCTTCAACCATTTGAGCTATTGTTGGAGCCTTATCACGTGCAAGTTCATTTATTTCATCTGTTACAGTCATGTCAAAACCATCGCTTCCTGCTCCTGAACCATAGCTTGTAAGAAATATTCGGTTACCTGGCTTTGCAACATCTAGTACCGATGCTAGTCCTACCAAAGATGCTCCAGAGTAAGTGTTACCTATATTTGGAACGACGAGTCCTTGTTTTATTTGATCAAAGGTAAAACCTAACCTTTTTGCAACATTAACTGGAAATTTGCCATTAGGCTGATGAAATATTGCATAGTCATAGTCCTCAGGTTTTGAATTTGCACACTTCATGCAATTAATTGCACAGCTTGTTATATGTTTGAAGTATGCTGGTGCCCCTGTAAATCGCCCTCCATGTGCAGGATATTTTCTTTCTGCTCTCCTCCAAAAATCTGGCGTATCTGTAGTAAAAGAGCACGTATGATTGATGTTTACTATAGCTTTTTCTTTGCCTATAATGAAAGCTGCTCCTCCAGCTGACGCTGAATATTCTAAGGCATCTCCTGGAGCCGCTTGTGAAGTATCAGCACCTATGGCTAGTCCATATTTTATCATGTCTGCTTTTACAAATCCCAGACATGTCTGTATTGCTGCTGTGCCTGCTTTACAAGCAAATTCGTAGTCCGCAACCATGAGTTCAGGGGTTGCCCCAATTGCATCTCCAACAATGGTACCGGTGGGCTTGACGGCATAAGGGTGAGATTCGCTTCCTATATAAATCGCACCTATTTCCTGAGGATCGATGTTGCATCTTTTCAATGCTGCACGAGTAGCCTCAACACTGATTGTTGCTGTATCTTGATCTATTGATGGAACTGATTTTTCATATATCCCAAGTCCCTTGCTTATTGCCTTACCATCTTTTCCCCATACAGAAGCGATATCTTCTGTCTTTATTCTAAATCTAGGAATATTTGCCCCATAACTGACGATACCAATCTTTTCCATATATAGCATCCTCAATGGGGGCAAAACAAGATTCAATATATAAAACTGCCTGTAAAATTTTCGCTTATTGACGAATATACTTTAACCAGATAGCGATATCTTTTTTCCGTTTTTCAAAGCGTTTACTGATTCATCTGCTTTCTCGTCAAGTTTTTCTTTGTCAAGTAATACCTTTTGTGCCTTGATATTTTGACTTCTAAGGATTTCTTTTGATTCTTGCCATTGCTTTCTTCTTTCTTTTTTAACTGACATTATTTTTGAGAGCATTTCCATAGCTTTCCCATGATGTCTCTGGGCTTCTTCCCTTATCTCAACGTACTTTTCATGTTTCTTGTTTGATTCGTTTATGGAAGCAGCTATTTCCTGAACCAGTTTCATATATTCTTCATGCTTCTTCTGGCTCTCCTTATAATACTTCTGAACCTTTTCATGTTCTTCATCTGCTTTTTTGAAAAGTTCGGTTATTGCTTCATCTGTATCAGATATATCAGTTTCAATCAATTGTTGTTTTTCCAGCTGTTTATTAGTACCATCGTATTCTTTACGCTTAGTTTTTATTAGATCAATCAGCTCGTTCTCATCCTTTTGACTCATAGGAACGGTTTCTTGTTTATACTCAAGCATCTGGATATCGGCCTTGAGTTCCTCCACTTTCAATGGTAGATTTCGAACTACATCTCCCCGTTTCTTCTGTTTAGCCTTTATCAACTCTTTTGCCTTTTGTTGAAGTTTATTTCTCTGTTCTTTATGGAGTTTCATCTTGGAAACAATTTCATCGCGTTCTTTTTTATTCTTCTCCATGACTTCTCTAAGTTCCTTGCGCTTTTCGTTCAGCATATCCCGTTCTTCACGTACTAGCTTAGCCATATCATTGAGTTCGTTTCTCTTCTGAACAAGACCTTGGTACTTCTTTTCTGCATTCTTTAGTTGCTCTAGTTCTTTCTTTTTTTTCGTTGTATCTTCTACCACTAGAAACACACCATTTTAGCACCCTAATTGATGCCTCATTAAATATTTTACTATTCAACTGTTTTTATCAATAATTTATTTTTCCCTTTGACAGCAATCCAGGGCATCTTAATGTCGGCAAAACCCCCGCTTGGAATAGTTACCTCCACTTTATTCTTTTGCCTGCCATTAATATATAAAATAATCTTTGCATTTCTTGCTGAAATACTTCCTTTGTTTTCTACCCTAAAGGATGTAACTACTCTATCTCCTGTTATGAAATCTTTTGGCCAACTAAAGACATTTTTAATCTGCAGTATTGGTTTTCCTTCTCTTACCATAACCATTAGTGAGATATCAACAGTTCTTTTTTTACCGTCTCTATTAACTTTTAACTTAGTTTCAGTCCAATCCTTTGGTTCAATGACTTCAGTTGGTCTAATACTTAACAAAACAGTTTTTGATTTTTTGGATTCAACTGTGACTCTGTCTGGTTCTATAGATGTTAGCCATTTATGTGTTGAAGGGTTTGAATTGAACGAGAGCAGGTAAGTTTGAGTTTTTCTTGTAGGGTTTTGTAATGTGATTTCAAATTTTGTTCCCTCATCAGGATCAATTTGTCTTATTCTATCTGTACAGATGATATTTACAAATTTTCTTCTCAGCACGAAGACAAGTAATGCTATAATGACTAAAACAATTATTATGGGTATAGCTAACAATACAACGGGGGCATAATCACCAAATATATCGTCCAGACCAAGTGATTCAGCTAAGGACTTTAGGAATTCCTTAATACTTTCTAAGATGTCCGCTCCAGTTACTTTTACTGTAACATTTACAGTGGCAAACGCCTCGCTATTGCTATCTGAAGTAACAGTAAATGTAATTGTATCAGAATCTAAGGTGGTATTCTTTGGTACACTAACATGAACCAATATTTCCTCTGATCCTGTTTTGTCTCCTCTCATTAAGTCTGTAATTGATTTTGAATATTCAAGATCCCATTCATTTTTTGATGTCGCAGTAATTATATAGCTATCAACATCATCTATTGCACCAGTGTTATTGTTTTCAATAATAAAGTAAAATATTCCGCTTCCACCTTTCTTGATGTTTTTACTTTCGGTATAGCCTACAATATTTACATCGTAATCTATGGCTTCTTCAGAAACCTCGGCAAATGCCTTTTTTCGGTCAAAAC
>Ga0209635_10000363_pt1 | contig 30189 bp, 34 predicted proteins | sample DeeMarSWOR230_32_FD_187463 | JGI IMG/M metagenome (GOLD analysis project Ga0209635, IMG submission 187463) | Marine sediment microbial communities from White Oak River estuary, North Carolina - WOR-2-30_32 (SPAdes) (version 2) | ecosystem: Environmental > Aquatic > Marine > Intertidal zone >...
TGTTCCAAAAGGAATTCGGTCACTCTTTCTGTTAGTATTGTCTTACAGTCACCGCAGAGTATCTCTCCAGCTTTGCATTCCCTAACGAGTTCAGCAAGTTTTTCGTCGTTTTCTTCGAATAGATAGAGGAAGTATTGGTATATTGTGCAGACGTCAGGTTCGCCTCCCAGTCTTTTCTGTTCTTCAACTGTGGGCTTGCCGCCTGTAAATGCGTTCCAAATTTTGTTTTTAACGATTTTAGGATTGTCAGTTGTGAAGATGCATGTCTCTGGTTCTGAGGCACTCATTTTTCCACCCTTTCCAAGACCCGGAACAAAGCGGCAATGGATTTGTGCGGGTTTGTAATAGCCTAATTTAGGCGCTATGTCCCGAGTGACGCGCCAATATGGGTCTTGGTCGATAGCTGCTGGAATGAGGCTAGGCGTATTTTCGCCGGTAAGTTTTGCATGGATGAAGCAGGGAACTGCTTGGATTGCCGGCCAGAAAATCCATCCTATGTTTGTACTGTCTTGAAAACCGAACACAGCTTTCGCTGTTGAATAGGTAACGCGTTTTGCAACCTCTAGAGCGATGTCGTATAGAAGAGCTATGTCTTTGATGTCAAAAATAATGTACGTATTTTCTGGTTTAAATCCTAATGCAATGAGGTCTAAAGCGTTGTCGTAAGCGAATTTGGTTGTTTCTTTAAGTTTAAGGTCTTGTTCTATAACGAATTTTTCGTCGTCAGTCATCTGGAAATAAAGGCTTGTTTTGAATTTGTCTTGGAGGTACTTTGTGAAAATCCATGGAACAAGATGGCCTACGTGAACTGGACCTGAAGGCCCTCGACCAGTATACAAAACAAATTTCTTACCATTCTCGTAAAGGTCTAAAACAACATCCAGGTCTCGGTGGGAGAAAAACAGCTTTCGTCGAAGCTGAAGGTGAAGTTCTCCTACGTGTTTTTGAAGTCTTTTTAACAGCTTATCGGTGAGGGGTTGGGTGCCGAATTGGCGAATGAGTTTGTCGTAGTCGACTTTGCCTCTAACTTCCCATGGAGTTACAACCATCTCTTCCTCGTTTGGCATGATAACCATCGCTTGTTCGCTTTTTTCATAGTGAATTTGGGAACGCGTATTAAACTTTGTGTGTAGTACAAAAAGTGAGTGTGGAGAGTGTCTATGTTAAAGTAATACGATTGTTGAAAGCAGCATCTTCGGAATATGGTGTCTTAATTAGTAAGATTTAAATCTCAATATGCCATTATCTTTTTTGTGAACCCAAAAAAGGAGGGATAAAACCGAAATGAAAAGACTTCTTAAGAGCAGAAAAGCGCTAAGCCCTGTCGTCGCAGCAATCATACTAATCGCCGTAACAGTCGCAGTATCAATCGCTGTCGCAGCTTGGATGGGAGCACTAACATTCACGTTCATGGCAACAGAAGAGATCAACATCACAGATCTTTATTTCCCTACCGGAACTATACGTGCTACGGTGAAGAATACTGGGACATCCCCCGTAACCATAACTCAGTGTTGGATAAATGGTGCTGAGCAAACTATAACGTCATTCACTGTCAGTGCAAACTCGCAGTATCTGCTTAACGTAACGTATTCGTGGACTGCAGGCGATAACTACGAACTTAAGCTGATAAGCTCACAAGGAAACACATTCCTCAGATCAGAAAGAGCACCAACTTCCTAAACCACCACCCTTTGTTTGAGAATGGGGGTAGGGTAGAAGCACCCTTCTTCTTCCACCTCTTTGGAGGAATAAAAATGGTAATAGAATTAAAAGAATACGATTCAGCACAAGACATAGCAAGAACAATAGACGAAGAAATAAGCAGAACAAAAAGCATGCTCGGCGAATACCTACGTCGCCTTGACGAAATCCGAGCATTAGCTGAAAGATCAAAGAAAATTCGAGACGTAGTCTTCAAACTCGCTGGCAAGAAAGCAAACCAAGAAAACCTAGGCGAGATTTCAGTAGGTGGCTTAAACGTCGTCTTAGACGCCAACCCATTTCACGAATTGACAGCCATAGAAGAAGTTGTTCGAAGCCAACAAGACAGACTTTTGGTTTTGCAGAAGTCACGAGAAGCATTAAAATGGGTTGACCAAATAGGCGACACTGAAGGACTCAAATACCTCGTTTTGGAAAACGATGGAGTCCCTGATAGAATACTTTTCAAGATTTCATAGAAGTTCATGGAAGTGAAAAAGCATGGATAATGAGGCATACGCATTCGCCTTAAAGAACGCTCTTACCGAGATTCGAAACGTTTGCCCAGACGTACAATCTTCTTTCCTCTTTGACAAAGAAGCTACTTTAGTTGCAGGAGACGCTGAGACCCCTGAAACTACTTCAGAAAAGGTAATCGCATCTCTAGAAGGCATATTGGGGAAAGCTGACACGATTGGAGGCTTAAACTCTCTAGTTATTGAAGGAAGCAAAGGAAATGTCCACATATCTTGCGTTAACGACATGTACTTAACCATGATTGCCTCGAAAAACGCAGATATGAAATACCTAGAAACCGTCGCACGAGTATTAATTCCAACTGTTATCAAACTGCTTGACAATCTTGGCCCTGCCCCCCTCAGACACACAGCTCCCGCTCCCACTTTCTTGAAGCCTAAAATAGAAAAGGAACTAGTGGAAGAAATCGACGAAGAAGAGGAAGAAGGGGCTAAAGAAATCAAAAAGGAAGAAGAGCCTGAATTTGAATTACCATCCAATCAGTTAATAGTTGAGAGTTTTGGCGGGCTATTGGTTCGCAACGACACCGTGCAAATTAGTGAAGAGATTGTGTCGCAGTGGGAAGAACTTTTAGATGGCAAAGAAATAGAGTTTGTCGAAGTCGAGTCTTTCAACGGTAAAACCAGTCAATGCAAAGTCAAGATTGTAGATGATTCGAAGCTTGAAAACAAAGCAGTTATTCGCATTCCTGAAAAACTTTGTGAAACATTGGATGTTAGGAAGGGCGAATTGGTTAGGGTCAAGCCTGTAATTAGTTGATGGAGATAAGTTTTATGGTACCTAAAAAACGTAGATCACGCAAAGCAGCTTTGAAGAAAGAAGAGCAACCTGAAATTACACTTGACTTCTCAGAAGAGCAAGAAGCCAAAATAAGGGAAGTCGGAAGAAAAGCAGAAGCTTCAGTAAATACAATTGTGGAAGCGATAAAAAAGTTTGAGAAACACAGAGGTGAAACAATGTCGCTATCCGAAATTGAAGGCATAGGTTCAGCATATCAAAATATTTTAAAAGAACATGGGATAAATTCTGTCCAGACATTGATTCTAGCTGACCCTGATTATCTATCTGAAAAGACAAGATTTTCAGCAGAGACAATACTTGAATGGCAAGAAAAAGGCAAAAGGCTGACAGAGAAAGGTGAGAGGAAAGAAAGAACTGAAAAAGTGGAAGAAGCAGAAAAGGCTGAAAAGAATGATAGGCAAAGAGAAGACAGACTCTATTCGGGCAAAAAAATAAAACAAAACATCGAAGAGTTGAAGCAAAAAGAGGGTGTAATAGGGTATATCCTTAGAAATGCAAAGTCTGCAAGTATCGATTTGAAAGATCCAACTAAGGTCATTGATTATGCGGTTTTATCTTCTTCAGCTTTTGAAGCAAGTGAAAAACTCCGGAACACCTTTACACTGGGCGACATAAAACATGTGGTGATCGAAGGAAACTCAGTTAAGCTACTTTCTTTTATCGTTGGAGAAAATAAAGTTAGTGTTTTTATGGAGAAGAACGTCGACCACAAAAACCTCTATAAAGACTTGTTGGACTGAAACGGCTTATTCCATCTCTCCCTTTTTTAGTTCCTGGGGAAAATGGGATTGGAACGGAAAAGGGATTCTAGCTAATAGCCCCCTCCCCCCTTTCTTCTGTTCCTTCTCATCCCTTAAAGGTTATTGATAAAAAAGATTATGTTGGGAGTTATGAAGGTCTCTATCAGGGCTGCAATTGTGATTAGAATCAATGTTGTTATGTAAGCTTTTTTGAGTGGTTTTGATAGAGTGTTGAATGAAAGCTTAGTTGTTTTGAAGGAAGCTGATGTATCTTTTTTGGCTAGTGTAATGAACCTTTTGGGTGTCATTAGTGCTTTTAAGTAGTCTTTGAAGGTTGGGGTAATGGTTGGTTCTGGTAGGCTGCTGTTTTGTGTGGCTTTTCGTATAGCTTTCGTCCAGTAGATTATTGCGGTGAATTCGAGCCATCCATGGGGGAGAACTGCGGCGACTGCTGTTATTGGGGTCATGTTTAATGTTATTATTGCTGTTATGCTAATTATCAACCACATTGTTGTTACTGTAGCAGGTATGAGCCATGTTCTCTTGTGGAATACAGGATAGGCGACTACTACCGTAAAGAAGAGATAGGTTAGGCTAAAGGTGTTGTGGGCTGTAATTATAGCGAATGTGAGAGGATGGGAAAAACCTACTTTGTCGATTATTGGTGCATATAGATGGAGAAGGCTGTATTGAAAGAGTAGGTTCAGTATGTCCATTGGGTTCATGAAATTTTCGGTTAGCTTATTCTTGTAAGGCGATTTAGGAATTGCCTAATAGGGTATCGTAATTGTCAATACAATTTTTCTGGTGAGTTTTAGACTAAGTTAATATTTTATTGCCGTGTAAGAAAGTATGTTGTTTGAGCCGGGATGGCAGAGTGGATAATGCGCAGGCCTTGAGAGCCTGTGGCCTTGTTGGCCGCATGGGTTCGAATCCCATTCCCGGCGCCATTTTATGCAAAAGAAATGGATTACTTCTTTACAACAAGAACATCGCAGTGTGCATTGGAGACCACTTTTTTAGAAACGCTTCCCAAAAAGAAAGCGGCAGCGTTTCCTAAACCTCTACTTCCCACTACGATAAGGTCATAGTTTTCATGCTTGGCAGTATTAACTAAGGCTCTAGAAGGGTTAGAACCGAGAATCGCTGACAGTTCACAACTAATTTTCTCTTTTTCCAGATATTGCTTCGTCTTTTGTCTAATTTTTTTTGCCTCTTCTTCTTTTCCTTGGTTATAGACAATTATGACCTTCAAAAATCCTGAAAATCTCTTGGTAACATTAATAGCTTCTATAAGTGCCCACAGAGAATGGTCAGAGCCATCTATTCCAACAAGAATTCTCATGTTATCTTTCATTTTTATACACCAGATACTCGTGTTCGCCTTGAATTAATCTATTTTTTTAACCACTTTACTTTTTCTATTATACCTCGATGGTGTTTGCCTTCAGCCGCCTCCATGAGGTCTGGGTTCTTTCGTATTCCTTTAGCCAGAACTGGCGGAAAAGTGAGAGTTGTTATCAAACTCATTGCCACCAGAGCTGAATAGATTTCAAGGGGGATTAATCCATACTCAAACGCTATTAGAGCGATAACTAGCTCTGCAGCACCTCGGGAATTCATTGCCCACCCCACGTAGTAAAGCTGTTTCAAGCTCAAACTGGACAATGGCTTCACCATTAGAGTACCTATCATCTTTCCAACGAAGGCCATAATGACCGTAGCTGCCACCAAAGGGATATTGGAAAAGAGTGTACTTATATCAAATCTTATTCCAACGTTTGCAAAGAAGAAGGGAACAATAAACCCTAAAGCAACGAGCTTAATTTCAGTGAGTAAATCTCTTTTATGCTTTCTACTGATACCTCTCATAGAAATTTGCAAAAAGAAGCCACCTATGATGGCGCCAATTAAGTAGCCTACATTCAAAGATTCAGACAAAGCCGCAAGAACCAGAATAAAAATTATAACGATGGAAAAAAGTTCAGTTTCATCGCTGGTGTGAGTGTCCAGATGATGAAGCACTTTAGAAATTGCTTTGAACGATATGAACGCAATCACGATAAAAACCACCATTTCTAGGGGAACTCTAGCTAAATCTATAAAACTCCCTCCCTTCGCCATTATAACTACAAGGGCTAAGAAAAACACCTCGAAAACGTCGTCAATCGCACCAGCTGCAAGCATCACCGCCCCCAGTCTCGTGTTCAAGCTGTTCAAATCCATAAGCACCTTAACCTTAGTCCCTTCCGACGTAACCATTAAAGCACCACCGAAAATCAAAGCTGTCAAGAAACTATACTGCGGATACAAAACAGTGATGAAGCCAAAGCCAAGCAGAAATGGAATGATTGCTGAACTGATAGATATGAGGATTGAATCTCTCGAGGTTTCTTTAACCTTTTCAATGTCTATTTCCAACCCAGCCAAAAAAAGAAGGAGCAATATTCCAAGAGTCGCGAGGAAATCGATTATCAGCAGGGTCGGCGCGTCGCCGAAGAGAACATTCTCGAAAAGTGGAAGACCGAATAATATTCCCGCGAGAATCTGTCCTACGACTTGCGGCAGTCCCAATCTTTTAAAAAGCTCACCGAGTACAAAAGCCACAATCAGAATAATAGGTACGATAGCCAGTATCTGCATTATTAGTTCACCAAAAAATCTTTCTATGTTTTCTTGTCCTTTTCGTTAAAGTCGTTAGCTTTTGCTTCGTTTCGAACCCTTCTTATCGAACTATCGGGTAAAGACAGCAGCTATAAACTTTTCTTATAACACGAAGCGCTTATGCAGGTCTGAAGTTACCTAGATAGGAGGAAGACGCGCGCACCATGTGTACCTTTATTGTTTCATTTTGATTTTCTTATTGAACATGTCTATAGCATATTGTATAATTTTTCTTGCTTTTTCGGCATTTTCCCAAGCTTTGAAGTTAGCAAACTTGTGGGGTTCTAGTCTTTTGTAGGTTTCAAAGAATTCTTGATTTTCCTTTAATTTGTGTGGATGAACATCGCTTATATCATGTATTCCATTAAAGCGCGGGTCGCTTATTGGAACCGATAGTATTTTAGGGTCTTCTCCTTTTTCATCTTCCATTATCAATACTCCAATTGCCCTTGCCTTTATTATGCATCCAACTTCAGCAGGTTCATAGGAGAGGACCATTATGTCTAATGGATCGTTATCATCGAACCATGTATGAGGGACGAAACCGTATTCAACTGGAAAAACAACTGAAGAATGGAGAACTCGATCTAAGACGAAAGCGCCCCATTTCAAATTGTATTCGTATTTGTCTCTCGAGCCGCTGATGACTTCCACGACTACATTGATGATTTCTGGAGGTTTGTCTCCGGGTGGAATGTCACGCCAAAGATTCATACGAAACTCTTTCGTGATGAAGCCTTATATGTTTAATTATTCCCTCGAAATTCACCTTGTCAAAAGACTGATTATATCGATTTCTAAAAGGATTAACAGGACGCTTACCACCAAAGCCATTATAGTAAGATAGATTATATTTCTCTCCACTCTATGTATTAACCCTAAATCTTGTAGGTTAAGTATGCTATCAAGAGCGCCATTGTGGGAGTCTAGGAGAGAAAGCTCCCGAGAAATGTTATTAATTGGGTGATTTAGGGTTTCCCTGATTTCCTGAGAAGTTTGAATCATTGGGACTACACCCTCTTTTATGCTGAGCATTAACTCTCTCTGAGACCACAAAACTCTCTCTAAAGCAGATACAGAACGCTTTATCGCAAAAATATAATGACTTATTTTCTTGTCTGCTGGATTTTCGAGTGCCCTCTGCTCTGTTCTATCTATGCTTTCCCTAAGCGTCATGATAACATCAAGATTTGCGTTACTTATCTCATGAAATAGTCTACCCAGAATGAAAGACGAATTAATTGGTCCCTCACAAACCTTTCCGACACAATCTTCAAAGGTCTTCACTGCGTTCTTAACGAAAGAAGAAGAATTCTTGTCCCTTACAGTTAAAAACATCCCTTCTTTCATGAAAACATACATTGGAAGCGTTTCCAGTTTGTCTTTGAAAACTGGGTAGGGAACTGAAAAAAAGAGATATTGGTCTACTCTTTCGGGACGTGAAAAAGTCTTTTGCTCTTTTATATTCTTTATCACTTCAGCTCTACCTAACAGTCCAGTTATCACTTCGAACTCCTCGTTGGTAGGGTCCATGAAATCTGCCCAAAACCAATCTACCTCTTTACTAAGATTTTGCAGTTCTTGCACGGAACTGGCATCCTTTGCCTGCAACTCGTTAGATTCTGTAACTGTATAAACCCATATCACTCAGTTCCCATCCACTAAACATTGTTACAAGCCTAAAAACTGCTTATAAATTTGCTTTCACTCGAACCCTGCAATCAGTGGTGAACAAGGGACAAGACAAAACTATTCCAAGCCTAGAAGTAAAGCTTTGACATTCTTCCCCAGAACATTATAGTTGTAACCTCCTTCCAGAACAGCAAACACCTTCCCACCGCATTTCTCGTTCGCACATTCTTTGACAATCTGTCCAATACGCTTATAGTCTTCAGTTCTTAGTAAGCCGCCCCAATCAAGCTCATGTCCATCAAAACCAGCCGAAACAGCAATCATGTTGCTAGCTGTCTGAGTCTTTAAGAAGCATTTCAAATCGTCCAAATAACTTTTCCTATCGTTGCCCTCAACATGATAATACACTACCTCGGGCGTTGATGCGAAGAAGTTAGCGGTGCCGTCTCCGTAATGTAGGTCAATGTCTACAACCAAAGCCCTCTTAACACTGCCTTCTTTTCTGAGCTTTTCAACTGCAATAGCAACATTGTTGAAATAACAGAATCCCCAACTAGAACTTGGACCTGCATGATGCCCCGGAGGTCTGATTAAACCGAAAGCTGGTTCACCTTGCATAGCGAGTTCGGAAGCTTTAAGGGCTCCTCCAACAGCCAAAAGAGCGATTTCATAAGTCAAACCGTGCTGTTTCACCCAGTCAATGTGGCTTTGGGAATGCACCAGCTGCAAATCAGCTTCACTAGCAGATGTAGTTTCAACAAATTGAAAGAGCCCTTCTAACTCTCTTTTAATGCATTCAATAAACTACATACACAGTGTTTGCCTCTATAATAAGTAAGTAAATAATAAAAGAAACTTGTTGGCATGATGCCTAGTCATGCAGAAAGGAAAACTAAAGGCTTCTAAGATAGTTGCTGTTGTGGCAGTTTTTGCAGCTTTGAATGTGATTACTGACTCTTTTGGAGGTTTACCATCTTCCGGAGTTTGGTACAGTTGGAACTTCATAATCACTCCACTTACAGGAATCATATTGGGACCATTATTGGGATTCGCAGCTACTTTTTTCGGAGTAATGATCGGACATTACATATACTTTATTGAAGCCTTCGAATTCTTTTTCACAATAGGTGCCCCGATTGGAGCAGCAGTGTCAGGGCTGATGTTTAAGGGCAAATGGAAACCAGTGTTGATTTATTATGTAGCTCTATTTGCGCTCTATTTCGCTACACCAGTTGCTTGGCAGCTTCCCATTTGGGGAATGTGGGATACATACATCGCATTCATTCTCCTTATTCCCGCGATTGTTCTGATCAAGAAAGGTTTGTGGACACACGAGACAAAGAAGTTGCCCTTTATCCTTGCTATCGCCGCTTTTGCAGGGTTAGAGGCTGACGTGCTATTTCGAATTATCCTTCTTGTCCCAGGTCAGACATACAAGCTTTTTTTCGATGTGAAAGCTTTACAGCTCGTATGGGGTAGCGGCGCCATCATAACTCCAATTAAGGCTGTAATATCCAGCATAGCTACCGTGGCAATTGGACAACCCTTGATCAAATCGTTGAAAAAAGCAGATTTTTGGGTCCATCATTGAAGCTTCGGTTTTGCAAGTCTGTAAACACTGTTAGCTAATGTTTCTGCTTTTTTCGAGGCAATGCCTCTCGTTTTTCCTTCGATCACAATGGAGCAGAGGGGTTCACCTTCTTCTATGACGACTTCGGAAAAGGGAATATCGCGGAGTTCTGCAAAGGTGGCAAGATTTGGGATTGTTGAACGGTGATGAGCGTATAAAATTAGTCTGACACAATGGTTTGTCGCTTTTCGTTTTTGGAAGGATGGAATAATTCCTTTAATGCATGCTTTCATATGGGCGTTGATTAAGTTTATTCCAAGAATCCTTTCAACACACTCTAATGTTCCCTGAAAGCGGGGGTTTATTTCAACAACATAAGGTACGCTGTCTTCGGAAATCACTAAATCCATACCGTTTGATCCTAGGAGTTCGAAGTGAGAGGCGATTTTCTGTGCTATGTTGCTGCACGCTTCTATGAGTGTGTTGTTTGCAGAGAGTGGAACGATGTTTCCACAGTAGCCAAAAGGTTCCTTTTGACCAACCTCTTGAATTCCTGAAAGTTGTTCGTTTAGAGTCAAAACACGAGTTGTTTTTTTAGACGAAAGAAACGACACGCTTGCATCGGTGCCAGACAAAAATTCCTGAATCAAAACTCCCTGTGACGACGCCATGATTGGAGGGAAGACCGTTTCGATTTCATTCTTATCTTTTGCCTTTCTAATTCCCAAACCTCCAAGAGTTGCCAAAGGTTTCACTACGACAGGATAGCCGATGTCTTTGGCTGCCTGTTTTCCCTCTTCAAGGCTTCTTGTCAATGCCGTTTCTGGGTGTTGTATATTGAGTTTCTTGAGTTCTTGGAAAAATTCTGGTTTGTCACGTGCTTTTTTTATTGTTTGGGGTTGGTTTCCTATGATGGGGATTAGTTCGTTGAGCTCTGTTAAAACTTGTGGGGAGTCTTCTAAGCCTGAAGCTAGCAGAGTGGCGTCTATTTGGTGGTTTTTAAGGAGTTTTATTGCTAGAGGCAAGAGTTTGTCTGGGGAAAAATCTGTTTTAAGACAGCCGCAGGATTTTCCAGCTTGTTGTGTTATTATGGATAGGTTGTTTCTGCATGCTTTTTTAAGGTCTTGGTCGCCAAAATAGTCCACGGCAAAGACATTGTATCCTGCCTTGTTTGCTGAAGTGGCTAATGCAGTGGCGTCTATACCTATTATCAGAATGCTTTTGATGCGAGTTTCTTTCAAACGGGCATCCTCCGCTTTCTTAGTGCCTTTATGCTTATTTCTTAGTTCGGTGTTAAATATCGGTCTAAAAATGAGGAATTAGAAGTGAAGCTTGTAAATGCTTTGGAACAGCTTTCTAATGCTTGCGGGGTTACAGGTAGAGAAGACGATGTTAGAGAATTGTTGAAAACTATGCTCAAGCCCTACGTAGACGATGTTAGTGTGGATAAGATGGGCAACTTGATTGCCTTTAAGAAGGGAAGGAAGAAAAGTGCGCCTAAGGTGATGCTTGCAGCTCACATGGACGAGATTGGATTGATTGTCAAGAACATTATGAAGGATGGCTTTCTGCAGTTTGCGAAGCTCGGCGGAATTGACGATCGTATTCTCATTGCGCAACGAGTGTCAGTTCACACTACAAAAGGCAAAAAGCCGGGTATTATTGGTTCGAAGCCACCGCACATTATGAAGGATGAGGAGAAGAAGAAAGTCATCACCGCGGATAGCTTGTTCATCGACATAGGCGCTGACAATAAAGAGGAGGTTCAGAGGATGGGTGTTAAAGTAGGTGATGTTGTGAGCTTTGACACCAAATTTGCAAAGATAAGCAAAGACCTTGTAGTGGGGAAGGCTTTTGATGACCGTGCGGGTTGCTGCCTTTTGATGGAGGTCATGAGACAGCTTGAGGATGTTGATTCTACAGTATATGCGGTAGGTACAGTGCAGGAGGAAGTTGGTCTAAGAGGTGCATGTGTGTCTGCTTTTAGCATTTACCCTGATGTGGCTTTGGCTCTTGATGTTACAGTGGCTGGCGGTGTCCCAGGGGTGAAGGAGGTTGAGGCTCCGGTGAGAATGCGGGAGGGTCCGGTTATTGGGGTGATGGATGCTGGATTGATTACACATCCGAAAGTTTTGTCGTTGCTGGTGGACGCTGCGGAGAAGACAAAGGTTGCTTACCAGTTGGAAACGGGACTAGCTGGGTCTACGGATGCGGCTCGCATTGCCCTCACACGAGAAGGAGTGCCATGCGGAGTTTTATCAATTCCCACTCGTTACATTCATAGTCCGTCTTCTATGCTTTCATTGAGCGACGTAAAAAACGCAGTGAAGCTAGCAGTTGCCTCAATTAAAGAAGCACCTGAAACCTTCTAGCTTCATTCCCATTTCTTTGCTGTTCTTTAATTTGACAAGAACCAAAATATATCAACAACCATCTAACTAGTTTAATCTATTTTTCATATACTCTGTTTTCCTCGGTTATCTTTTTCATGGACTTATGAACTGTATGATATTTGTTTGCCCTTTAGACAACCTTTGGCATCTAACTTCTTTAGCTTTATTCGTACGCGTGCATGCATAGAAAGGCTAAAATGCACCTAAAAGAAGGACTATAGCTACTATAAGTATTCCAGCAGCAAGTGTTTTTGCGCCATATAACAAAACGTTTTCCCTCGCGATCCTTCCAAGATAAAGACCTAAAGAAAATAATGTGGCTAAAGAGAGAATGATTGAGACAACATAGGCGTCCCAGATGACAAACGTTCCTGCTAAAGCGAGGGCAAAAGGAACAAGAGAGATAACCGCCGTTAATATTGGTGATGCACCATCAACGATTGCGGCATATACAGAAACGAATTCAGAAGCGTCATTGAGTATGGAGTCACTGAGGTCGGAGAGCATGGCAGTCTCGAGTGTTTTAAGCTTTTGCTTTCTTTCAGCCCTTTCAGTCATGTAAGCGCCGAAAAGACCGGATACCCCCATAGCCAAACATGCCCCCAATCCTGCGGTGACAATTATCTCAGGCTTTGTGACTCCCGCGATCCAAGAGCCTATTACAATGCCAAGTATGGTCATCGAGCCGTCAAAACCGTTTTTGATGAAGTATCTTCTGGCAATCGGAGTCATTTGTGTAATATTTAGATACGACTTAATTCTTCGAAAGAACATTCTAATGCGGTTTATCATGTATCGACCACGCCAAAAAGACGGGCCCTTCTTATTATGCAATAGTTATTAATCCTTTTAATATTGGCGTATGCCCGCACTATGTTCTCGAAGCCTCTTATAGCTACTTGCGAGCTTAAACAAAAGCTCATTTACCAAACACCAAGAAGACGAGTGGTTGAACTGTACCTTGAATGTATATCAGCTTCAATTTAAATATTAATATCGATTGAGAAATGTGAATCGCAATTAGTCTTTTCAAAACACAAGACATCTTAACTCATCTTAAATTCGGGCAGATCTATCCTGAGGTGTTCTCACTTCTTCAACTATTTTTTTGCCAGCTGCAACTTCATCAACTGAGTGAATTGTAGCGCCCATTTCCTCTAGTTTTTTCTTCACGACATGGAAGTCTATGTTGTTTCCTGCGATTATGATCTTCGCGTTTTCAACTTGTTGGTCTATTTCATAAATAATCACGTTTACCCCTTCTATGCCGTCTAATTTGCTGAGTGCAAGAGAAAGTTCAACTACGCTGGGGTTGTGGGGCTTCAAGACATCTAGGACGAGCCTTCTTATCATATTAAAGCGACTCGACATAATCTTACACGTTTAGATTTTTAACTCTTACTTCTTTACGTTAAGTAAAGATGTTGTTTTTGCTGATCTCTAGTTTTGAGATACGGGTTTAGCTTCTGGTTTGTAAAGTCTTTTTTCGTAAGCCGATTTGGGTTTGAGCTTAATTTTGTAGAGTGTTGCTGCTTTCTTTCGCTCCAAATTTTTCGCTCTTGCTACAGCTTTGGCAATTCTCGTCTTTGAGGGCTTGCGAATTCTTCTTGGTTTTACTGGAACTGGTGTAAACGGTTTCTGAGACGTTTTGCTCCTTCTACGTCTCCTCTTCGCTTGTGCTACCTCTCCTTCTTTAAGTTGCTTCTTGAAAGTAACAGTCCGCTCCTTCAAGTCCACACTTTGAATTTTCCAGCCCGCACTTGTCCACGCATAGCCTTGAGCGGTTGCTTCATTATCGCTCCACCATTCTTCGTTCCGCAAAGCTCCGAAGGGTAAATCGGTATTGATTATTCCCTCAAGCTTAGAGAAAGATAATGTGACCAGACTTGTAAATTTCCCTCGTCGCCACAGATATTCTCTAAGAGGGCCATATTTTGAAGTGGGTCGTCTAGGTGCAACAATTCTCCTTGCACAGTTCAAACATATGAGGTCTCTTTGTTCGCTCCACAAGTTCATAGTCATGCAGCTTCGGCAATAAAGTCTTTTGCATCTAGGGCACCGCCTCAGTGAGTAAAGGGATAACACTCTACCGCACAAGGAGCATTCGTCTTTCATTGCTAAGGAATAAAAAGCGCGTACTTATTGAAAAATATGCTGATAATTATTCTCGTGTTGCCTATGGACTTTGACAAGGAAAATAAACTGCAAGGTTATGAAGACTGTCAAATAAGTTCCAGAAGTTCCATTAAGCTGCTAATTTTCTCAACATTCATTCCTTTGACGTTGTTTTCGCGGTCAATGAGCAAAGCCTTCAGACCGCACTCTTTGGCACCTTCGTAGTCGTATTCCACCATGTCTCCTACAAAAAGGGCTTCATGAGGTGAGAGGTTCAATTTCCCCAGAGCATGCAGAAATATTTCTTTGTGTGGTTTCATTTTTCCAACAGCATCCGAAGTAATCTCTATGTCGAAGAACCTTGTCAGCCCAATTTGTGGCAAAATATCTCTCACATCACTCTTCAAGCCATTCGTTACTAAGCCAACTTTCAACCCTTTCTGCTTTAACAACCTTAACGTTGTTTCTGCGTCCGGGTAAAGTTCAACTTCTGCATAGTGCCACCACAATTTCGTTATCTTCTCCGCCAAGAATTGCGTATCATTATGGATTCCTAGATGTTTCAGAATTTGTGAGTTTGATCTAAACCAAAACTCGTCTCCTAAAATCGGCAACTCTTCAATGTCCACGTGTTTCTCGACAGCGCTTCTTGCCCGATCAATCTCTTTTGCTGAACACTTAACGCCAAAAGTTTCCAATATTTTTTTCATGGTTTTGGAGATAGATGGAGGTTTCATTAGCGTTCCTCCCAGGTCGAAGAGAACTGCCTTTATTTCCATCTATTTGCCACCCAAGATTTTTCTTGTTTGATAGCAAGCCTGCTAATTAACATTTCTTGCCTAGTCTTGTCTGGGCATTATAGAATGCAAGAGTTGCAGAAAAAATCGAAATTCAGGTAGCCAGAACACTGCATATTTAATTCTTCCTTTTTTGGCTTATTTTGGATGAAAAAGTCTTTCTCATTGGACAAAATTGATTGCCATGCATGGGGTTTTCTTGGTTAGCGATGTGAAAGATGACCTATGACGCATGTCATATTTAAGAATAATGCCTCTGTCTCGCTCACCACACAACTTTCCAAACCAGCCTAACAATCTTAATTGGCACCTTTAACTCGTAATTCATAAGACTTTTTTAAAAACCATAACTGCTTCTACGATAACAGTGATAAAGAGCGTGATTAAAAGTTGAAAACAAACATTTTGCCAGTAATTTTACTCGCTTGTCTATTAACAACGTTCATAGTGACTCCTAATGTAACTGCAGTTGACGAACTGCTTGAAGCAGACTTCCAGAAAGAGAGCTTCGCCAAAATTGTTGACTACTTCGACTATGCAAGAGCATGGGCACTGCTTCACGGATTACCAAAACCAAAGAATTTCTGGCATGCTTATGTTTACATGACCTATGTTAACAAAATGGGCTTGCAGATTCTATATGCAGGGTTAAGTAACATAAGTTTGGCAAATCTGGCTTACCTCACCATTCCAATGCAGACACTCCTATTGCATTATAAAACCGAAAACAACAACAGAGACGCCCTCGTCGCATCCTCCTTCCTAATGATAATGGGATTCAACGACACCGTACAGTCAATTTACCCAGACTCACCTGACAGAAACGACACACTTTGGGCTTCTTTCAGTTTGGGCGCCAATCTACCAAGTATTGATCTTCCAGCGTTAAACAGCAAGACCGAGATTTTCCCATTAACCTCTTCAGAAGACGGACTAACGTGGAAGTGGGGCATGAAATACACAAACCTAACGGCTCTTTGGACAACAACATACATTACAGAAGAAAACGAGACTGACACAGCTAATCCCTTTGGACTGGCAACCTACGACGAGTTAACCTTCAACTACACCCTTACAATAGATCCCAATACACACAAGGCAACCATAAGTCAAGACCATGTCATAGGTAGGATTCGCAACCTTTGGATTTTCCCATTTATCCACTACAACAATACAGGTTGTTATGTATTTGGCATAAAAATATCCAACGAAACGGTCTACCAGTTCCTCTACAAACACAACGTTAAAATGAGCATCGTCAACTTCCAAACCTCAATCATGCTAGACAGAGAGACCTATAGCAAATCAGCTTCCGGACAAAACGTAACTGACAGCGAAGTTTTTGTTAGCGATTCATCCATTGCAACTTACGCAGACGATGGAGAGAAAATCTTTGATGCTGCTTTCGGCGTTAAAGAAACTTACAACCTCTTCAACTACACGGAGGACCCTACAGAAAGCACACCGCACACCTACAACGCTGTTGCCCGAACCGCTCAGATAGATGGTTATGCAAGAAACCGAAATCTCTTCAATTTTCATACAAACTTTGCGAAATATCTACCTCTCATCTTAGTGCATATGTATCCACAGCTTTATCAAAGGGCTAAAGAGACCATAACAAACATGACGCGGGCAGACTATCTTTACTTAATCTCTTATCCGAACTACAGCGGCTACAGAATCGAGCACGACCCGGTGTATACTGTTTACTTTGCCCCAACCGCCGCGCTAGCACCAAATCTTGGAGGTCTTATAGTGATTGCAGCAATAATAGGTATAATAATTGTTGTGGCTGTTGTCGTCCTAAAAAGAAAGGGCGCAAAGAATCTGTCCGAATCTCAAACACACCAACAACCTTCGCCGCCACCGTCGCCGTCAGCAATCTAGCATCATCCTTAATTTTTTAACAATCAACAAAACTAAAACTAGTCTCTATAAAAACAGTCTTACCAGATACAAGGCAGATAGGGTCTCACTCTAAACTTGACTCCCAAGTTGGAAGCAAATTTCTCCACTTTCGAAATTTTAATTTCTGAGATAGTGACAGCTGTAACTTCCACATCTAGTCCGCCATCTCGAGCACATTTTATAAACTCCAAAACCTTTTCAAAGGCACCTTCAAACTTTGGACGACAAACCTCATTATATGTAACCTCATCATAAGCATTCAGACTCACACTCACCTTGCTTACACCAGCTTCCTTAAGCTCTGCCACAACGTCCCTTTCAGGATATAAAAAGAAAGCGTGACCATTAGTATTGACACGCACAGGCATTGAAGCATTTTTGTCTATCCAATCAGCAACCTTGAGAAGTGTGTCAAGTCTTGTCGTTGGCTCGCCAAAACCGCAAAAAACGATTTCTTTCCAAGGCTTTCGATTTAGAAGAGTTCGCAGTTCTTGTATAATATCTTCTGATGAAGGTTCGTTTTTTAGTTTTAGGTTGAACTTTGATATACCGGTTTTGAACTTGCTTAAGCAGAAATAGCAACTATTTGTACAACGGTTTGTGATATTCAAGTATAGCTTCTTGTCTAGCCAATAAACAATACTTGGACCTTTTCGGTCAGTCAATTTTGTTCAATACCTGTTAGCATACTTGTATCTTCTTTTTTTGGCCTCTTCAACATTTCAAATGTTCGTTTTTCTACATAATTCTTAACTGCTTTCTTCAAGATTTCATGTGAACATAAATGGGGATTAGGATTAAGAGATTACTTATGTGAAAAGGCAGAGGAGTCCAGACACGATGAGACCACTTTAGACTTGGTGTTTTTGTTTTTAGGATTGCTTCTTAGCATCCATTATGCGTTAGATAGAAGTTAGTATATACCAGAGCCTCATAAACTGCAAAAAGTATAGGAAAGACGATTTGAATATCACTAGAGCATGCCGCTTAGAACGCTTTGAAGATCGAGTAGAGTAAAGATCAGAGAGACTGCAACAGACACTCCAAACATGATAAGCATTGCCCGTGGTTCTACAGGCAAATTTATCGGGGCTTCTTCAGCCTTTTTTTCAATAGCGTATTCTTTTATTTCACTTGTAATCATGTCAATCTGCACTCGCGCCAGCGTTTTCTTTCCAATTTCAGCCTCCACAACGTAACGTTCATTCTCTATGAAAACATGTTTTGGCTTGATTCCCCTTTTATGTCCAAGCGATTTTAGAAAGCCTAATGCTATGGCGGTGACTTGCTGAGCATTAAGAGGCCTGAGTTCTGGCTGCTTCCTTTGAGGAGCTACTGGAGTAACTTGTTCACGGGCTATTGCCATTTAGCATGTCACCTAGCATTTCTTCATTTTCAAAAGTGGGTTAATAAGAAAGTGTGTGTATTTTGTCCTACAGACTGCCAAAACTTTTGCTTTATGGCGGAAACTGGTGGGTAAATGAAGGTGCAAGAGACTAAGGACGGTGTGGTGTTGGAGGTTAAGGTGAAACCTAAATCTGGAAGTTTTAGAATGCAGATAAATGAAGAGCTTATTGTTTTTTGTAAACAGCCCCCTATTGGAGGAAAAGTTAATCGAGAGTTAGTTAAGGAGCTTTCGAAGATTTTAAGAAGGAAAGTGGAAATTGTTTCAGGATTTCGTTCAAAAACTAAGAAGCTCGTGATAAGAGATGTTACCGAAAATTGGGTTTTGGAAAAGCTGAAAAGCTTTGGAGAAGGACAGTGACTTTTGAAGTTTATGTTGCTCTCCATCATCGTTTCAAGATGGAAAGAACAGCGATTGCAATGAAAGCAATGCCTGCAAGCACTTCGTTTCCGCCGGTAATCAGCCAGACTATCAAAGCTACAATAGCAGCGGGAAGAATGAAAAAGAGAATTTTGACAATAACAATAATTATGATAAGGCCTAATACTAGAAGAATTACCAATGCCAACAAACCAAGAGGACCTAAGGAACCTAAGAAAAGCGATGCTGGAAACATGGCTTGTGACAACCCCTTCTCATCATTAAAACTTTTTCTTTAAAGGTCTATTTCTATTTCTCTCGATGCAAAATTCTTTCCAAAGCATGCGCATAATCTAGTCGTTGAAGTTCATAGCGAACGCTTAGGTAAAGCCCTAGAAACAGTAATGAAAAACCTGCGATTATGAGTTCAAGAATTTTCAAAAAAAGTGCTATTATGGAAATCATTGAGCCAAGGGCCCAAACCACTTCTCCGATGAATCTGGCGAAGCGGACCTCAACGATTTTCTGTTTCAAGTAGTCTGCTATATCTGACATTTTGTTTTCACCAGTTGCTCTCGACTGAAAATAGAATGGCGGTATATAAGTGCTGACGTATAAACACTGGACAAGGACATCTAGATGTTGTGGAGTTAAATAAGTCATACTGCCGAGTAGCTATATTGGAGGCTTCTCATGAAGCAGAAGATAATTACGCTTCTTTCCGATTTCGGATTGAAGGACCCGTATGTTGCAGAAATGAAAGCAGTTATACTGAGTATTTGCCCTGAAGTGAAAATTATCGATGTTAGCCACGACATTTCTAAATTTAACATCCGCATGGGAGCCTTTGTGCTAGCTTCAGCAGTGCCATATTTTCCAAACGGCACAGTTCATGTAGCTGTTGTAGATCCAGGTGTCGGAACTAAACGTCGCCCTATAATTGTAGAAACCAAACTTGGCTATTTTGTGGGGCCTGATAATGGGGTTCTTATGTTGGCAGCCTCTAGAGGAGGCTTAAATCATGTGTATGTTATTGAAAATGCGCAATACATGCTCTCTAGAGTTTCAAGAACTTTTCATGGACGCGATGTTTTTGCACCTACCGCTGCCCATTTAGCGAAAGAGGTTGTAGCATCGGAATTTGGAAAGGGAATTAAAGATTATATAGTGCCAGATTTTGCGAAACCCCGTTTGAAGAATGGTGTTGTGTTTGGCGAAGTATTGCACGTTGACGATTTTGGCAATATTATCACCAACATTCCGTCAGAAATCCTGAAGAAGTTAGCTGTCCATGAACAAGAGGGTTTAAAGGTTGAAATTGGCAAGAAGGCTGTGGCTTTGAAGTTTTGCTTTGCTTATGGCGACGTTCCTCGTGGCGAGGCTCTTGCAATAGTCGGCAGCCATGATTTCTTTGAGATTTCTATAAATCAAGGCAATGCAGCTGAAAAGTACAAGGTCAAAACTGGGGATTCAATCCGCGTTCGCGAGTGACGTTATGGTTGAACTTTGTCTGTTTTAGATAAGTCTTGAAGTCTTCCTACGCCGTCAATCTCTTTAATGTATCCAGCGACGCTTATGGGTACAAGTTCTGTCCAGCTTTTGTTTTTCAGCATTCTCTCCCTAATTTCTGTGGCTAGGTAGAGGTGGCGTTTGTTGAAAGGTATTGGTTTTACTGGGAATCCGGCTTCCATAAACAGTCGGCGGGTGAGAGGTTCATTTGAATAGACGGATTCAAACTTTGGGGTATAACCCTTTACTTCTGCAGCCCACATCATGTGCACATGCATGTCGCGGATAGGGATAATCCAATATTTAGATGGCGGTATTTTGTCTTCGTCTAGGGCTCTTCGAACCATAGTGACTCGTTCACCTGCAGTGAAGGGGTTATCTAATCGATGGCTGTATTGAGCGCTGCCAATTACAATGATCACTTCATCAACTTGGGACAAGACGTATTGTATTGCATGGAGATGACCTAGATGGAAGGGTTGAAACCTACCGACGTAGAGTCCCCGCGATGTCATGCAAATTCTCCTCGCTCAATGCATATTATACACGTGAACTTAATATTTGCCGTGATGCGCTTCAAACTTGGAAGGATTTATAGAATGAAACAACGTCACTATTTGATGACGTAACAATTATGCTGGAATGTTGTTAGGTTTCTTTTTTAACTCATCAATACCCTTTATACATTCAATAATCACAGATTGTGGTCTTACAAGGGCATCTTGAAGGAAAGGATATTTTCGATAAGCTTCTTCTGTCAGTCTTGGTTCAACTAGTTTGCTAACATATAGACCATTTTTGCTGAGAGCATCAAAGTAGTCTGTTAGTGTTCTGTGAAAGCTGATGGTTCTAAATGGTATTGAAAGTCTTTCCATATTCCATTGAATTATATACTTCGCCTTCTCAAAATATCTACTTGCTGCATTTATTTTCTTCCCATTTAGCATAATCTTTTCAAAGCAGGGATGAGGAATCGAAAAAACAAACCTACCACTAATCTTTAGAACTCTGGAAACTTCTGATATTGATTTTCTGTAATTTTCGATATCTTGAAGAGACATGAAACAAGTAGCAAGGTCAAAATAATTATCTGCAAGCTCCTTGAGATAGGCAGCATCTAGGATATAATATTGTATACCTAGTTTTTCATTGTCTTCTTCTATTCTGGCATAATTTATCATGCTCTCTGAAAAATCTACACCAGTTACCCTTGCACCTCTCCTTGCCAAGATTCTAGTGTTGCATCCTTCTCCACAAGCCAGGTCTAGTACAACTAGATTTTCCACATTTCCTATCAAATCAAATGTTGCAGGATTGTTGAGCGCATCTCTAGTGTAGTCTTTGCCTGTTCTCACAAAGTCTACCCAAGCCTTTGAAGCATTGTCCCATGCCTTCCTAGCATGTTCTTCATTACTCAAGGATTGACCCTCTCAGAAACAAATCATTTCGATAAATGATGACTTAGCTAGTTTAAATGATTCTATTGAGGTTTCTTCCGCAAGTCATAAAAATGAAGGAAATGGTATTTACTTTGGTGAAGCATGAAGCTTAAGGACATTGATTTTAAGATTCTCTCTGAATTAATGAAGAATTCTAAGATTAGTGACAGACAATTGGCTAAGAAGATTGGAGTCTCTCAACCTACTGTGACTAGAAGAAGGGCAAGATTAGAGGAAGAGTTGATTGACGGATATACTGCCATACCGAAATGGGAAAAACTGGGGTATGAAATACTTGCGGTTACCCTAGTTAAAACTCCACTTAAGTTAGGATCAGAGGAAATGATGAAGAAATCTTTTGAAAAGTCAATGAAATGGTTAGAGAAACAACCTAATGTTATTTTTGGAGGAGAATGTAGAGGATTAGGAATGACTGGCATCATGTTTTCAATTCACAAGAACTATGCAGCCCTTGACGAATTCCTGACGAGTCACAGAGAGCATTTGGGGCATCTGCTTGAAGAAGTCAATACTATCATTGTGAATCTGGCTGGAAAATCCGTTTACAGACCCCTAAACCTAAAATATTTGACAGAAGCGTTTTACGGAAAAAGGAAGTCTGAGGAAAGTTAGAATATTGACTTTTTATTAGATTTCTTCCACAAATAATAAAAACTGAAGAGCTACCCTTCTTGAGCTTAGTAGGCTTGAACATGAGAGTTAATATATTGAAACATTATTTTCCTAAAGTCATAACTAGTTTACCAGAGGCTGTCATTAGGTTCGAGGGTGTCAGAGGGTGGATAGCTCAAGGTGATAATCATCAAATAGTGTTCTTCGAAATAGAGTCGTCAGCAGAGGTTCCAGAGCACAGTCATAATGCCCAGTGGGGGATTGTAGTGGAAGGAGAGATGGAACTAGCTATCGAGGGTAAAGCTAAGGTCTATAGAAAGGGTGACGAGTATTTTATTCCTGCCCAAGCAAAACATTCTGCAAAGTTCCTAACCAAGTGCAGGATAATTGACTTCTTCAGTGAAAGTTCAAGATTCAAAGCTAAACTAGTTTCTTGAAAGTCAAAATCCTCTAAGATTGATTGAGGTTTCCACAAGCCATGAATTTGAAGGAGAACACAAGTGTTGAGCAGGTTATTGTATGATTATTCAAGAAATCAAGCGTGAACTGGAAAACTATGCTAACCAAGATGAGAAGGGGAAGAGAATTAAATGGGAGAAGATGTATTACGAGAAGCCGAAGTTTTATGGTGTTCCGTTACCAATAGTCAGAAAAATATCGTCAAAATTTTTCTCCAAAGTTAAACAGAAAACCAAGCGAGAGATAATTCAGCTTTGTGAAAATCTGTTGAGTTCAGGTTATACCGAAGAAAGAGTAATAGCATTTGATTGGGCTTTTCGGCTTAGAAGAGAATACAAAGAATCTGATTTCAATCTTTTCGAATCTTGGCTGAAGAGATATACCCAGAGTTGGGGAGCATGTGATGACCTTTGTACCCATGCATTCGGAGCTTTCATTCACCAATTTCCTGAGTTCATTCCAAAACTTAGGGATTGGACAAAGTCCTCTAATCGGTGGATGAGAAGAGCAAGTGGAGTAGTACTAATTTATTCAATAAGAAGGAAGAAAAATCTTGAGAATGTTCTGGAAATGGCTGACGCATTGCTAATTGACGAGGATATAATGGTCCAGAAAGGTTATGGTTGGATGTTGAAAGAAGCAAGTAATCACTTTCCTGAGGAAGTTTTTAACTATGTTATGAAACACAAGAAGAAAATGCCTAGAACGGCACTTAGATATGCCATAGAAAAACTATCTCTAGAACTGAGAAAAGAAGCAATGAAGAGAGACTGAAGCTTTGATAAATAAGGATAGCCAAGCTTGATATTACGTAGATACAATGAGTATTCTTCTACTGCGCATAAAACCACTATTACTACAGTCTTTGTTTGCTACAAATCCCTCTTCTTCTGGATTAAGTCTGCGTGTCCAGCTAAGTGCCTTAATCTTTTTCCTGTTGGTACAATTGTACTTTCAGCATATCCTTGTTTCTTCAAATACCAGAGAACATTAATTAGTGGGAAAAGTTGCTCTCTATGTGGGGGATGATGATGCCGTCCCAGACCGACAATATGGATGAAGACCTCATGACGGGCAGACCCCAAAACAAACTACAACTGAAATAACCATGAACGAAGGTCAAAAGCGAATAAAGTTTTGCCCAAAATGCGGCTCTCCAAACATCAACTTCGTAATTTTCTTTCAACCCTCAATTTGGAGATGTTTAAACTGCGGCTACGAGGGCGCTTTTATAGTCGAAGACAGTAAGTTGGCGGAAAAAATCCGAGAAAAATTTTGGAAAACAGTTAAAGAAGAATAAAACCCATATATCTAACTCTGTAAAAACATGCTTGAGGCAGAAAAGCTTGGTTTCCCTAAGAGCTCTAGCGCCTTCACTAACCAGAATCACCATATCAGCATCCGTAGGAGCCGCCCTCCACATAGGCCAAGGTGACCCCAAAATTGTCGACCAACGAGCAGTCGACTTCTCAAGAGCCGTGCTGGCGCAGATGGAAATCGATGGCGAAGTCATCTCCTGCGAAGGCCCAAAAGACAACGCCCCAGCCTTCAGCCGAAGAGAAAAAGTAGGCACAGGATATGGACCTAAGCTAGAGTTTGTTATGGACCCAGTAGACGGCACAACAGCTACCTCAAAAGGAAGAAAAGACGCTATCTCTGCTCTAGCATGTGCCCCAGCAGAATGTTTGCAAGTCCTCCCAGACGACGGATACTACTTCAAAGTGGCAACAGACTACCACTCGAAGGGTAAGATTTCGCTTGACATGCCTATTGAAGAAATTGTGCACACAGTTGCTGAGCAGAAAAAGATGCAACTTGAAAGCTTCACTGTAATAATGCTGGAACGAGAAAGACATAAACAGATTTTGGAAAAATTAAGAAAACTGGGAGTTAGAATTATTCTGATTCAAGACGGAGACATTGCAGCTTCAGTAGTCACATGTATACCTAACTCTGGTGTTGACTTACTACTTGGTGCAGGCGCAGGTCCAGAAGCTACCATCGGAGCAACCGCAGTTAAATGCTTAGGCGGAACAATGCTGGTAAAGGTTTGGAAAGACAAAACAGACCACCAAAAGAGGTTGGAAAGATTGCAGACTGAAGGAGTTAATGTTGAAAAGACGTACTCTGAAAGGGAATTAGCCAAAGGCAACGAGCTGGTTTTTGCAGCCTCTGGAGTTACAAAAGGGGAACTTTTGGATGGAGTGCGTTTCATTCCCCACGGAGCCATAGTCAGCTCGCTCTGTGTAAGGCTACCAAGTGGAACCTATGAAAAATCAGAAACCATGCTGAAGTTCACGGGACACCCGGTATACAAGGGACTACATGAAAGCATCGACTTACGTGTTTAACATGCCCTTTACAGAACTTTGTCTCTCTGAATTAACACACAAGATTTTTTAAACAACTGCCTTCAATCTAAGCTTTTGAGAAACCCATGGGCAAGCTCACTGTAATCGGTTTGATTTGGTTAGTGCTCTTTGCAGTGGCTCTAATTTTGATAGATGAGCAACTAAGTGTCGACGAACATCAACAGGCTTCCAATGGCTCACAGAAGCATGAACAAGATGGTAACGTCTTTCAAGCTTCAGGTGTGGTGTTGCAGCTAAATGGATCTTTAGTGGACGATTTCTGGGAACGGGGGACCACTGATCTGCCTGTACTTAGTGTGGAAATCAACTATGTTGTGGAAAATGTCGGAAATGTTTCAGCAAACATTGTGGTTGTAGAGATTCTGTTAGATTCAGTCTACTATTCTACTAAAACTATTCAGAACTTGTTGCCAAGCTCCGAATTCACTGATTCAATCCTATTTTCTGTAGAGTATGATCAGTCGAATACTGTAGAAATTGAGGCGAGAAGTGGGAACGTAACAGGTTCTTGGAGCTACACCGTAGATGCAGAACTGCCTCGCCGTCCTTCGTGGAGTATGTCAAAGCTTTTCATAACTCCTGGTGAAATGTATGTGCAATCAACCTATAATGAAATATTCAGTAGAGGTCTGCCTTTCACTCTTGTTCATTGGATTGCCATTCGAGACTGGGTTGGAAAAAATATCAAGTATGTGGAGGATTCAGATTCGTATGGCATGGTTGAATTTTGGCAGCTGGGAAGAGAAACCTTGGAAAGCCGAACAGGTGACTGCGAAGACTTTGCAATTCTCCTTTGTTCGTTATTGAGGGCTGATGAGTGGAGTGTGGAAGATGTTTATGTTGTTATTGGGCAAAATGAAGCGGGAGACTATCACGCTTGGGTAAAGATAAAAATTCCTTTGGTTGGGTGGTATAACATTGAACCCCAACTCAACGGGTGGAACACGCTGGTCGGCGATTTTGTTGCGTTGCATGGATATACAGCAATTTACAACTTCAACGATCAATATTTCATAGACGTACAGTAATAACAATTCTCACTGTTTATGGAAGAAAAGTTTTGTATGATAAAGTTGGTGGGGCTGCCCGGATTTGAACCGGGGTCCCTAGCGCCCGAGGCTAAGAGCCTAGACCAAGCTAGCCGACAGCCCCATTGAAGTCATGGAATCAAGATATATCAGGCAGCATACCAAAAATGGTATCTACAAAACCATAGAAAAACACTTTGGTTATGTTATTGAAATGTTAAATATGTGCATCCCTATTTTTCAATAAGAGGTATGTTTCATGTGTGGCAAACAGTCAAGTTGCACGCATCCTGAGAAGAAGATTATAGACCCTAAGGGATGTTCTCCTGAACAGATAGCTGAATGCCATCCAGAAGCTAAAAAGCATCCTTGTGAAGAGTAATTACTGAAGGTGCCAAAACATGGTTTCCCTTAAAGGAAGAATTGCAGGTACAGTTATTGTAGTGTTCTGTTGGCTCATATTCGCTATTTCATTTTTAGCATTCTATCCTACTGGCTTTGACTTCTGGCAGAACATTGCATTTTTCATAGTTTCAGGACTTATAACATGTGGAATAGTAACTCTCCTATGGACAAGCATGTTCTGGAAAGAACTCTAACAATAACAAATCAAACTTAACTGCACACGCGCACTAAGACTTAAATCAAGCTGGCTGAACTTTCTATTGAAAATTAGGCTTAGAATGAAAGGAATAAAAGCTGTTCCAACAATCTGTTATGCTGACAAGTCTTTCTGCGGAAATCCTCAGGGAAGATGATTTAAAAGAACTAGTTAAATCCTAGAGTCAAATGAGACACTGGTGCACAAAGAGGTTTCACCAAGTCTTAAGTATTCGCACAGCACTCAGTTTAGTTAGGGAATGGAAGACAAAAAATTGCAAAGACTTGAAACATACGCTGTGGACCTAACCAAAACCAAGGGAAAAGGAGAGTTTAAATGCCCGAAATGTGGAACTGAAATTTCTCCCGACGACACGACAGAGAATACCTACACCATTCTAGACACTGTCATGAAAGGAGACAGCTTAGAAAAGCTAATTCTAACATGCAACACATGTGGAAGCCAAATTCATCTAACAGGATTTCATCTGCTCAACAAGCCACCAACGTAGTTTAATGGCAGATTTCTCCATTTTCAATCAATTTTTACAGAAAATAGAATTTAGATAAATAGAACTTTCGTTTATTCATAAAACAAGGAGAAGAACATTCGATGAGGCAGCAAATTAATTTCCCTGAAAACGCAGCCGCATACTTCAAACATGGCTACAACTGCGCCCAAAGCGTTCTTCTGACCATGCAAGAATACTACAACTACCCGAAGAACGAGTTGATCCCAAAAATTGCCTCGGCCTTTGGAGGAGGAGTCGGCAGAAGCGGCTCTCTATGTGGAGCACTTACAGGCGCCACAATGGTCATAGGCATGAAACACGGAACCAACGATTCAGGCACGAAAAAACGGGAAAAGGCGTATTCACTAACTCAGAAGTTCTACGAACGATTTACTGAAGAATTTGGCACACCTTATTGTCGAGAACTCATAGGTTACGATTTAACAAATCCCGAGGAACTTGAGAAGGCATGGAAGGCAAATGTTTTTGAGAAAAAATGTGCCAAATTTGTTAAGAAGACCATTGAGATATTAACTACTATGGAAAAGGAGAATATGAACTTGGGTTCTGTCAGAAGTTAGCGCATATTAGGCTGTCATCTCAAGGGTTTTTCTGCTGAAACGTTGATGCTAACGGTTGCTATCAGAGCCTCTTTTACTTTTTCTTTTGCTTCTTTGTCTAGTTCAGAGACGCTTTTCAATTCCTGAGCATTCTTCTTGTTATCGACACTTGTGGTAGCTTCTGTCTTAGCTCAACCGAGAACAGTTGGTGTTTCCGTAGGTGAATGGTTTATGTATGGCGACATTAGTGTTCATTGGAGTTCTAATGATCCAAATGCGACAATTCCAGATTATTTGGTAGAGTTTAACCACACAGAATACGCTACGATTTCCATTGTAAATTTCGTTAACACAAATGTGACTGTTGATATGACAACTCATTACAAGAATGGGTCTGATGAGATTACTGGTGGTTTTGTAGATGTAGAAACTGGAGATGGCGATAATGCAACTATGCTAATAATTTCAGCTAATCTCAACGAAAACGACACCATATATACGTCGGGTATGTATTCTACATGGAGAATAAATGAGACGATAACCAGAATATACCCAGACAGTGTAAGAGAGACAAATCACCTTAACGTTACAATGGAATATACTATGCCTCCAATCTATCAGTACACCTCTCTAAATTACTACTGGGACAGACCGACTGGAATGCTTGTTGAAATGTCACAAAACTTAACCCAGCAAATGGGAGAGAATATAACAACAGCATCAATGTCGATTAGAATTACCGACTCGGATGTTTGGGTAATTCCAGAATTCCCCACTTCGACAACAATAATACTTGCATTAGCTGTACTTACAACTGCCACAATATTGCTTAGACGAAAGAAACTAAGAATAGCAATACATTAATCAACCCATCTTCCTCTCGCACATATATGAGAAGAGAGTATACACAGGGACAATGTACGCCTGTATGCGTTCAGGCTTAATAGTTGAGAAGGTTTATACAGTTATGCCATCACTCGCTTCCTTATTCGCCACTGGATCGTAGATCCAACCAGATTTTACCACATCATTTACAGTGAAAGTACACGTTCCACTAACGCCCCAAATCCAAGTATAGAAGATTACCTCTCCATTTAATCCTGTGGTTCCTGACTCTAACTCTCTTGTCAATCCACTCCAAGTACCATGTATAGTTGCTCCCTCAACAAGGTTGCCGTCAGTGTCAAGGATTGTCACCGCCGCTGCAGCTATTTTAAAAAAGAACCATCCAGTTGCCTTTGACATGTCGATGCTCTCAATGTGCATTACAGGCTCACGAGCCGCTTCATCAGCGTCAACCAATCCCCATCCGAATTGATTATCCCGCCCAACAGACCCCAAATCGTCAGCGGTATCTTTTAGTTTCTCCCTCACTTCAGAGGCGTCCCAAATACTGTCGCCGTCCAAATCGTAGGCAGAATCCATGGGCGAATTGAACACAAGCGCCGCTGTGCCTGAGACATGTGGAACGGCCATTGACGTGCCGCTAAATGGTGCATAAGTGTTACCCAAGTAGGTTGAATATACGGCATCTCCAGGGGCCGCAAGTTCAACCTCCGGACCTGTGCTTGAAGCCCTAAACCAGCTCCAAACAGCCCTATTGTCGTTAGGGTCAGTAGCAGCTACCGCAATAACCGAATCATATCTAGCTGGATAGTCAACGTTATCCCCTGAACCCCACATGTTTCCATCATTACCAGCTGCTCCTACAAGTAATACTCCGGCATTATAGGCGTTGTCGCAAGCTTCATGCAAAGATACATCGTATCTATTTGAGCCTATGCTCATCGATATGATCTGCATGTCATTCGCAACGCTCCAGTCTATTGCAGCCACAATATCGCTAACATGCCCATCTCCTTCGCTGTCTAACGCCTTGAGAGCATAGAGTTCTGCTTCAGGGGCAACCCCAATGACTCCTATCTCGTTGTCTTCAGCCGCAATAATTCCAGCAACGTGTGTTCCGTGTCCATTGTCATCCATATAATCGTTTGTGTAACCAACAAAGGACTTTCCACCAGCTATGTTAGCATCAAGATCAGGGTGATCATAATCGATTCCGGTATCGATGACTGCTATCTTGACCCCTGTGCCTTTGTTGTATTGGTGGACTATCTCAGCGTCTATTCTGTTGACGCCCCATGGCAGTTGTTCTTGTTTTATTCTAATAATGCTGTCCTGTTGAACATAGGCTACTGTAAGATCGTTTCTTAGAATGCTGATCAATGTTGGTGACAGTGAGCAAGCTATGGCTGGAATTATATCATATATGTATTTTATATCACCACCGTACGCCCGTACTGTATTCACACTTGGTTTGTCCTTGAACGTTATTATGACAGGTGTTCTCTCTGGTGAAATGGCTGCCGCGTCACCTATTGTTAGTAAAATGATTAAAATCAAACACATTGTCAGAGTCAACATGATGAGTTTTTTCAATTCGTTCCT
>Ga0209635_10000364_pt1 | contig 30179 bp, 30 predicted proteins | sample DeeMarSWOR230_32_FD_187463 | JGI IMG/M metagenome (GOLD analysis project Ga0209635, IMG submission 187463) | Marine sediment microbial communities from White Oak River estuary, North Carolina - WOR-2-30_32 (SPAdes) (version 2) | ecosystem: Environmental > Aquatic > Marine > Intertidal zone >...
AAAGGCAAGTTGGATTGTTTTATATGAGAAGGAACGTTTAGTTACCCACGTCTTAGACGAAGTGAAAACTAAACTTGAGGCTTTATCACAGTCGAAGAAGTATATTTCTATTCTTGAAACATTCATCGTAGATGCTGGAACTGTTTTGGGTGGCGGAACGTTAGAAGTTTTGTTGAACAAGCGCGACTTAACTTTGCCATTGAAGCCTAATGTGTTGGCTAAGGCAATAACCGAGAAAACAGGGAAAACAACGCAACTAAAACTCTCTAAACAGAAAATTGAAACCTTTGGTGGCGTTGTGGTTAAAACGGTTGATGGCAAAATTGTTGCAGACAACACTTTTGAAGCCATACTTAAGCGACGTGAAAAAGAACTGCGGTTTAAAACAGCGAGAATTTTGTTCAGAGACTAAGGCTCTCTAGAACGCATAACATAGCATGTGCGTGTCTACTAGTTCCTTTTTCTGTGGAAACGCTAATAGACTTCATTTTAGGTTATGCACGCGCATCTAGAAGCATATGCTCTGCTTTTCTCAAATCTTTAGGTGTATTAATATTGAAAAACGTCGTTAACTTTGGATCTATTTGTTTGAGAACTAAAGTTGATACGTACTGCACTTTCTTTAAGGAGGCTATCATAGAATGCATATTCTGTTTCTTGTCTTCTACTGCTTTGTTTGCTACATTTAGAGCTGACTTTGTGTAATAGACCGCTTGGAGAGGTTCTATATGGCCGTTAGGCCATCGGGGAATGACTGCATCCTTGTTAACGCATAACTCTAAAAGAAATGATGCAATTTGACTTGAAACAAAAGGCGTGTCACATGGAAGTAACAGTGAATATTTGCCCTGTGCCCTTTCAAATCCAGTTAATGCGCCAACAAGAGGATTTTGTGTCTCATATTTGTCGATAACTATTTTCGCCTTTTGCTTCAAAAAACATGTGTAAGCTTTTTCTTGACTTTTTGAACTAACAACAACTAGGACCTCGTCAACCACAGTTGACACTTTATCCAGAATGTGAAGAATGAGGGGTTTGCCCGCCAACTTGAGCAAACCTTTGTCTTGTCCAAATCTCTTAGAAAATCCGCCTGCAAGGACTACCGCAGATTTTTCCAATGAAATGACGCCTCAGTAAGTGATTCGTTCTGGATAAGTATAGATATTCATACGTTTTCCTCTGACAAAGCCGACCAAGGTTATTCCAGTTCGTTGAGCTACGTCTACGCCTGAATTAATAGCCGCCGCCAGAGAAGCAACTATAGGAATCCGCATTCTAGCACATTTTAACACGATGTCACCCGTAAGTCGTCCACTCAACGCTAAGAAACATCTTTCAAATTCTGTTCCCTTTGAGATTCCCGAACCAATGACTTTGTCCACTGCATTGTGGCGTCCCACATCCTCTGCGAAAGCCATTAAGTCGCCACCTGCAGAGTATAACGCTGCTACGTGAACCCCACCTGTCTTTCTGAATGTTTCTGCAATTCTGTTGAGTTCCTTAACTGATTCCAAAATCACTTTTGCCTTTACAATTGAGTTGGGCACTCTTGGGAGATTAAGTCTGTCCATCAGTTTTGTAATGGGCCAAGAATCTGGAGAGCCACATGCGGAGACAATTAGTCGGGCGAAGGGCCGAGACATTGGAATACGTTTTTCAGTGTCGATGTCAGACTTCAATTTTACTTGCCATTTTCCGTTGGGTTCCAAGCTTATCTCACGTATCTCATCAACTGTTTTTAGTATGCCTTCTGATATGAGATGGCCGATAACTAGTTCTTTCAATTGGTTTGGAGTGCAGAGAATGGTTGCATAATGTGTTTTATTTAGCAATATGTGAAGAGGAGTTTCCTCTGCAATGTGGTCTTTTTTCTGTTCAACTGCTCCTTTGGAAACATCAATTCGTGAGATAGGAATTTCTTTCATAGCGTAATCCTCTAAGCTTTAGGTTCAGAAAAATGTATCTGTCAGCTTCATATGTATATCGATTCTGCCTGCTATTGTGCAAACGTTTTCTATCCATCTAGTAGCTGTCTTTGCCATTTATTATCCCAAGAGTTGTTAGTGATTGTAACCGCAAATTTCAGAAGATGAAATGACAAAGTTGCCCTCTATGCTGTCAACTGATAATCCTTGTCAAACTGCGCTAATCGTTCTTTTATTTTTGAACGCGTCTCCTCTGACACTGGACCTATTTTTGAAATTCTTTCGTTAAGAGTTTCAAATATATTCAGTATTTTGTTGTATTGCGGAAGGGTTGTTCTAATTGAAAGTAGACGCAAGGATTTAACACCGTACTCGCGTAGCTCCTTTTTCAGCTGGATGACATGTTCTCTCATTTTTTCTTCAGTTAAAACGCTGTCATCTCCCTCCACGAATATGACGCCGTCGTCTCCGTAGGCAAAAGCTTGAAGCACATGTTTGAGACCAATCCTTCCAATACTTGGCACTCCAATTATCTCAATGTTTGGAGAATAAGACTCTCTAGTTTGTCCAGCCAAGTCCGCAGACCCGTAAGCCGTGTCTCCTCCTATGAAGGCAATAATCTTTGGCGAGTTTCTGCTTTTACACAACCCGCGAATTTGCGCCATTAACTGAGCTTCAGTGCAATGATTCAAGTCAATTGCCCCTAAGGGGCAGGTTGGCACACATATTCCGCATCCAACACACGAGATCGGGTTAACTATTACACCGTTTGGAGACTTTTCTATTGCTGCAACAGGGCAGGCTTCTATGCATTCGCCGCAAGTGTTGCATCTATCTTGGATTATGTAAGCCACTTCTGGCGGTATGGAAATCTCGCCCTTGCCCACGAAAGTTGCGACCCTAGAGGCTGTGGCCATCGACTCTAGAGTTGTTTCTCTAATATCTTTGGGGCTCACAGCGCATCCAGAGATAAAAACTCCGTCGCGTTGGCTGTCCACTGGCCTGAGTTTGTAGTGTCTTTCTAAGAGGAACCCGTCTGAGCCAACCTGGATTCCTAGTTTTCGAGCCAGTTCGTAACTGGTGGGATGTGGAAGGATGCCTGTGTTAAGTACAACAAGGTCAAATTCTCCTTCAATGTCTTTTCCAAGCATGGTGTCTTCAGCTCTCACTAGCAGTTTTTCTCCGTTTGGGATGACTTCTGCCCCTCTTCCTCTAACGAACCGCACGCCATGGTTTTGAGCTGTAGCATAGAATTCTTCGTAGCCCTTTCCATCAGCTCTTATGTCGGTGTAAAATATCCATGTTTCAGTGTCTGGAACGGATTTTTGAAGCAACATGGCATGCTTAATTGCAACCATACATCCTATTTTACAGCAGTATTCAACTCCCCTGTTAGTATTCATCATTCGGCTGCCCACGCAGAGTATGTAAGCCACCTTTTTCGGCACCTTTCCGTTGGACGGCTTGTGCATGCCCTGCAACATGAGCCGTTCAAACTGGAGGTTAGTTACAATGTCGGGGTGCAAGCCATAGCTGAACTCCTCAAGTCTTCTTGGGTCAAGCTGCTCGAATCCGGTGCAAGCAACAATAGCGCCTACATCTAAATCGATGGTTTTTTCTTTCTGGTCAAAATCAACTGCGTGTGCCGGGCAGAACTTTTCGCAAATCTTGCAGACTCCCTTTGTGAAGTATAAGCAGTGTTCCGTGTCTATCACGTATGTTTTGGGAACCGCCTGCCTGAACGGAGAGTAGATTGCTTTTCGCTCCATTAATTCAGCTTCAAACTCGCTTGGAATTTTAACTGGACACTTCTTTACACACTCTCCGCAAGCCGTGCACTTAGACGCATCCACAAATCTAGGGCGTTGCGTTATCAAAACCCGATAATTGCCAGGCGTCCCTTCAACAACCGCTGGCTCAGCCATACTAACGATTTTAATGTTTGGATGCTGTCCAGCGGACACCATCTTAGGCGTGAGGATACACTGCGAGCAGTCAAGGGTTGGAAAAGTTTTGCTAAGCTGAGCCATGTGACCTCCTATGCTCGGGCTTTTCTCTACCAAGTAAACCTGATAGCCCTTATCTGCCAATTCAAGGGAGGCAATGATACCTGCGATTCCTCCTCCAATTACGAGGATATCCTGTTTCACGGGCATGCTCTTTGGCTCTAAAGGAGCTAGATAACGGGCTCGTTCCACTGCTCCATGAATAAGATCGATCGCCTTAGCCGTTGCAGTCTCATTATCGTCATGAACCCAACTGCACTGTTCCCGAATGTTCGCCATGTCAAGAAAATACGTGTTTAAACCTGCTGATTTCAGTGTTTGCCTAAAAGTTTCAAGGTGCATTCGCGGAGAGCACGACGCTACGACAATTCTGTTGAGTCCACGTTCTTTTATTCCCTTCATTATTCTTTCTTGTCCAGGATTGCTGCATACGTATTCATACGTTTCCGCAACCTCTACTCCTTTGAATTTGGCGGCAGCTTTCTTCACTTTTTCCACGTCTACCGTGTCGCTGATGTTTCCTCCGCAATGGCAAATGTACACTCCCACTCTAGCTTTTTCTTGCGCCATTTTGCTTCCCTTTAATCAGTCACTCGTTTAATTATAACTTTTAGGAATTTCACTGAGATGGCAGAGGTATTAATATATTTCCAATTTTGAAAGTTTTGCTTCAACAATCTCAAAAGCCTTATAAATGAAGCATTAATCTGTTAAACTTCTCAAAAACAAAACGTTAATCCACGTTTATGCTCCCATGAGGAAAAATATGGAGGCTCAAATTCTGGCTGAACAAAAAAATTACGTCATACAATTAGACAAATTGGACAAGAGATTTACCGAAGCTGTGGCTAAAGCTGGCGGTGAAAAAATAAACCTTTGTATCCAATGTGGTACTTGCACTGCCAGCTGTCCATCAGGACGAAGAACAGCTTTTCGGACACGCCAACTGATACGGAGGGCATTGTTGGGTCTTCGTGAAAAAGTTCTTTCCGATAAAGACCTTTGGCTGTGCACGACATGTTTCACTTGTTTAGAAAGATGCCCTCGGGGGGTTGACCCAACAGATGTGATTTTGGCTTTAAGAAACATGGCGGTCGAAGCAGGATACATGCTTGATCAACACAAACGCGTTTCCGGCTATTTTGTAAAATACGGTCATGCTGTTCCGCTCAATGAGGAAAACCGGAAGCGGCGTGTAAGCCTTGGTCTCAGCGAAATTCCGCCCACAGTGCATAAATCTAAAAAAGCCCTCAACGAGGTTCAGGGCATCACCAAGAAAACGGGCTTTGACAAGTTAATTGGTTTCAAATGGGAAGAAGGTAAGTAATATGAGATATGCCTTTTTTCTCGGGTGTATAATGCCCAATAGATATCCGGGACTTGAGGCAGCTATGCGTAATGTTGCGAAAGTGCTTAGAATCGAACTTCTTGATATGGAGGGGGCGTCTTGCTGTCCTCCTCCGGGCGTAGTTAAATCCTTCCACAAACCTACCTGGCTAGCCATAGCTGCTCGAAACCTCACTCTAGCAGAAGCCTTGAAGGCTGACGCTACAACACTCTGCAGCGGCTGCTATGGTACCTTGAAAGACGCAAACACGATTTTAAAGGAAGATTCTACGATGCGAGAGAAGGTGAATAAAATTCTACATGAGTACGGTAACGAGTTTAACGGCACTATCAATGTGAAGCACATTGTGGACGTTTTGTATCATGATATCGGAATTGAAAAATTAAGAGGTTTTGTTAAGAGGCCCATAAACCTGAAAGTTGCAGTTCATTATGGTTGTCACTTGCTAAAGCCTACGAAATACCGAAATGTTGAGAGCTCTGAGCATCCTAAGTTTCTAGATGAACTGGTTGAAGTGCTCGGCGCAAAGAGTATCCCCTATCGAGACAAAATGATGTGTTGCGGTGCTGGCGGCGGAGTGAGATCCAGTTCCCGTGATGTTTCAACGGACATGACTAAGGAAAAACTTGAGAACATAAAAAATGCAGGCGGAGACTGCGTCGTCACCCCTTGTGCCTTTTGTCACCTCCAATTTGACACCGGGCAGATCGAAATTGAGAAACAATTTGGGGTCAAATACAACATTCCGGTGCTGCATTATGTGCAACTCTTAGGACTAGCATTGGGGTTGAAGCCAGAGAAACTGGGTCTCTACAGCAACGCCATCCCCGTCGATCCAATTCTAAAAAAATTGGAATCCCCAATTGTAGCGTAGTTGTTAAATAACATTTGCACGCGCTAAATGGTGATATAAATGAAAGAGATAGTGAAGGCGGAAGAAGGAGAGGTTTTCGACATAGAACTTGAAGAGAACATTCTTAAAGCGAACGAAAAACTTGCAAGAGAAAACAAAGAACTTCTGCGAAAGCATAATGTAGCCGCAATTGACATTATGGGCTCCATTGGCTCTGGAAAAACCTCCCTCATCGAGAAGCTGGTTCAATTGCTGAAGGAAAAATACAGGATAGCGGCTTTCAAAGGCGACTTAACAACCACCATAGACGCTGAGCTGATTGCAAGACACGGTGTTGAAGTTGTTCCCATTAACACTGGAAAAGAATGTCACTTAGACGCCAACTTGGTGAGAAAAGCCCTTCAAAAATTAGATTTGAGCAACCTTGACCTCTTATTCATTGAAAACGTTGGAAACCTTATTTGTCCAGCTGAGTTTCCCTTAGGTTCGGAGAAACGTGTGGTTGTAATCAGCGTTACAGAAGGACCATACATGGTAATGAAACACCCTTTTATTTTCATGGACGCAGATGTTGTGGTAATTAACAAAGTGGACTTAGCTCAGGCAATGAAAGTAGATGTGAAGAAACTGGAGATGGATGTTAAGAGGATAAACCCAAATGCAAAGGTTGCAGTAACAAACTGTAGAAGCGGAGAAGGAGCTAGGGAAGTGGTTGAGGCGCTGGGTCTCTGACATCCTTACGGAGCAGTTAGATAAATGCATGAGTTTTCTATGACCACTCAAATCGTGAATTGCGTTCTTGAAGAAGCGAAAAAACACAACGCAAAACGGGTTAATGAGGTTCATCTAATAATAGGGAAGCTCACGTTTCTCGGTATTGAACAGGTCAAATTTGCATATGACCTGTTGGTGAAAAACACAATAATGGAAGACTCAAAACTTCACATTGAAGAAAAAGAAGGTATTGTAAAATGCGGTAATTGCGGATACGAGGGCAGTCTCAAATACGAAGACGACCCAGTATATCATGTTCCTTTTCCAACACTTAACTGCCCAAAATGTGGAGGCGTAGTCAACATTGTGGGAGGCAAAGAGTGTACAATAAAAACCATAAAACTAGCCACATAGAAAGATTGTAATGCATATAATTTAGAAATTATAAAGCATATTGTCATATGTTTCCGAAAAAATTTACCTATTTATTTCGTCTCATCAAGAAGTCTTCGTTCACCAGTTATCTTCTGTACGTCTGTAATGTCTTGAGAGACTTCAAGACAACCCAGATAATTACCTTCCTTGTCCCAAATCGGAAAATATCTAATGTAAATTTTTCGCCCTTTAAGGTTAATCCAGAACTCTGCAACTTTTCTTTTTTTATTTTTAAAATCTTCTAAAATCTTGTTTACAATATGTACGCTTTTTTTAGGGTGGCATTGCTGGACTTTTCTGCCAATTATGCCTCTTGGTCTTGGGAAAATTCTATCGCCATTTTTATTGAAATATTTGACTTCATCATTCTTGTCAACGAATGATATTTCAACTGGAAGAGTGTCAAGCATAGTCTCTATAGTTTCCGTTTTTATATTTTCTATCATAAAGCATCCTATTAAGTGTCATTTTATAGCAAATAAAGTTTTACGAGAACTTTTTTGGTATTTTCTATAGGTGCGTGCATGACTTTTGAAGTTGTTGCAGTGTTCTCGGTCTTATTTTTGATGGAGAATTATAAACACTTTATTGTGATGATAATATTTATAAGTTCCCGTACGAACGACTACAATTCTACACGAGGATTAGTCATGGCAAACAAGAGGCTGACCGCCCCTTTCTTTGGTGGAACCCGAAAGTCCATAATGATAAATTTACTTAGCAAAGACACCAATTCAGTTGATTTAGCTAAGAAGATAGAAATCAACGAGAGCGCTATAAGAAGACATCTTGAAACCCTCGAAAAAGAAGGTCTCGTCTATTCTAGATTCGAAAGACATAAGAGAGGTCGCCCAAAAAAGATTTTTTCCCTCACAGCATACGGAAAAACGTTCTTTCCGCGAAAAAACAAAACGTTCCTCTCATTACTAGTTCAGAACATAATGCAGAGATACGGGAAGGAAGAAATGGAAACGTTGATGTCCTTAGTTGCAAGAGACTTTGTTGATTTGCTCATAACAAAGGAGATGACGGGAGATCTAACTAGTAGACTAGAACAGCTGGTTCAACTTCTGAACGATTATGGTTTCTTCGCTTCCCTATCGAAACGCGGGAACAAATACATTATCGAATATCATAACTGCGTCTTTGAAGATGTCGCCCCTCAGTTTGGGGTACACATTTGCAAAATAGATGAAAACGTTACCAAGAAAATCGCTGGCGATGTTAACATTAAATGGCTGAAACGTATAGCTAAAGGCGATAAAAAATGTGTACAAGTTATTTCACAATCAGAAACGTCGAATCAACGTAATCATACAAATCATGATACAGACAAACATAAATACAAGTTTGCAGCGCCTAATACTCTTCAAAATCGTCGTAGGCGTTCCGTGATTGGAGGAAAATAGAATGCCCATGAAACTGCTGAAAACCGAGACAGAGAACCAACTCGCCGTTGAGAGAATTATGCACACAAGACGTTACTCTCTGTTTCTAGATAAAACTCTATGTACTGGCTGTGGAATGTGCGCGCTGATATGTCCAAGAGAAGCCATCGAAATCAAAACTTCTCCTAAAGTAGAGGGCGAGAAAAGAAAACCTCCCACAATTGATGTTGATAAAGAAAAGTGTCAGTACTGTGGAATTTGCAGCTCCATCTGCCCCTTCGGAGCTCTAAAAGTGGTGGTTAACGGCGAAAACGTGATTCCAGTAATCGAACACGAAAGCTTTCCTCAACTCATTAGAGAAATTGAAGTTGATTCAACCAAATGCGATGTGGGTTGTGTAGATTGTGAGGAAGCTTGTCCGCTAAACCTTATCAAAGTTACCGTGCGAACTCCAGATGGCAAAGAAGTTAAAGACATAGAATCCGTATCGGGCAAAGAAAACCTTACCGTCTATGTGGACATAAAAAAAGAGTTGTGTCCATGCTGCCGCATATGCGAAGTTAAATGTCCAAAAGGCGCCATCCACGTTCGAAAAATATTCCACGGCGTCATCAACATAAACCGTGAAAAGTGTCCAGAAGACTGTCAAGACTGTCTGGATGTTTGCCCAATCCCCGGAGCTCTATATCTTTCAGAGGAAGATGGAAAAGTGTATGTTAACGAAATGTTTTGTGTGTACTGCGGAGCTTGCAAGATCGTTTGTCCAGTAGAGGAAGCGTTAGAGTTTGAGAGAACATATATACGTCACACTCCAGTTCGTTCTGGAGCATGGAACAAGGCTCTTGAAAAACTTACTTCCACCAAAGGAATGACGAAGGAGTTGCGAGCTAAAGGCTTCGGTAGAACTAAAATAGCTGTAAAGAAACGACTTGGTAGGGGATTTACTTAAATTGGCTGACGAAGAACTGCAAATAGGAGTTTTCATCTGTCACTGTGGCCTCAACATCGCTGGTGTAATTGACATAGATGAATTAGTTGAGTATGCTCGTACCTTACCGAACGTGGTTTACGTAAAAGATAATCGTTACACCTGTGCTGATCCAGGGCAAGATGAGATTAGAAAAGGAATAAAAGAGTACAATTTAAACAGAATTGTAGTAGCTGCATGTTCGCCACGCATGCACGAGCCAACCTTCCGTCGATGCATTGCAGAGGCGGGTCTCAACCCCTATGTTTTCGAAATGGCTAATATCCGAGAGTTTTCTTCTTGGTGTCATCCAAATACGCCCAAAGAAGCCACGGAAAAAGCGAAAGAAATCGTAAAAATGGCAGTGGCGAAGGTAAGGCTGCTTCACAGCCTTGAGGTTCTTGAGGTTCCTGTGACAAACAAAGCTATGGTTGTGGGTGGAGGAATCGCTGGGATTAGTACCGCCTTAGATCTCGCTGACATGGGGTTCAAAGTTTATCTTGTTGAGAAAACTGAAAGCATTGGAGGTCACATGGCACAGCTGGACAAGACTTTCCCAACTTTAGATTGTTCTATTTGTATCGAAGGACCTAAGATGGTGGATGTTTCTCGTCACCCTAATATCGAAATAATATCGTACGCTGACCTCGTCAGCGTGGAAGGTTACGTAGGCAACTTCAAGGTGAAGGTTCGGAAAAATCCTAGATACGTGATAGCTGAAAACTGCACTGGCTGTGGTGAATGCCGGGATGTTTGCCCCGTAGAATATCCGAACACGTGGGACGAGAACATGGGTGTGAGGAAGGCAATCTCGGTTCCCTTCGATCAAGCTGTTCCTCTTGTTTACACAATCAATATGGATCATTGCATTGAGTGTTACAAGTGTATGGACGCTTGTGGTGCCCGTCAAGCCATTAACTTTGATCAGAAGGCGGAAGAAATCGAACTTGAAGTTGGAACAATTATAGTAGCAACGGGATACGACATTTACCGACCCTACGACGAAAGCTTGTACGGCTATGGTCGATACGACAACGTTATCACAGCTTTAGAGTTTGAGAGACTAATCTTAGCAGCTGGTCCAACAGGTGGAAAAGTTATAAGAGCTTCAGATGGCAAGAAACCGCACACCGTAGCTTTTATTCAATGTGTAGGTTCAAGAGACGTGAACAAATATCCCTACTGTACTGGATTTTGTTGCATGTATGCTCTTAAAAATGCGATTCTGTTGAAGGAGAAATACAAAGACGATGTAGAGGTTTACATACTCTACATTGACTTGCGTGCTCATTTCAAAGGCTACGAAGAATTCTATAATAGAGCTCGCGAGCTAGGAGTCAATTTTATTCGAGGAAGAGCAGTGCACCTCTTAGAGGACCCAAAGACTAAGGATATAACTATTCGTGCAGAGGACATGATGCTGGGAGATCCTATAGAAATAAAATCGGAACTTGTGGTTCTTTCTACCGCTGGAATTCCCAGTCCAGGCACCGATGAGATGGCGAGAATTTTAAGTCTCACTAGAGGCGCTGATGGCTTCTTCATGGAAAGTCATCCGAAACTGAAGCCTTTAGACACTCCTGTGGATGGAATTTTCTTAGCTGGAGCTTGTCAGGGACTAAAAGACATACCTTACAGTGTTTCTCAAGGTAGCGGAGCAGCCGCACGAGCAGCAACTATCCTTTCCAAAGAAAAGTGGAAAATTGAGCCTATCATAGCAGTGGTTGATCCTAGCAAGTGTAGAAACGTGAGCACTAAGTGTGGAATTTGTACAAAACGTTGTGCGTATGGAGCTATAAAAGCTCCTGAGGGAGAACCCGCTCGAGTCACAACGGCTATGTGTCATGGTTGCGGTACTTGCGTCGCTGAATGTCCATCAGATGCCATTACCCAAATGCACTTCACTGACGTTCAGATTATGTCGCAGGTTAAAGCCGCTTTAGAGGAGAATCCTGAAGATAAAATTTTGGCTTTCCTTTGCAACTGGTGTAGCTATGCAGGCGCTGACCTTGCAGGCACTAGCCGCTTCGAGTATCCGCCTACCATACGACCGATACGGGTTATGTGTTCGGGGCGGGTGGACAAAAACTTCATCTTGGAAGCGTTTAGGCAGGGTGCTGGTATGGTGTTGGTAGGTGCTTGTCATCTTCCATACGATTGTCACTATATCTCGGGGAATGTGTGGATGAAGAAAAGAACTGACGCCTTGAGGATGGTGCTTGAAAAACTTGGACTCAGCCCTGAACGGTTCAGAGTTGAATACGTATCTGCGGCGGAAGGAGTGAAGTTTGCTGCGCTCATCAATGAGATGACTGAACAGATGAACGCGTTGGGAAAGGAGAAGATTAAAGCGGAAAACGAGAAACTGCGACCAACACTTGAGAAAATGCTTGCACGAAAAAAGAAATAATTCTATTCCAGTTGAGAAAAGCGGCAAGAAACATCTGGAACTGAAGAAGATCGAAATTTATTAGGGGTCCAAGTTCTCCAGAACATCCTCACTTTTTTTGGGGACTTTCAGGTTACTTTATTAGGTTTAATAGCTGATAAAATTCGGCGTCTTCTCTTGTGTTGTTTGTAGATGGGTACGACGTCAAGTCGTGATGAATCTATGTTCTGTTTTGATTTCAACCATTTTGTAAATTCGTTGAACTCTTCCATGTTCTTGAATTGTGTTTGCACTAAGATGTCGTGAACCGCAGCGGGTGTAGCTTCGTCCACTTCAATTACGTTTTGGTGATCAAGCAATTCCTTGATCAAAGAATCACAGTCCCGAAGAACAGCGACGGCAAAGACCACTCTCCATATGGAGGGGTATAGTTCAGCCAATTTATCTTGATTAATTGCGATCGTAAAGCGATCGATAACCTTTCGATCTACTAAGCTTCTTACTCTCTTGCGAATCGTATCTTTATGGATGTTCAATTTCTCGGAAAGTTGCAAATAGCCTTGACTGCTGTCTTCCATCAAAAGCCTTAGCAATTCGATATCTAACGCATCCAAAGTCTTTTTTCGCAAACTAAATCCCCCAATCATATGACGAATTACGTTATTTTTTTCCTTTTTATTCGACTTTGCTAATAAATTTTTCTGCAAAAGCTGCAAAAATGTTATAAACAATCAAGCTAAAATACATTGACAGGTGATTATTATAGCCGCCAAGAAAGAAGAACCGAAAAAAGAGGAAAGAAGCATAGTAAGAAAGAAGCCGGAAGAGTTTGGAACTGAAATGTATCTTGAATCCGCAAAGGCTCTAAGACAAGTAGGTGCAAGAGTAATCCTTTCAGTCGGTGCAGCGATACTTATATGGGTTGTTGGAGAACTGATTTTCCTACCTATTGCAGAAGGAATGACACAAGTATTTCTAGGATATCCCGTTGAAGCAATTATCAGCTTTATCATCGTGGTCGCTTTGGCGATCATAGTTTTCACAGTTTTCATTGACATTCGTCGACTAACCGGAGGCATGGCAGGAGTCCTTGCTTATCAATTCGGAAAAGCAAGCGGCGAAGTGAATATTGAAGTCTACAACAGCTATAGAGACGCCCTAGACGGTATATTATACGTAATTTTAGTATCTTTGACATACCTGTTATTCGCAAACTACCTAGCTAGAATTAACCCAGCAATCCCAGCAATACTCTTAATACTGATAGTGATATGGGCAATCTTTGCCCTGTGGAGAAGCTGTAGAGCCATCGCCAAAGTAATTGGCAGATACACCTCAAAATGGGCTGAAGAACTGGAGAAGCAAATCAAAAAAGCATAGTCCTTAACTCCCCTAATTTCCTTTTTTTAAGAAAGAAATAATCTTTAACAATGGAGCACGAAAAAGTGGAGAGTTCAGAGAAAGAAATAGAAAATCTTCAAAAATGTTTTAAAACTTATGGAGCAAAAACTGCTCACAATCTTTTAGCAGCTTTTTTAATATGGCTTTTCGGCAACTTAGTGTTCATTCCATTAGCCAATTCAATAAACTGGCAAACTAGGGCTTTTTGTACTTTAATCTTCTTCATAGCTTTTACAATTCTCGTCATAAAGGCTCTTCCAGACCTAAAGAAACTGATTGACGCATTTTCCATTTTTCCTGCTAGAAAGTACGGCATAAAAAAAGGACTAAGTCACGAAAATTCTCTGATTTTATTTCGGCATCTTTTATACATAATCTCCGCTGTAATTGTCTATTTGCTATATTTCCCGTTTTTAACAAACTTTCATCCTTCCATCAACGGAATCGTCCTAATATTAGTGTTAATTTGGCTTTTCTTCCTTACCCTGAGAATCCTACTTATTTTGTCCCAAAAAATACTGAAATGGCTATACGCATAAAGGGAACCAAACAGGTTTTTATGTGCGCACATAATTTCTAAACTCGAAACCAAAATTAACAAGTTACTCTAGTATGTCAAGTGGATTGAAATGAGCGTTTGGAGACTGCTGAAACTTGAGGTTAACGATGCATTCACAAACATGGCTATCGACGAAGCCATCATGAACGCTAGAATAAAAGGAATAGTGCCCAACACTCTACGCTTTTACCAGTGGAACCCCTCCGCCGTTACCATCGGTCGCTTTCAAAACATTTTCCAAGAAGTTTACATAGAAAACTGCAAAAAACAGAGAGTAGATGTGGTACGAAGAATCACAGGCGGAGGAGCCATATATCACGACCGTGATGGCGAGATAACCTATAGCGTGGTTGCGAACGAAAAAGATTTAGGATCAACAGACGTAGTAGTTGCTTACAATTTTATATGTAACGGTCTCATTGAAGCAGCCAAAACCTTAGGTGTCAAAGCAGATTTCAACCATGGAGACCCGAAGCACTGCCCAAACATTGCAATAGGCAAGAGAAAAATCTCTGGAAGCGCCCAATCTCACAAGAAAGGCGTACTGCTTCAACACGGATCATTCCTTTTAGACACAGACTTGAAGAAAATGTTCACGTTTCTCAAAGTTCCGTGGGCAAAATCCCTAGAAGACGTGTTAAACATAGCCCGAGAAAGATTAACCTCTATTAAACACGAACTCAACTCAAACGTATCAACCGACAACGCATATCACGCCCTAGTTACGGGCTTTCAAAAAGCGTTACACATCCAACTCGTAGAAGGAGAATTGACAAGTTACGAAGTAAGTCTCGCGGAAAAACTTCGAAGAGAAAAATTTACGGTAGATGAATGGAACCTTACAGGTAAAGTTTAACCGTTTATTCATTTGCATCGCAGTGCTTCTACTAGCATGGGTAACAAAAAAATAGGGTAATGTCTTCTCTATTTAGATATACAATTCTTTCATTCTACAACAGTCGAGTGACAATTAAGCCGAGAATTGAAGCAATTGTGGATATAACAGCTGCCTTTCTCCATGTAAGTTGACTAAAGAAATGTATTGCTATTGCAAAGAGCACTGCCATCCATGCTTCAAATATGAAGTCTAGAAATATACCCAATTGGTACACCCAGTTGGAGGTCCACTGTTCTTCGAAAGTCTTAGCTGTTACCTGCATGTGGGGAAGTGTTGAGAAAAGTAGTGCAATAACCAGAATGTAAACAGTGGTTACAATAAAAGAGTGTCCTATAACAACGAAAAACTTCGTCAACGAACCTGTTTTTTTGTGAAACATCACTATAAACATCAACAGAAAAACTCCATATGTAGCCCAATTAAAGAAGAAAGCAACAGCGGCATTTAGAGAAGAAATGATAATTACAGTGGATGCAACTTCTGTAAGCAAGGAAACATACTTTCCAAAATATAAATCATCAATTTCCATTGTTAGATTTGCGGCATCGGACCAAGTTAATCTAAATTCAAATCCAGTTATGTTTCCCCCGTCTGGAGGAGTAGGTGAAGTCCAATTCGGGTTATCCGAACCAACCTCAACTGTTACATTAGCCCATGTATCGCTTGAGTTTATTAAATTGAGTAAATCCAATTCAAGATAACTGTTTTGATTGTTAGAAAATAGTCGCACTGTTGCATTAGAACTTGGAAATGTCTCATTTTGATGTATCCATTTAATTCGAAAAGAAAATACCTTGTAACCTGTTTCTCCCGAGCAATTAAACTGTCCTATATCTGTTATGTTCATCCAAATGTATGTGTTATTGGTGACGGAAGATTTGACACTGTAGTTGCCAACCACGCCTTCTGCACCATCAATTGATAGTTCTCCGTTGGAATTCCAAAGGGATTTTGATTCGGTCCAGTTGTCATTCTCAGGCGTTGCAGTCAAAAAAGAATATTTTGAGGCTGCAACAGTTTGCAAAACTGCTGTGGCTAATAAAGTGAGCGCTAAAACTAAGAGAGGTCCCTGAACACTTGGGTTCTTAACGATTTTCTCAAATGCCTTAACTGGAGAATATAAAACCTCCAATACCTCTTTAACCAACTTCTGTCCCACTCCTTTTCTTTTACAGTTGCGCTCTATTTTTCCATAACAATTAACACTTGAGTCCTTATGCTTTTAGAACAATCTCATAAAAGTTCCTAATAACTGTTCTTTCCTTTGTATCACTCTCCTTTCATTTATCAGTCAATTAGGAAAAGACCAAATGTTTTATCTGGTTATTTTAAGCACTAGAAAAATGCCTAACAAAAACATTTTTTGTTAAACAAAGACGATTTAGTCGGTAGAAGAATTAAATGCCACCTAAAAGTAGAACTATGACGACTATGAGTATTCCAGCGGCAACCGTCTGGACACCGTATAACCAAATGTTCTCCTTCGCGATTCTTCCAAGATAAAGGCCTAAAGAAAACAATGTGGCTAGGGTGAGAGCGAATGAGGCAATGTAGGCGTCCCAGATGACAAACGTTCCCGTTAACGTGAGGATGAAGGGAAGAAGAGCAATCACCGCCGTCAACATAGGTGATGCGCCGTCAATAAATGCGGCATACACAGAAACAAAGTCAGAAGCTTTATCATGTATGGAGTCGGTGAGATCGGTGAGCATGGCAGTCTCGAGCGTTTTAAGATGTCTCTTTCTCTCAGCCTTTTCAGTCATGTATGCACCGAAAAGACCGGATACCCCCATAGCTAGACATGCCCCTAACCCTGCAGTGACAATTATTTCAGGCTTGTCGACTCCCACAATCCAAGAGCCTACAATAATGCCAAGTGCGGTCATTGAACCGTCAAAACCGTTCTTGATGAAGTATCTTCTGGCAATAGGGCTCATTTGCGTAATCCGTAGATATGACCTAATTCTTCGAAAAAAAGGTTTAACGCGTTTCATCATGCGTTAACCACGCTGAGAAGACGGTGCTTTTCATCCTCGTCACTCATTTGCATTATAGCAGTACGTTTAGCTTAATATAAATATTCACATTCTGGCAGATCTATCTTGAGGCGTTTTCACTTCTTCAACAATTATATTACCAGCCGCAACTTCATCGACAGAATGGATGGTGGCTCCCATTTCTTCTACTTTATTCTTGATATTTTCAAAGTCTATGCTCTTTCCAACAATGATGATCTTTGCATTCTCCACTTGTTGATCTATCTCGTAAATGATTATGTTTACGCCTTCTATGCCGTCTAGCCTACTGAGTGCCTCAGAAAGTTCGACTACACCGGGTTTGTGCGGTTTCAAGACATCCAAGACAAGTCTTTTTATCATCTTACAACCGACTGCGTATAATTCTTCCATGCGTATATTTAACTATTCCTCCGAGTTCTAACAATGAATGTTGTATGGTGCTAAAGCTGAGATGTAAGTGAACCCTGTCTTTGTTAGACAACTATATATCTGTTGAATCAAGTATTCTTTTTCAAAAGGGTTGATTTCATGGAAAAAGCAGAAAAATATGTAAAAATGGCTCTTGAAATGGGCGCTGAAGATTCAAAGGGCATATCCGTAAACGACATTGTGTTTGATCCTAGAACTCTCCTCAAATGTATGTATGGTTGTGATGACTGGGGGAAGAATTGGACTTGTCCTTCCACTCCAAAAGCTTTAAGGCCTTGGGAAGCTGAAAAAATATTGAAGAAATATACTTGGGGAATACTGGTTCACACGCAAGATCCTAAGCTTGCTCAGGAAATATCTTTTCAGATAGAAACGAAAGCCTTCTTTGATGGTTACCACTTAGCTTTTTCGATGTTTGACTGTTACTTATGTGAAACATGTGTCTTTCCTGATCCCTGCAGGTTTCCGGAGAAAGCTAGGCCGTCAATGCAGGCGTTGGGTATTGATGTTTTTTCTACGGTGAAACAGCAGGGGTTGCCGATAGAGCCTCTTAAGACGAAGGATGAGAAACCGAATTATTACGCGTTAGTGCTGATTGAATAAAGTTGACTTGAAAAGGCAATTATATACTCGTGATTTTTAGGTGAGAATCTTTTTTAGCTAATAAATCTACAACTCTTTGAAAGGTGAATGGAAATTGGGAAGAGCAAATCTAAAGTTACTATCAACCAATGAAATACACACTATCCACGACGCTACCCTACAAATTTTGAAAGACGTCGGACTGCTAATACGAAGCAACAAAGTTCTCAAAATACTGGACGACGCAGGCGCTCAAGTTAACCATGAAAAGTCTATAGCCAAAATACCTGAAGCCATAGTCAAAGAAGCTCTAAAAAAAGCTCCAAAAACCGTGAAACTTTCTGCCAGAGACCCAAAACACAACATCACTATCCCTTCTAAAACAAACTGCTACCTTACCACAGACGGTTTAGGCGTTTACATGCTAGACTTAGAAACTGGAGAACGAAGACTAGGCACCAGAAAAGACCTAGCGAACTTCGCAATTCTAGCAGACGCTCTAGAATCAGTTCAAGTTTTCTGGCCAACCATCGTAGTCTCAGACGTTCCAAAACCAGTTCATGAATTGCATGAGTTTGTCACATCTCTCAAAAACACCGCGAAACACATAGAACATGAAGCAATGAACGCTAAAGAAGCTCAATATGAAATTGAAATGGCATCCGCAATTGTGGGAAGCCGAGAAGAACTTAAGAAAAAACCTATAATCTCAGTGGTTCAATGCCCAATCAGCCCACTTACATACGAGAAAGGATCAATAGAAGCAACCGCAGAATTTGCTAAAGCAAACATCCCTGTTGTTGCCATGGCTATGCCCAATTTAGGCGCCACCGGACCAGTAACCATAGCCGGAAGCATAGCTGTTGGCAACGCTGAAAACCTCGGAAGCCTCATCGTCACTCAACTAGTCAACCCAGGAGCACCCTTCATATACAGCATAACTTCAATGTCAACCGACATGAAAACAGGCATAGGCGCCAGTGGCGCACCCGAAGCCACTATTGCCACTGTTTCTGCTATTCAACTTGCCAAACACTATGGACTTCCATGCGAGATGGGCGGCTTTGGCACAGACGCTAAAGTTCCCGGCGTTCAAGCAGCATTTGAGAAAGCATTAGATATTTCGCCGCCAGTGATGGCGGGTGTAGACTTGATTGCGGGGATCGGTGGGTTAGAAGGGTCCAATACTCTTTGCCTTGAGCAGATGATAATTGACAGCGAGATTTGGCAGTCAGCTCTTAGATTCGCTCGCGGATTCGATGTAAATAATGAAACGTTAGCTTTGGATACCATACGTAATGTTGGGCCGGGTGGACACTTCCTTTCGCAAAAACATACGCTCGAACATTTTGAGAATGAACTGTGGATGCCTAAAATAAGCGATCGAAAGCCCTACGCAGCTTGGGAATCCGGTGGAGAAAAAAAACTGGTAGATGTGGCAAAACAACGCGTTAAATCCATACTAAAAAACCATAAGCCGGAGCCAATTGATAAAGCCATACAAGAAGAAATCGACCAGATTTTGAAAAAATATGAAAAGGAACTCTTAGGACAATAGAAGCTTTCTAAACATTTAGACACGAATATACCGTCAATGATCTAATGAAGTAATGGAAACCACCAATGGCTTTCAACTCAAAAACTATAAATAGTGAAAATAAGTGTTGATAATAGTCACTAGGAGAAGTGTATCTATGACAGACGATATATTGAATAGACTTAAAGAAGCTGTTATCAACTATGATGTGGATAAGGCGGTTGAAGCTGCCCAAGAAGTAATCGAAACTGGTTTCGACCCGCTTAAAGCAATTGAAGAAGGCTTAGCAACTGGTTTACAAGTTGTCGGAGACAAATTTGGAAGTGGAGAAATATTTCTCCCAATGTTGATGATATCAGCAGAGGCTACGAAGAAAGCTTTAGCCATACTAGAGCCTGCGGTAGAAAAGGGAAAGAGCAGAAAGGTTCTGGGCAAAGTGGTCATTGGAACCGTCGAGGGAGACATCCACGACATCGGTAAAAGCATCGTCGCAGCAATGCTTACTGCAAACGGCTTCGAGGTTCACGACATTGGATGTGACGTACCAACATCAAAGTTTGTCGAGAAAGTGAAAGCAGTCAATCCAGACATCATTGGAATGTCAGCTCTTTTGACAACCACCATGCCGAAGATGACTGAGCTGATCGATGCTCTCAAGAAGGCGGGACTCAGAGAAAAAGTGAAAGTGATCGTAGGTGGAGCTCCGGTCTCAGCGGCTTGGGCTGAACAGATAGGAGCCGATGCTTACGGTGAAGATGCCATGGCAGCCGTTGATGTTGTCAAAAAACTTGTTAGGTAAATAACTGGAGATTTTTCCTCAAAAATTAGGTAATATGTGGGATCCTCTTTGGGTTTTTTCCTAAAGAGAAACTATTTGAACATCCTTAGCAGTGACGAAGTTTATGGCATACACATCGCAACTCTGGAAGTTCTAGAGCGCACGGGAGTGTTAGTTCGAGAGAAGAGAGCCCTCAAGCTTTTGGACGAGGCTGGTGCCATCGTAGACTACAAAAAGAATCTTGTTAAGATTCCAGCTTATCTCGTTGAAGAAGCAGTGGCCAAGACCCCGAAAAGTTTCATTTGGCACGCTAGAAATCCGAAAAAGAGCATTAGAATCGGAGGCGAGCCCACTAAGTTTGGTCCAGGGTCAGAATGTGTAAACATTATTGACTTGGAAACAGGTGAATGTCGTATCCCAACTAAACAAGATGCGGAACAGCTGGTTAGACTCATGGACGCACTTGAGAATATTCACATAAACTATCCTCCAGCTTCATTATCTGATGTTCCCGAACAAGTTTCCGATATTTACAGTTTCGCCATAACACTAAAGAACACTTCAAAATGCATACTGGGAGGTTCTTATGGAAAAAATAGCGCACGTGACTATATCAGACTGGCAACGGCATTGGTAGGTGGTGAAGAGGAACTCAGGAAAAAGCCGACCATTGCTTGTTACATAGATCCTGTAAGTCCACTAATTCATGATAAAGTAATGATTGAAGGTCTAATGGAATATGCAAGCTATGGACAACCAATTTTCATAACTGTAATGGCTTTAGCGGGGGCCACTGGACCTGCTACGCTCGCTGGAATATTGGTGCAACAGAATGCGGAAATTTTAAGCGGCTTATTGATAGCTCATTTAGTGAATCCTCATGCTCCTGTGATTTATGGAACAGTGTCGTGTCCAATGGACATGCGAACCAGCGTCTCATCAACTGGTTCCCCAGAAGTCGGCTTACTAGGCGTTGCAGCTGCTCAAATAGCGAGGTATTACGGGATACCCAGTGATGTGGGAGCTCAATCCAACGCTAAAGTACCTGATGCTCAAGCCAGCTATGAAAAAACAATGTCTCTAATCATGGCAGTGATGGCAGGAGCGGACTTAATAGACTTATTTGCTGGTTCTATGGAATCTTACAGAACTACAAGTTTCGAACAGATGGTTATTGATAACGAGTTAGCTGGAAGGGCTCTCCGATGTGCGGAAGGAATTGAAGTAACTGCTGAAACAATAGCAAAAGACGTGATTGACAGAGTTGGTCCTGGAGGCCATTACTTAGCCGATAAGCATACATTAGACTGGTTCAAAAAAGAACATTATCGTCCAATGATAAGTGATAGAAAAACTAGAGCTGACTGGGAAAAGTCAGGGAGCAAAGACATTCGGGAAGAAGCTAGAAACCGAGCAAAGGAAATATTAGCAAGTCACGAGCCAGAGCCAGTTGATCCAACCGTTTGGAGAGAAATAGAAAAGATAATCAAAGACATAGAAAAAAGGGAATCGCGTAGTTAAATAATTAGGTAGAACAAGCTTAAACCTGCTGTCAAAAGACGAATTAGCTCTCATTCAGAATTCAGCAATTTTTCAAAAACCGCAATTATCTAAATTCTTACCGCGAATTATTTTAATATCAAGTTAGAGTTAAATGTGGAGAAAAAAATGGAAAAAATCATCACCGTAACGTTTGAACCTGAAGGACGCAGAGGGAGAGTAGCGCCTAGAACTAGTATATTTCAAGCGGCAAGGGAAGTGGGCGTTGGAATTAGATCTGAATGTGCTGGGGAAGGAACTTGTGGAAAATGTAAAGTTATTGTTAAGAATAAAAACGCTGCAAATGAAGTGACAGATGTTGAGCGGGAGCACTTATCTTCAACGGAAATTGATTCAGGTTATAGACTAGCTTGCCGTGCAATCGTTAAACAAAATATTACGGTGATGGTTCCTAAAGAAACCAGAATTGGAACACGTAAAATCCAAATTACTGGTTTAGAAAGACCTGTGCCATTGAACCCTTCAGTTAAGAAATTTCACGTTGTGTTACCAAAGCCTACATTGTCTGATGTTAGACCAGACTTTGAAAGACTCCTTGACTCTCTAGAAAAGGAGCATGGCCATAAGAAATTAGAGGTTGATTATGAACTTTTGAAAGAACTGCCTGACATTCTTCGCAATGCAAACTGGAACCTCACAGTTACGATCTGGAACGATCACGTAATTATCGCGGCTGAAGCAGGAGACACCTCGAATAAACTGTTTGGATCAGCCGTTGATATTGGCACGTCGAAAATAGTCGGCTATGTTGTCGACCTGATGACTGGTCAAACCGTGGGCGTAGGGTCTATTGAAAATCCGCAAATTATGCACGGTGAGGATGTAATATCGCGAATCACATTTGCTATAGGTGGTAACGAAAAGCTGAGAGTGCTACAAAAACTAGCAGTTGACGGAATGAATGACGTTCTACATGAAGCGTGCACTCAAGCAAATGCTGATCTAAACAACATTTACGAAGTAACAATTGCTGGAAACACAGCGATGCACCACTTTTTATTGGGTATTCAACCAAAACATCTAGCCTTTTCGCCTTACACGCCGGCTGTAAGAAAGTCAATAGAAGTTAAAGCCGAAAAATTGGGCATAAAAATTAATCGAAATGGCAATGTTCATGTTTTACCTGTTATAGCTGGTTTTGTAGGTGCAGACGCTGTTGGAGATGTCTTATCCAGTGGAATTCACGAGTCAACAGAACTTTCTTTGCTTTTAGACATCGGAACAAACACGGAAGCGTTTGTTGGTAATGCTGATGACATTTTGTCTTGCTCCTGCGCTTCAGGTCCAGCTTTTGAAGGCGCCCACATTAAGCATGGAATGAAAGCTGTGACTGGGGCAATTGAAAAAGTACGTATCATTCCAGACACATACGATGTTGAGTATGAAACAATAGATAACGTGAAGCCTGTGGGTTTATGCGGGTCTGCTATGGTTGACATTGTGGCTGAAATGTTGAAAATTGGGATCATAGATTATCATGGAAGACTCAACTCTGATGTAGAAACGTCGCGATTAAAAACCGTTGATGAAGTTCCAGAATTTGTGTTGGCATGGGAAAACGAAACCGCAACTGGAAAAGAAATCACTGTTACCCAGAAAGATATTGGCGAAATACAACTGGCGAAGGCTGCCATGTTTACAGGATGCTCAATTCTGATGAAAAGGAAAAACGTGAAGAAAGAAAACCTTGACCGAATTCTCATTGCAGGCGCTTTTGGAAACTACATTAACCCTGAGAACGCGAAATTCATGGGGTTAGTGCCCGACGTACCCACAGAAAAAATAGAGTTTGTGGGTAACACTGCTATAACTGGAGCCAAAATGGTTCTGGTCTCAAGGGAAGCAAGGGAAACTGCGGAAGCTCTGTCTAAGAGAATTAGTTATCTTGAGCTTGCTGCTGATCCTAGTTTCAGTTCCGAATTTTCTCAGGCCCTATTCCTCCCACACAAAGACCTAGATAGATTCCCCTCAGTTAGTAAACATTTGAAGTTTGAAAGGAAGTAGGGAATAGGCTACGCTATTTTGTAAAGCGGATGCTGCCTGTCAAGTGCCACCTTCTTTTCGAAGAGAACATAACCATACGCAGCGTCTGTCATTGCTACAACAGGGAAAACATACTGCGCATCCTCCGCTGGCCCGAATAAGACAAAGTCCGCTCCCGCCGCTACAGCGACAACACATGCAGATGCAATGGCTGGCTTTACCGCCTGTTTCCCCATCTTTGTCTTTAAGCCTTTCCACAAGCTGACCGCGTTATGGGCTCCATTACCAACTGGCAACCCGAATTTATCCTTCAGTTCAAAAGCTGCGCGAGATGCCATTCCAAGACCTGGAATGTCAAGGACGCAAGTATCTATTAAAGGCTTTTCGATGCCCGCTTCCTTAGCTACCACTAAAAGCTGTTTGATAGCCTTAATTCGACCTGCTGTGGTGAATTCTTTAGGGTTGTAGGCGAGGAGTAGAGCACTCTTTAGGCCAACTTCCTTGATTTTATCAATTTCCTCCTGTTTATATTCTGGTATTAACGAGTTGTAGATTAATCGATCTATTAATCCAACTTCCTTCGCGTATTCTAGTCCCGCTATTTTCGATTCAGCGGTTGTTCCATCAATCATGATGGGCGCATCTGTGATGCTTGCTGTAAACTCAACATATTTTCTCATGAGTTCTGGTGTAGCGCCAACTACATCAAATACTCCAGGGTTTCCTGTCTTATCTGAAAATTCTTCTTGGAGATTGATTTCCTCTTCTATTAGTTTGCGATCGAATTCTCCGGTTTTTTTATCGAGGACGGCTTTATGTCCGTGGTAAAAGATGGTTCCTACTAGAACCGTGGGGGTTTGTCCGGGGATTCCCCCAACCTTAACTCCTCCTATGTTAAAGGTTTGTTGTTTACTCTTGAAGTCGAACATTTTTATTCACTCCTAACTCCTCTGGATATTCGTTTAGTTCTTTTTAAACTTTTTTGGTATGTATTTAACGTTTTCTAGAATAGTGCACAGAAAAAAAGAATCTTACTTCTTCATTATTTTCGGCGTTTGTCGGCGTTTAGTTGAATTTTCCTAATCATGTATCCTATGAGAAATCCGCCTATCGCGCCTATCCCCAACTGCAAAATAATTGAGATTAAAGCATCACTCATTTTCATGTTCACCTAATGTCGCACTGCTCTTTATCATTTAAGCTGGAGGCTGATGATAAGCCTTATGAAAACGCCGTAAATATTCAAAATATCCATAGAGAAAAAAGGAAAACAGTATAAACCTGATTTAAACTTCTAAAAACCGAGCTTGAACCTCCTATACGTAATGTAGTCAACATATTCTCTATGTTCATTTTCAGCCTGATGCTGAACTGTGAATTTTTGTCGCCGCCTTTTCTCCTTTATCTGACTTGTTGTTATTAGAGAATAAGCATCGCTTCCAGCTCCTGATCCATAACTGACTATGACAATTCTTTCATCTGGTTTAGCTTTGTCTAGGACAGCCGCTAAACCCATAGGTGAGGCACCAGAATACGTATTGCCGAAATTGGCAACCTTCAAACCAGGCATGTATTGATCTTCTTTGAATCCTAGTTCCGTAGCTGCTTTGACAGGGAATCTGAGGTTTGGTTGATGAGAAACAAAATAGTTAACATCGTTGACTTGAAGTTTCAATCTTTCCATAAGTCCTTTAGCTGCCTTCACTACATGCTTGAAGTAAGCAGGCTCACCAGTGAATCGACCTCCATGTCTCGGATAAGGCTCAAGATCTCTTCTCCAAAAGTCTGGCGTGTCTGAAGTACAGGAGTACCAGCCTTCAAGTTCAGCGATGACGTCGTGCATACCAAAGATGAAGGCAGAGGCGCCACATCCGACGAAGAAGTCTAGTTCTCCTCCAAGCTCATCCCTAGGGGCAGCTTGAGAATTGTCTGTGCCTATCACCATGGCATAGGGCGTGTGGGCGCCAGGGTAGTACGCGAGTGCCGCTGCGTCTTTGAACATACTGGTGGCGGCTTTGCACGCAAACTCTGTGTCAATGGCGTCTACGCTCTGCACGCCGTCTGTTTGTTCCTCTTTGCCCAGCTTTAACACTTGAGCTACTTTAGCGGCTATTGGTTTAACCGCGTAGGGGTTAGATTCTGAACCTACATACACTTTGCCGACAAGTGAGGGATCTACTCCAGAGTGGATCAGAGCCATTTTTCCAGCTTCAACAGCTGTGGTGATGGCGTCTTCATCTATGAATGGCACAGATCTTTCTATTGTCTTTTCTTTAATTCTGAATTTGGGAACATACGCTCCGTATCCGACGATTCCCGGCGTTTTGTACTCTTTTTTTGGTTTAACTATCTCATGTTTCTGATGTGGATAATACTCGTCGGCGAAGGTGAAGGCTAGGGAGATTGTTGGAATTATGTCGCTTTGCTCCACAGCATGCCGTCTTCTGAACCTTGGAACAACCTCTCTGTCTTCAAAACTGGATAGGTCTATCTCATCCTCTTTTAAGATGCTGTCAGTCAATCTACCGGGAACTCTCACCTTCCCGTTGTGAAAAGAAACAATGCCGTAGATGTATGATCCCAGTTTCGTAAACTTGTTTGTGGGTTCATTGATGAAAGTGCATACTTCCAGCATACCTTTCTCGTAAAAGAAGTCTCTGTCTTTCATTTTGCCAAAACTTTTTCTTCCACAACTTCCGCAGTAGTCTCTGGCTCTGAAGTATTCCTTTCCACATACGCCGCATAGACTTCCTCTGAGTCTGTCCCCGATGTAGGAGACTCTTCTTTCAATCGGTTCGCTGCTCATGTTAATCTCTCCTTAGAATATGCGTGTACGCTTTAGTTCCGAACCCTTCCAACTCTAAAGTACATCCAAACCACAAGTTTCCATCTGCCTCCACCTGTCTCTCACTGGCTTCACCCCTTAGTTGCTTAACAACCTCAAAAATTTGAGCTCCACCAGTGGCGCCAAGCGGGTTTCCGTCAGCCTTAAGTCCACCGTTTGTGTTTACAAAAAGTTTTTGCCCATTGATTTCATAAAATCCTTCGTAGTCTTTGCAGCTGTTGTAAATGTCAAGCCACGCGTTTCCTCTTTTTGCAAATCCCAAGTCTTCTAGAGATATCATTTCCAGTAGTGTGGATTGATCATAGAGCTCAGTTATTTGGATGTCACGTATACTTATACCTGCTCTTTTAAGCGCGTTTTTCATCGCTATTCGGCTTGCGGTAAATCCTGTTCTTTCATCACGTGAGGGAAAAGTAATGTAATCCGTGGCTGAAGAAGAACCAACAACATATACGGGCATGTCAGTGTATGTTTGGGCGACCTCTGAGCTCGCCAAAATCAGGGCTGCTGCACCGTCTGAGACTGGTGCAAAATCAAAGAGCCCCAAAGGCTTATGTGCTGTAGCTCTTGCTTTTAAAACTCGATCCACATCGATTTCTTTTTGGAACTGGGCGTATTTATTCTTCGTTGCGTGTTGGTGATTCTTCACAGCTATCTGCGCCAAGGCAGTGTTGAATTTTTCAAGAGTTTCTCCGGAAATCTTGTGCTTCTTTATGTATTCTCTAAGCATGAGTTCATGGTTTGCCTCAGGTGTGCATCCAGCGTAGTAGCTCCATGGGTCTTCTAGGAGCATTAGGTCATCTCTGATTTTGTCCCAACGGTCCGTCATTTTTTCCACTCCGCCCACTAGGACTAGGTTATATTTTCCAGATTGTACGGCGTGGCAAGCATTTAGAAGGGCTGAACTGAATGACCTCATTTTTTCCATGGGGATGTGGAGTTCTGATAGTTCAGACAGGAACCCTTCTTCGATTCCAACTTTGTTGGTGATTTGAAGGAAATAGTCTGAGAAGTAGCCGGCATCAAGATCTTTACGCTCTATACCAGCGGCGTCTGAGGCTTTAAGCCAAGATTCTTCTACCAGTTTTTCATGGTCTTTCTCATAGTGTTCACCGAACTTTGTTCTACCCACCCCGATTACAGCGGGAAATTTATGCAGCATAAATTCACGGTCTCCCATTAATCGTCAAAGTTTTATCTCTCTCACTCGGTCTCTTTTTTATTTTTCTCCACTCTCCTATAAAGAGAGGAGAAGCATAAAGGCTAGATACTGCAAACTAATAATAGAGTTTATCTGACAGAGTTTCTTCCACTCACGAGAAGGATCTCGCTATGAACAAGGGTTATCGCCTTATCGTAACCGTGAAGAAAGTTCGGGGCAAATGTCCCGTTTTTAAAGTTGGAGATAAAATTGTCATTGAATCGCCTAAAATTATCCCAGAGAAAACGGATGCTCTCTGTGTTCATGCGCTTGGGTCCATGCTGTCCATGATAGTCGCTTTGAGCCATGGCGTCGGCTTTAAGGAGTTGGGTCTCGCAGTGGAGGAAGGTGACGTGGGGTATGTTCAGTGTCTCGATCCTGGTCCTCCTCATACTCTCGGCGGAACGGTTTTGTTTGAAATAAAGCGAGAGGCAAGACAGTGAATTTTCAGCTAGGCTACTAAGCCAAACGCTTTTATGGTGAACTCGTGGAATAAAATAAGCAATAACCTTAACGATGGCGGAGTTGTTTATGCTAACTACCTTTACCCCCAATTTAGCTGCACAAATCGGAACTGAGACACTTGGACAACTATTCACCTTCATCGTAGGCTTAATTGTCTTAACTATCATCTTTTACGTTGCTGGACGTGTAGTTGTCGGTGGAAAAAAGGCACTATTCAGCGACGCCTTCGTGATTTCCCTTCTGGGAACAATTGTAATGAATGTCTGTCTATATTTCTTTCACCCATTAGTTGGTGCGATTCTTTCTCTAATTGTTTGGTTACTCTTGATTAAACATTACTATGAAACAGGCTGGTTAGGCGCTATAGCCGTTGCGATAATGGCAGTTATAGTCTCAATGGTTATTACAATTCTCCTAGGAATCCTTTTAGGTATTTCTTTATTGTTTCTCGGATAGTTCTCACTCTTTTTAATCCTTAACGGCAACTCCATCTCAGAAGAAAGAGAAGGGCACGCGCAAGTTTTGCTATGGATATTGTGGAACTTGAAGGGAAACTGGTGGCTAAACGGGGCAAGCTAGGTGGCAAAAAACAGGTGTGGAGGTGTCCGAAATGTCTAGTTGACGCGGTGTTGCCTTTCAAGTCTTCTCAACCAAGCTGTACGGAATGTGGAGGCAAAACCCCGCCAATGTTGAAGCCTCTTATTGAAAATGGAGAGATTGTGGCGGAGCTTCCGAAACCTGGTGAAATGCATCGGTATGTTTTGGAACAACTTGAGAGGCTTTCTATTTAGGATGTTGCGGATGTGTGTTTTCGTTTTCAAAGCATTTAAATATGATGTGTGGATTATTTCATATATGACGTATGGCTTAATATGTGTAAAAACAAACGTCAAAGACAACTAGGAGAGAAATCCTTTGAGTGGACAAACATACATGTCTAAACTAGATGAAGCTCAAGGATACGGTGAAGTCTGGGAATTAGTAAAAGAAACGGTTAGAAACACACTAGGAGAACGTAGAGTAGGCATGATGTTGTTCCTCGACGACCTTCCATTACACGTAGGAGCTTATCATCCTCTTGGAACCAACAACATCGTTTTGAATCGCGCTATCATAGAGATTGTTGAAGGAGTAACGAAGTCTAAACGTATAGTAAATGCTTTCGTATACACTCTCTTGCTTCACGAGTATCTTCATGCTCTTGGTCACATTCCAGAGTCAGAAGTTCACTCTCTCGTGTACCAAGTTTCGAAAGAATCCTTTGGTGAACAATCCACCGTTTCACAAATAGCACGGAGAGGACTACGATATATCCTTGAAAACATTCCTCTTGATCAAATTGTAACACCATCAAAACGAGCAGTGGAAATAGTAAGAGACTTTGACAAAACAAATCATGGATATATAAGCTAGCTGCTCTTTTGACTGGTCAAACATCTTAAAAATATTTTTGCGCATACGACTTAATGCAGAAAATTAGCGTATTGTTTGTGGAGATTCTGTCGGGAAAAGCTTATTTTATTTAACTTTCACAGAAAGATGGCAGTTGAGATGTGATATGAAGTTTTCCTTCATAAATCCCAGTCCTGCTTCAGGCACTCCCGACATGGTTGTTACTGCATGGCCTCCATTGGGCCTGCTGTATTGTGCAGGAGTTTTATTGAAGGAGGGAATTGAAGTGTCCATACTTGATCAAGCAGTTAAAGGGTTTTCCATGAAGCAGACGTTGGATTGGGTGAAGAAGGAAAATCCTGATATACTTGGTTTTTCGGTTTTGAACAGTTCTTCACGAGAGGCAGTGAAGCTTGCGGGACATGTGAAGGCGGAGAATCCAAACTTAACAACTGTTTTTGGAAATTATCATGCAACTTTCAATGCTGAAAGAATTCTTGATAAAT